>Ga0209016_1001027_pt1 | contig 25670 bp, 26 predicted proteins | sample EPASupsiteSAE305_FD_187265 | JGI IMG/M metagenome (GOLD analysis project Ga0209016, IMG submission 187265) | Bioremediated contaminated groundwater microbial communities from EPA Superfund site, New Mexico - SAE3-05 (SPAdes) (version 2) | ecosystem: Environmental > Aquatic > Deep subsurface >...
GCGTTCGGCTTATAAGCAACAGCATCAGCCCGCAAGGCTGACAACCGCCCCCGACAGACCTGAAAGAGGAGATCTGGCGGTGGGCGTCACGGATTCAGGGTAGAGCTTGAAATCCTCGAAAGATTTGTCGCCTTCTGTTGATGCAATGCTGCCGAAGTATTGATTCAGCCAGACAACAATATCTGCCTGAGGAAAACTTGTTGCCAATACGCTAAGTCCGGTCAAGGTATCACCCATTGCTTGACCGCCAGTTATCACAGTATGCAATTGAACATCATGGCCAGCGTCTTTTATCATTTGCAGAGCATCGTTTTCCTTGAGGTATGACACCAAAGGAACAAAACTTGATGCGCCATTATCTATGATAAAATTTGCTCCGGTCTTATCTTCCAAGATTAATTCAATCATCTTGTCAAATTTTCTTTGGTCTATGTCGTCTCCGCTCATTATGTCTATAACTTTAACATCAAGAGACTTATATCCTGCAAAAGTTGTGTTGACTGGATCGGTATCAAATCCGGTAACATTTATGTCTTTTCTGCTCATATATTGGTACATGACCGCACTTATAAAACTTTTCCCCACACCACCTTTTCCTTGCAAGATAAAATGTATCATTTCTCTCTCCTCACTTTTTCTTTTTTTTCAGCGTTACAGGGTCAAACCCTCTATCGTTCTTATTCGGATTTTCAAATCTATCGGCATATACCCAAAAAGACTTATATGACATCGCTAATTTTTCCTCTTGCAGGAATTTTTTATATATAGCCTTTATCATCCATCCGACGGCACGCAGTTTAGCAAAATCTTCCTTTACAGCGAAAAATTCCACCATAGCTTGTCCATACCTTTCTGTCATTTACTTACCTTTATTAGTTCATTTTCAATTAATTCTTGTGCACATTTTGTTAATAAATTTTTACGAGCCGTATTCTCCAATGAAAAAATATAATCAATTATCATTTCACCTATATAATAGTTTAAATCTTTAATTGATATTTTCATTTTATCGATTGACGCCTCATTATTTATAACTTTTCCGCATTCATACCGACTTCCTGACCAGTGCCTTGTATCAATCTCATATTCATTTATGAGGATATATAGAATTTTTGCATGTATTGATAAACTACTACGCCAAACATCAGTTGGAATTGTGAGGACAGAGTTAAATCTCATTCCATATCTCATATTGATAAAAGCAATGTCGCTCCCACCTTTGCCTTTGCTCATTTCAATTACCTGTCATCTTGATATTTTACTGTGCTTTCTATTAATTTTTTTCTTCTCTTTAATCCATACAGATGCTTCACACATGGCGTCATCGTAGGCTATCTGCAAACAAAGCTCATCTCCAACCAATTCAATTGGTGGAAAAATTCCGCTTCCTACTTCTTCGCCGTTCTCCAGCAAGAGGAGCCGCCAACCACCACCAACTTCAACAGAGCGTGGATCAATCTGATAGCTGTAATTTTTCATTTTTGTTCCCACTGTTTTTTATCCAACCAATTACTGAGCTGTGGAATGTATTTGCCATTGTTATTTTGCCAGTATGACTTGCCTTTATCTCTGGATAATGCAGAAAGAAGCGTTGATAGTGCAGGAATATCGCCGCGTTTGTGCATCTTTAAAAAAACAACGAAAGCAGACTTGCTACTCTTGCCGGCAGGGTAGGCGGATTCAAGCTGTTGAAATTGTTCGGCAGGTGCCAGTCGCGCCAAGCAGATCGCCCTAGCCGCTGCGGCTTGTTGCCGCTGTCGCACCTCCCTGGCTCGCTCCTGATGCATGAAGGCCCGCGTAGCGACATCCATCTGTTGTCGCAGCTCAGACGACCATACGCCGTATTGATGCCGATCCACGCCGGCCTGGCGCAGGGCCTCGGCTATGCGCCGGCCATACTGCCGTTCGATGATGTTGATGATCAGTGCGGACGGGCCGTCCAGGGAAAGCGTGCCGTCGGCCAAGCGGCGGGAGGCGAGTTGATCAAACAGGGACCGAAGATGCGGGGAAGACACACATATTGCGGTCTTGGCGACTATCCATGCCGCATCTTGGGGCATTTCAGGGAGGTCTGATACAGGAGCCTCGGTAGAGGGATCAGTATCAGTAAAAATATCTTCACCCTCTCCCGGCGCAGCTTCTACAACCGAGCAGGTTTTGGACTCCACCCCTGTTGCGGGTTTAGATATATTTTTAATATTATTATCTAGGCGCGGCCCCAAAATCGGACATTTTGTCCCCAATTTGTCCGAAACATGTCCGATTTTTTCAGGCGTATTTTGGCACAGCGATTCGTCAGAGGAGGCGGAGTCGAGATTGGCGGTGGCGGAGTTGATTCCGGATTTTTCCAATGATGCGCCTCTGCCTCCAACAAAGCCGGATGAGGAAGAAAGCGACATATTTTTATTATTCCTTTCCCGGTATCCTCCTCCGTGACACTGATTGCCTTCTTGTTGATCAATGGAACAATTTCCCACATTTCTTTTTTCTCCCAATACGCTAGATACTGTGGGCCGCAATCCTCCCAAAATTCCGGGTTGATTGGGTAGAGCTGATCTGAACGGAGACAATCCCCACCATCGGCTAGAGCTATCAGACTGCTGTATGTATTCTCTTCCGGAATATTCAGGCCGGTCGTCATTATGATTTCCCGGCTCACAAGGTCGATCATTCCTTGGGCAGCCAAGGTTACTAAATGATCCCTCACCGCTGACTCCGGATAACCAGAAAGCTCCGCCAAAACCGTTAAGGGCGGAATAGTCCATAAATATTTTATATCCTCCGGGATGTCGTCCGGAGACATGTCCGCCCGTATTTGTTTGTATTCTTCGAGCAGGTCCGGAGGAGTTATCTTCTCCGGGTCCAAAAATGCTTCCAGGGCATGGAACGTTCGTCTTATCGGACCAGGAAGATTCAGGAATCTCAAAAATATATTGTCCACCGTGCCTATAACGCGCCTGGTGTTTGTGGGGCTCATGCTGTTCCTCCCATTTGTAGCGGCGTTCAACATATTCGTGGGAGCGTAGGAAATAGCCGCGTTTTTCCTTGCCCGTTTTTTCATCGAAAAACTTGCCTTCGACGAGAAGGCCGCAATCCTTGCAAAGCCGTTGAAGGCGCCTTCGATGTGTTTTTTCAGACCGCCCATTTTTACTGAGTTCTGCCGCAGTAACAGGCGCAAAGAATTCACCTTTCGCACGCTTCACGACCTCCCGGAATGTTTCCCGGAGGCCCGATGAGATAATTTTTCCGTTCAGCATCTCGAAATTGTCTAGCCAACCATCAGTGTCATTTGCATAACCATGTATAATTACTCGCATTATCTTTATTCTCCATTGCAGCCGGAGAAAGCAAAAAGTATCCCTATGTACTTGACACCCCGTTTTTTTTCGGGTAATCTGAGAACGCATTATTTTTGTTCTCAGAAGTCTCAAGACTTCCGGATTGGCCGTGGGTGCTCGAACACCTACGGCCTTTCTGCTTCTACAGCTCAGTTAGCGCCCTCTGTTTTTCACCTCCGGGCCGATCCCAAAAAAAAACGCACCTGCCCCCCGGCCGGATCGGCCAGGCGACAAGTGCGTCGCTGAAAACAAAAAAAGCCCTTTGAAGGTGCAGGTTTCCCTGACACCCCAAAGGGCTTTCATGTTAAATAGGCTTCTTGCGGAGAAAGAAGACTTCCTGACTCCAAAAAGAAAACCTGTTGTATGTGGTACGCCCGGAGGGATTCGAACCCCCGACACCCGGATTCGAAGTCTCAGTTTCTCATGTTTATCCTGTATTAACTCATCGCTACAAGAATTGACAAAACAAACAGATAGGCGTATGTTGACCTTGACAGAGAATAACAAAACACCACGGAAATTACCATAGAAGGTAGCACCGGGGTAGCACCGAATGAAAATCCGGGGGTCATCATGGCAAAGGAAGAGATCAACTTCACCAAGGCGGCAATCGAGCAATTGACTGGGCCAGAAGGCACCGCCCGCCGATACATCCACGACACAAAAGAATCAGGCCTTCTCTTGCAAATCACAGCAGCAGGCCGCAAATCTTTCCAGCTCTACAAAAAGCATCAGGGCCGCCCGGTCCGCGTTACCATCGGCACCTTCCCCGACTTTACCGTTGAACAGGCCCGGAAAAGAGCCAGAGAGATCAAGGCCGAACTTGACCGGGGTGAAAATCCGAACGACACAACGAGAGCACAGCGGCAGGAGATGACCTTCGCCGACCTTTTCGCCATTTATCTTGAAAGGCACGCAAAACCCCGTAAGCGAACATGGCAAGAAGATGAGATCTACTTCAAGAAGCATCTTGCTGACCTTGGAAAAAAACGGCTCTCTCAGGTCACGCGTTCAGATGTTGGCTCGATCCATGCCCGGATCGGCAAGGACCGCCCGACACATGCAAACCGCGTCGTAGCCCTCATATCAAGCATCATTGGCAGGGGAATTGAGTATGGCCTTTATGAAGGCCTTAACCCCTGCCAAGGGATAAGGCGATTCCCTGAAAAATCACGGGACCGCTTCCTAAAAGAGGATGAGTTAGGCCGGTTTTTTCAGGCATTGGAACAGGAAACAAACACCACTATTAGAGACTTCTTTCTTGTTGCTCTGCTGACCGGAGCCAGAAGGGCCAACGTCATGGCTATGAGATGGAGTGAGATAGATTTCAAGGAAGCGACCTGGAAGATTCAGGAGACGAAGAACGGCACACCGCAGACCGTTCCTTTGACCGGGCCAGTATTGGAAATCCTTCAAGGTCGACGAAAATGCACATCCTCTTTTTTTGTCTTCCCAGCCAGAAGCAACTCCGGGCATATAGTGTCACCCTTCAAAGCGTGGAGGCGGACATGCAAGGCCGCTGGTATTGAGAGTGTTCGCATCCATGACCTGCGGCGGACCATGGGAAGTTGGCAGGCAAAAACCGGGGCCAGTTTACCTATCATCGGCAAGACCTTGAACCACAAGGACGCATCCACAACGAGCATTTACGCCCGGCTTGACCTTGATCCTGTGCGGTCCGCCATGGAGACGGCAACGGCGGCCATGCTTGAGGCTGCAAACGGCGCGGGCAAGAAATAGCGAACGACTTCAGGCACGGATAGCCCGGAATTGATCATTCCCGGCGAATTGCTGCAACCCTTGGCGGCTTTCCGTGCTTTTTTTCAGGGGAACACCTGAGAGGGGGCAACGGTGAGAGTCGATCAGAAAGAGCGCGTGCTTGCCAGAATCAAGGCTGCCATAAATGAAATGGCTGGAATTATTTTAAATACATCATTGGATTACACCCGAATAAAAAATGAATTTAAGAATGGCTCCGCACCTGTCTTAACCGAGGGGAATCGGCTCATTCATGAATTGTATCTTGCAGATGTAGCCGGAAACCTTTGGGACTTACTTGAGGGTAGCCAGTGGGACCTATTTGACCGTAAACGAAGGGAATACAAGGGGGCTCTGGACATGCTGCTATCATTGGACGAACCAGATAATCCCTTTCACCTTCTTGAACAACTCAGCCCCAAAACAGCTACCGCCGTTACTATATTCACATGCTCACGGTATTGCGTAGAGATGCTTAGTTATATCGCAAGCTGGGCCGTAGAAAAAGAAATCGTGAAAACGGTTGTAAAGCAGTCCGAAGAGAAAGAGTTGTTTTCCTTTTTCGATAAACCCCTGCCTCTACCTGCTGATGCTGAACTGATAGAGATACTTACCGAGGTGCTTACTATTCAACGCCTTGTTGCCAAAGTCCACCTTTCAGTTTCAGTTCATAATACAGTCATCATGGTGACAGCCCCATATATAAAAGAAAAGGCGATAGGGGTTAAAAACAGGACTTTGGGGAAGGAGAAAAAGAGAGATGACAAATGGAAAAAAATAGAAAAAATACTCTGTCAATTCGGAAACGAAATTTACAGCCCCGGCTACACGTTGAACGAGGTCGCTAAAGGATTGATTAGAAAATGGGAATGCATTTATACTGAGCCTGCCCCGGATAGCTTAACAATAAAACGTTACCTAGAAAAATATTCAGATATAAAGGCGAAAAATATTTCTCAAATTTCAGATTTGATAAGCAAACTTAGACCTGATTATCAAAATTAATTTCGATAAAAGACATATAATTATAGCGTGTTACTTTTAATTGCAAGGGCGCAGGATTAACTATCCTGCGTTATCTATATCCAGCAATTAAAGGTGAACCATGTTGAATCTAGTTCCGAACAGCCCCCCCACAACCCGAAAACCCACCCTCCTTTCCCCTGCCGAAGTCGCTCAACTCCTCGGCATCAACGCAGATACACTGTCGGTCTGGCGCTGTACCAAACGATACCCCACTTTGAAATATATTAAGGTTGGCAGGTCTGTCCGCTATCGACAAGAAGACGTCGAAGCGTTCCTTGCTGAACGGACTATTTAAGGGGAGGTGGAGCGATGAGGAAAAAAGAAAGCCCCACCTGGCAGGGTGAGGCAAAGGGAAATACATCAAGGCAAAACGATAATACCGCCGACACCACTCGCTGTCAATCAGCAGCAGCGCAGCGCCAGCGTATTCTCGAACGCCTCAAATTCTCTGCCGTGACCACCCTGGAAGCACGGGAAAAACTCGACATAATGCACCCGGCGGCAAGGTGCATGGAGTTGAGGAAGCGGGGGCACAACATTATTACCTCCTGGACCACAGAGTATTCAGCAGGCGGCACCAAACATCGAATAGCCCGATATTCCCTTGAGGGGGATGGTGGCAATGACTGAGGGCGGGATTCAGCCAGTCACCAAGCGTACGCGTCCGGATCTTGATTGGACCGGCAGAGAAAAGGGGTTTTGGGTTTTTGACGAACTCTTGCAATCTGATGCGTTCCGCACGCTCACAAAGACGGAAAGCGACATTCTCCTTTTTATCTTGTCACGGCGGAAATACCCCAGCAGGCGTGCCAAGAAAACCCCAATTGATTTCTGGTCTCCCTTGAACGGTCACGACACTAAAATTCCTCATATAGCTGTAACGGAATTTTTCAGCAGGATGAAGGAACCGCCACCGGTATCAAGCACGATCACTCGAGCGATCAACAGCCTTATGCGCCGTGGTTTTTTGGAACCTGTCACCCTTGGAGGGCGCGGTAAGGGTAGCATGAGCGTTTATCGGTTGACCCATGAATGGAGAGTATGGCGCAAGGGTGACCCGCCCGCCTACACCAAGGCAGGAATGAGCAACGCAAAAGGGTTTTGCATACCTGGAAGTGGTGCGTTCTGCCCTGCTCGAAAGTCAGAAAAGGGGTGCGAACTCGCATGAGAACCTTACATGCAGGCTCGCATGAGAAGAAGCTGGAATTGCTCTTCTTCTCATGCGAACTCGCAGTGGTAGGAAAATCACAGAAAACCAAGGCAGGTCAAGGGATTGCGGGCGAAATTGCACCCCATATCAAAAACAGCCCTTACTACTGCGAACCTGCATGTACTTAATTTAAGCCATACCATGAAGATTTCCGGCAGGCCTTTCAACCCTTTCAATGGTGAGAAAATGAGGGTGAAAACGCGGGCGGGTCAAAAAGGGCGATTACATTTGATGGAGAAGACAGCAATGGCAGCACGAAAGAAAGCACCAGCACAGCAGGAAGAAAGCAAGTCTGTGGCGAAATACGAACCGACAGACCAAGAGCGGGAACTAAGGATGGCGCTCCGTGCAGCGATAGCCGCTAAACCGCCGACTCCAGCGGTCAAGGTGAACCAGGGCAAAGTTGAAATTGATCATCTTGATTCTGGGATGGGATGGGCCATACTGGTTAATTCTCTCGGAACAACATCCATCAATTTCACAGCAGGCATTATTGATCATCTTGCGAATGCTACATCATCAGGAGGGAAACCAGATCAGCAATCCGTCAATTTTGCACTTGCTGTTATCGATGGAATCAAACCAAGAGACGAGCTTGAAACGATGCTGGCATCGCAGATGGCGGCGGTACATCTGGCGGTGATTACCCAAGCCCGAAGACTAGCCAATGTGGAAACACTCCCGCAAATGGATAGCAACGAACGTGCTTTGAACAAGTTGGCCCGAACCTTCACCACTCAAATGGAAACCCTGAAGCGATACCGAACCGGCGGCGAACAGAAAGTGACTGTCCACCATGTGACCGTCAACGATGGCGGGCAAGCGATTGTAGGGACCGTGGAGCAATCCAAAGACCGGGGGGAGGTGTGAGTATGGAAAAGAACACTTACCCCATATCACGGGCGTTTTGTGGCGCTAGAACGCGCACAGGAGGTTCATGCAGGCAACCCGCCATGCAGAACGGACGATGCAGGCTCCATGGCGGCAAAAGCCTATCAGGCAAAGCTCATGGCCGATATAAGCATGGGCGGTTTACCAAGGAGGCGCTGGAAGGGAGGAGGCGGCTTGCGGAGCTCCTGCGGGAAGTAAAGAGCACCATGATGTTGATTGATACTCAACAGCGAATATCTGATGAAATTGTCAAATGCACAACCATCAAAGGGCACCATACCCTTGCAAAGATCATCCTGGCGGCAAAAGAGAGCGTTCTTTAATCGTGCGGGAGGGCATGCGCCAGACTGGAGGATCGTGATTTAAGGCAAACAGTATGCAACTGCAACAGAATCGGAGGTTTCTTTGCAGATCATCACACCCGGGGTTGACACACTATCGCAGAGCATTCCTGACCATTTCTCGTGACTGCGGCATGAATCTAAATCTTTGAATCTTGCCGAAACAAAACAAGAGGCCTCCCCTCTACCACAAATCACGAATTTAACCGGGGTGTCTCCCTTAGCGTTCTTTGCGCCATTAGCCCCTTTTTCATTGCAACCTGCCAAGAGCAACAGCAGAAGTCCCACTTTAATTAAATTTTTATAATAGATCATTTTTTATAGAATCGGCGAAATAGAAATGTTCCTATAGCACCCCAAAACAAACCTCCTCCGATGCAAGCCAAAATTAAAGAGGCAACTTCATTTTCATGAAAGCCATTCTTTGTTATTTTATTTATCTGAACAATCGCCATTAACCCAAAGGCGATCCAAAAAGCTCGCGGCTCTAGCCAGGTTTTTGCACTTGTCCAAATATTTCCTTCGATTTTCTCATCCACTATCTTCATGGCATTTTGCCTCTTTGCAAGAGTAGATCATAGGCACCGTAACCCCATGAACATTTCATTGACACTGCCGACATAATAATTCAATGATTAATTGCTATGATGAAAAAAGATGTGGCCGGGTTTGGCGACCCGGAAGGTTCCCCGACCGGCGCTTGCTGGTTTGGGATTTTTTTTTGTTGGCGAGAAAAAAAAACGGGCGACTTATTATTTCAAAGGTAGCACCGGGGTAGCACCAAATAAAAAAGCACTCAACCGATAAAGGCTAAGTGCTTGATTTACTGGCGCGCCCGGAGGGATTCGAACCCCCGACACCCGGATTCGAAGTCCGGTGCTCTATCCAGCTGAGCTACGGGCGCAGCGATGCATGCGGTGTAATAGGCCCTGCGGGACCAATTTCTCGCCGGTCACACGATGGGCAGCCAGCGAAAGAAGCGCCATCTTACCCGGAAACAGCCGGATGCGTCAACCCTGCCGCATCCCGTGGTGCGGAAAAAATCATCAGACGAGCAGCAGGGGGGCTTTATTCTGAGGTGAACGCAGAGCGGTGAGGAGCCGCTCCGGGTCGGTATAGGCGGAGAGCCGATCCCGATGGGCCTCGAGGACCGGCAGGGCTCTGGCCGCCAGCTTGCCCGCGCCCTCGGGAAATCCGTATTCGCCTTTGATATACACTCCAGCCGCCCGGATCAAAGCCTGGAGAAAGCTTTTCTCCGGCTCTTGCGCCCGCAGCCAGGCGTGCTCCAGGATTTCATGCACCTCGAAGTGCAGGCCCAGATCCCAGAGGACCAGCCCTCGCCACACCACATCCTCCGGCCCTTGCGCAATCTGGTTGAGAAACAGTTCGTACCGTTGCAGGCGGTCAGTCAAATAGGCTGCCTGTTCCGGACCCGGATGACCGGCAAAAAAACGGGCCGCCACCTCGCGGGCCGGTTGCAGGCGATGTTCACGCAGGCAGACGAGCAGGGACGCGGAGAGATCGTTACGGATGTCCCGGCTCAAGCGGTCGCGAAACGGGTCAAAGGGGCGAGGATTCATTTGTCGTTCTCCGGTCTGAGCGGTAGTATGTGTGCCACAAGCATGTGACCGCTGTCCCGGCTGGTCAGCATGCTTTTTTGTTCATCATTTCAAAGACAATACATAAGGTGCGAGAATGAAACTGTACAGTTGTATTACCGGTCCGGACGACGAAACCTTCTGCAAGCGCGTGTCTGACAAGCTCAATCGTGGTTGGCAGCTGCATGGCGGCCCCACCCTGACCTATGACGGCAAAACGGTGATCGCCGGCCAGGCCCTGGTCAAAGAGGTCGAGGGGGAGGTCTTTACCATGGAAACCAGGATTGGCGCCTATTGAGCGCCTGTATTTGACGCCATGCGGCTCATTCACACCTCGGACTGGCATCTTGGCCACCGGTTCCATGGCCGGCAGCGGCATGAGGAGCAGGGGCGTTTTCTCGAATGGCTGGCCGGGCTAATCGAGGAACAGTCCATTGAAGCCCTCCTGGTGGGGGGCGATATCTTCGATACCGCCACGCCGGGGAGCCGGACCCAAGGTCTGTACTACCGGTTCCTTCACCGGCTGGCCGGTTCCGTCTGCCGGCATGTGGTCATCATCGGCGGCAACCACGACTCGCCCGCCTTACTGGAGGCGCCCCGCGAACTGCTGTTCCAGTTGGACATTCATGTGGTCGGCATGGCTGGCAGTAGCCCGGACAAGGAGATACTCCTATTGCGGGACCGTCAAGGTCAGCCCGAACTCCTGGTTTGCGCCGTGCCCTTTCTCCGTGACCGCGACCTTCGCCTGGCTGCGGCCGGCGAAACGTTGGAGGAAAAGGGACGCCAGCTGCGCCAGGGCATCAAAGAGCATTATCAACAGGTCTGCGAGATTGCCGACCAATTGCGCCGCGAGATCGCCTCCTCCCTGCCTCTGGTGGTTATGGGCCATCTCTTTGTCGCCGGTGGGCGGACTATTGAAGGTGATGGTGTGCGCGAGCTATCCATTGGCGGCCTGGATCGGATCGAGGGAACCAGCTTTCCCAGGTGCATCGATTATCTCGCCCTCGGCCATCTGCACCTCGGCCAATTGGTGGCGGGCAGTCCGACCCGGCGTTACTGCGGCGCACCGTTGCCGATGAGTTTTGCCGAGGCCGGTCAGCGCAAGGCCATCCTTGTGGTGAGCTGCGAGGGCGAAGTGTGTACGGCGGAGCCGGTCGACGTGCCCGTCTTTCAGCCCCTAGCCTCCCTGCGCGGCGATCTGTCCACTCTGCTTGACGGCCTCAATCAGTTAAAGGCGGCGGCCAGCCCGGCCTGGGTGGAGTTGCAGTATGAGGGTGATGAGGTGATTCCTAACCTACGGGAGCAGGTGCTCGCCGCGGTCGCAGATTCGGACCTCACTGTCCTGCGCATTCGCAACAACCGGATGTACGATTACGTGCTGCGGCAGGCACACGAGGCCGAAACCCTGGACGATCTCACCGTGGCCGAGGTCTTTGAGCGCTGCCTGGAGACAAATAAAATCGAGGAGCAGCAGCGCGAAGTGCTGCGCGGCGCCTTTTTTGAAATCACCGCCGCCCTGGATCGGCAGGACAGTGAGACGGAGAGAGGGGCATGAGAATTCTCTCCATCCGCCTTCGCAACCTCAACTCCCTGACCGGCACCTGGACCATTGACTTTACTGTGCCCGAGTATGCGGCTTCGGGGATTTTCGCCATCACCGGACCCACCGGCGCGGGCAAATCGACCATTCTGGACGCGATTTGTCTGGCCCTGTTTGCGCGGACACCACGCCTTGGCCATATCAGCAAAGGCAGTAACGAAATTCTCAGCCGCCAAGCCGGCGACTGCTTTGCCGAAGTCGAATTCGAGACCCGGCAGGGGCAATACCGCTGCCACTGGGGCCAGCACCGCGCCCGCCGCAGCGCGGAAGGCGAGCTGCAAACACCTCGGCATGAGATCGTCGATGCCCGCAGCGGCAAGGTGTTGGAGTCCCGGAGCAAGGAGGTTGGCCGCCTGGTGGAGCAGGTGACCGGCATGGATTACGACCGGTTCACCCGCTCGATCCTGCTGGCCCAGGGGGAATTCGCCGCCTTTCTCCAAGCCGATGCCGACCAGCGTGCCCCGATTCTCGAGCAGATTACCGGCACCTCCATCTATTCGCGTATCTCCATCGCCGTTCATGAACGCACCAGTGAGGAGCGGCAAAAAATAGCCCTGCTTCGAGAAGCCATGGGCAGTGTCGTTCTTTTGGGAGGGGAGGAGGAACAGGCCCTGGCGGCAGGGGTCGATGAAGGGATGGAGGTTGTGGCCAGATTGCAGCAACGGCTGGACTCGTTGGCCCACGCCATGCACCGCCTGGCAGCCATCGAATCCTTGCGTGGCCAGATTGCCGAGAGTGATCAATTGCTGCTCGACCTGGCCCGTCGCCGGGAATCGGCCGGTGGCGATCTGCTGAAGGGCGAACGCGGCCAACGGGCGCAAACCTTGCTGGGCGAATATACCAGGCTGCTCCAGAGCAGGGAACGCATCGCCACCCTGAAGGGCAAGGGCGAAAGCCTGCGCACCACTTTGGAGCAGATGCTCCGGGAACAACGACGGGTCGCTGCGGAGCATGGGCAGGCCTGCCAGCAGCAGCAGGAAACGGTGGAGCTCCAGCAGCGGGAAAACGAGGCAATCAAAGCGGTCCGCGTCTTTGATCTCCGCATCCACGAGAAAAAACAGGCTATTGCCCAGCGCGGCGGTGTCCGGCAACAGACGGAAAAGGAACGGGAACAAACTGGACGGCAGCGGCAGGAGTTGGCACGGCAACTTGCGGAGATCGCGGCCCAGGAACAGCATCTGGAATCTTTTTTCCGGGAGCATGGCAACGACAGCCTGTTGGTGGAAGGTCTGGCGGGTTTTCGTCAGCAGCTGCAGCAATTGGAGGCGCGGGAAAACGACCTGATGCGGTTGGAGCAAGGGCTGCAAGAACAACGGACCGCCCGAACCGCGGCGGAACAGCAATGCTGCCTTCTCGCCAACGAGGAGCAGCAGGCGGCGCAGCAGCAGGCGGCGCTGCGGCAGCGGCAGCAGGCATTGGAGGAGGAAAGAGCAGGGCTGCTGGCCGGGCAGGAACCCTCCTGCTGGCGGCAGGAGGTCGAACAGGCGGAACAGCGGCTGCGGCAACTGGAAAAAGGAGCTGAACTGCTGACCCGGCAGCGGGCTCTGGCAGAGGAGTTGGCGGCGCTTTATGACTCGCTCCGGGAGACAAAGGCGCGAGAGCAGCGGCAAGCGAGGGAACTCCAGGCCCTGGAGGACAATAGGCAGCTGCGGCAACAACTGGTGGCCCGGTGTGAGGAAAACCAGCAGCTGCACCTGCGCCTCCGCAGTTATGAGGAAGAACGCCGCCACCTGGCGGATGGCCGCCCCTGCCCGCTCTGCGGAGCCCTCCACCATCCCTGGGCCGAAGAAGAGCCTCCGTTTGCGGCCGTGGAAGAACCCCTTGCCCTGGCACGAGCGGACCTGGAAAAAGTGCTGACGGCGATGACGCAGGCACGGGAGACATTGACGGGCCTGGTCAAGGATATCGAACACACCACCCAGGCCATTGCCAAAAGGCGAAGGCAACATGAGGAGCTGGCGGCGCAACTGGCGCCCTTGCAGGTTCTTTTCGGGGAGGCCGCGGAAGTGGACCGGCTGCTGGAACAGGGAAGGGAGCAATTGGAGTCTCTGCGCGCCCGCGTACACGGCGTCGATCAGCTGGAAGGTCAGTTGCACATTATGCGCAACCAGTTGGAGCAGATCACCACCCACCACACCGCTCTGGTGCAGCAAGTACAGTCGGCCCGCCATGCCGGTGCGCTCATTGACAGCGAGCGGCAGAGGCTTGAGGAACAGGCAGGGGAGGCAGTGGCCTGGATTGAACGGTGCCGCGCCGGCCTCCTCTGCCAGCTGCAGCCCTTGGGCATCGATGCGTGTCCACCTGGGCAGGCAAGTCACCTGCTTCTCCAGTTGGAAGAACGGCAGCAGGCCTGGAAGGAGCATGAGCAGCAGCGCGAGCAACTGCTGCGGCACAGGAACCATTTGCAAACGGAACAGGACAAGCTGGACCTGCTGCTGACCACCATTGACCGGTCCCTGTCGCAACAGGAAGAGGAGCTTGATGTGCTGCGCCGGGACGAGGCCGGAATGCTGGCGGAACGGTTCGAACGCTATGGTGATCGCGATCCGGATGTCGAGGAACAACGACTACGGACACTGGTGCAGCAGGCGGAGGCCCGGGAAAAGGCGGTCCGTTCCAGTTTGACCGCCATTGACAGGGAATTGCACGGCCTGAGCGAACAGGTGCGGCTCAACGCCGAGGAGTTGCAGATTGTGTTGCCGCAGCAGCGGGAACAGGAGGTCCATCTGCTCACGCTTCTCCCCGCCGCCGGTTTTGTGGATCTGGCCGATTTGAGCGATGCCCTGCTGCCGCCGGAAACATTGGCGGAACTGAGCAAACTCAAGCAGGCGCTGGAAATGGAACAGACCACGCTCATTGCCCGCAGAGCTGAACAGGCAGCAGCGCTGGCACGGGAAGAGCAGCAGCATCAGGGTGAGAAAAATCGGGTGGATCTGCTCGTCGATCAGGCCAGGATCAGCCAGGAACTCGAAATCCTGCAGCAACGCATCGGTGCCGACCGGGAACGGCTGGCGGTCAACGGACGCCACAAACAGCAATTCGAGCAGCAGCAACTGGCCCTGGCCGCCCAGGGTAAGGAATTGGAGCGCTGGGAACTCCTGCACCAGCTGATCGGCTCGGCCGACGGCAAAAAATTCCGGGTTTTTGCCCAGGGCCTGACCTTTGAGGTGATGATCGGCCAAGCCAACCGCCAGCTGCGAAAGATGAACGACCGCTACATTCTCCTGCGCGACCCTAAAGAGGCCCTGGCATTACAGGTGATCGACAACTACCAGGCCGGGGAAATCCGCTCGACCCGCAACCTCTCCGGCGGCGAAAGCTTTCTCGTCAGCCTGGCCCTATCGCTGGGCCTGTCCGCCATGGCCAGCCACAATGTCCGGGTCGATTCCCTGTTTCTCGACGAGGGCTTTGGCACCCTGGACGAGGAAGCCTTGGACACCGCTCTCCAGACCCTGGCCGAATTGCGGCAAGACGGCAAACTGATCGGCATTATCTCCCATGTGCCGATGCTGAAAGACCGCATCGATGTCCGTATCCAGGTTCATCCTGGACCGGGTGGATGTAGCCGGCTGGCCGGGCCGGGCTGCATGCAATCCTCTTGAACAGGTGTACAGCGCACCTTCCTCCCTCTGTACCTCCTGAATTTCCGCAAAGCAACGGTTTGTCCAGTTAAAGACTTCAACGAATGAAGCGGGTTGAAGCCCAGGCGTTGCAGGCCAATGCGTTCGCTCTCTTTACCTGTCGGTTTTTGCACAACTGCGACTGGCAACTCAGAGGGGCTTTGGGCTGCACCTTGGACAGGCCTGCAACCGCAACGGTTTTTCGAGATGACATGCATTGAGCAGCTGATCATCGAGGAATATTTCGGCAGTCAAACCATCAGCCATGACGCGCCCTTCCCGGATGACAATGGTGCGCGGGCAGAGGTCGAGCACCATGTCGAGATCATGGGTGGCAATGATCTTGGTGTGCTGAAATCCAGCCAAGAGTTCGATCAGGATCCTGCGGGACCGCGGATCGAGATTGGACGAGGGTTCATCCATGACCAGGATGTCGGGCGACATCGCCAGCACGGTGGCGATGGAAACCGCCCGTTTTTCGCCGCCGGACAGTTTATAGGGCGGACGCTCCTTGAGATGTTCAACCCCGACGCGCGCCAAAGCGCTTTGCACACGCTGCGCAACCTCATCTAGGGGAAGGCCGAGGTTCATTGGGCCGAAGGCGACATCTTCATAGACGGTCGGCATGAACAGCTGGTCGTCCGGGTCCTGGAAAACCATGCCGACCGTGCGCCGGATATCTCGCAAAGTTGCCTTGGTCAGCGGAAAATCACCAATGCGTACCTTCCCGCTCTGGGGGGTCAGATAGCCATTGAGATGCAGCAGCAGGGTCGATTTGCCCGCCCCGTTGGCGCCGACCACCGCCACTGACTCCCCGTGATGAATTCGAAAGGAGATGCCGCGAACGGCGTCGGTCCCGTCCGGATAGGTGTAGGTCAGGTCCTGGACTTCGATGATGTGGTGACTCATTGGGCAAACCCGGTGAGCAATTGGCCCAGCAGCAACGAGCAATCGTAGCGGCGCATGCCGATGAGGACGAGGCAGGAGAGGAAGAGCACGGCAATGCCCCAGCCGTTGAGCTGAGGGGCTCGTCTGGTGCGGATCGTGCCGTCGAAACCACGACAGAGCATGGCCAGGTGGATGCGCTGAGCCCGGTCCAGGGTTCGCAGCAGCAGCCCGCCAATCAGATGGCCATAAGTCTTCATGTCGACGCCGCGGCTCTGGAACGAGCGGAGTGCCCTGGCCCGGTACATCCGCTGGCCCTCAGCCATCAGCACAAAAATATAGCGGTACAGCAACAGTAACTGGACAGCGAGGATTTTCGGCATGCCCATTTTTTCGAGAGCCATGCAGACTCCATTGAAGCCGGTGGTGGCAATCAGGGTCAGCATGGCGCCGACCGTCAGGCAGAAGCGCAGCAGGATGGAAAGAAAGGACAGCCAGCCACCGGAGACAGGAATGGGGCCGAGATACAGGAGGGTCTGCTGGTCGAGAAAAGGGTTGAACATGCCAAGCAGAAGGGCAAAGGGGGAAACCAGGATGAGTTTTTTCAGGATAAAAAGCGCCGGTATACCGCCCAGCCCCATGATCAGGCTGAGGAACAGGGCAAAAGGCAGCATCGCGGCAATGACGTACTTGTCGAAGGAAACGACACAGAGCACAAACAAGACCGCGATCAGCACCTTGACTCGCGGATCGAGCCGGTGAATGATGGTGTCTCTGGCGGCCAAGGTATCAAGATAGCCCAGATCAAACAAAGCGGATTCGATGTTGGCCATGGGTGGGCTCTCCTCCGCCGGACATTTTCCCCCTCCAAAAAAAGTAGCGATGGCACGAGGCCATCACTGCTGGAAGAGTGCAGCTGCCGGATAGTAATGGCTACATGATTTTGCTGCGTTTCCTGAACACAAAACCGAGCGCGATTGCCAGTATCAGGGTCAGGCTGCCACCGACCAGACCTGAGACGGTCGTGCCTGTATCCACTGCCGGCCAAGAAGGCGGTGTTTCTTTCAGGGAAACCGGTTCATGTTCGTTGCTGCGGAAAGAATAGTCAGGCAGAAAAGCGGTTTTTTTCTGAATACCGGCGAGCAACTGATGAAAGCCCTCTGTTGGGGTGGCCAGTTCTTCCTGGCCCGAAGTTTTCGCCATCGACCATTCCAGCCCATCGGGGAACGATGAGGCGAACCAGGACAATACTCCGCCGGTGATCGCCGCTGCCAATGTAAGGCCGGTCAGTACTTTGGTGATGGGCAGGTTTCCAAGGGGACGCGAGGTGGCCGAATAATCGAGAATCTCCGGCCTGGCCTTCCAGACAAAGCTGACCACGGCCGTAGTGACCAGACCTTCAACCAGGCCAATGGCGAGATGGATGGGCAGCATCGCCCACAGAAAAGCCTCCAGCGGCAGCTCCGAGATGCCGGAAAGAACGGTTTCAAGCACCACCCCAAAGGCCCCGAGTTGCAACCCGGCGATCCCGGCAAGGGTGGCGCCGATGGCAATGCGCGTCGAGTTTGTCCGGTCTCCGGCAAGGGGTTTGAAAAGGAAGGGATAGGCAATAAAGCAAGGAAAAGCACCGAGGTTGAAGATGTTGCACCCTAAAGCCAATAGGCCGCCATCGGCAAAAAAAAGGGCCTGGACGGTGAGGACCGAGGCAATGGTCAGAAAGGCAGCAGAGGGGCCGAGTAGTATGGCCAAGATCATGCCGCCGCCGAGGTGACCGGATGAGCCAGTGGCCGGGATGGTAAAGTTGATCATCTGGGCTGCAAAGATGAAGGCGCCGAGCACACCCATCAGGGGAATTTTCCGGTCGTCAAGATCCCGCTGAACTTTCTTGGCGCAGAACGCGATGGTGGTGGCGGTGACTGCCCATAGGGCGCCACCAACGGCGGGTGAAAGAAGCGCGTCGGCCATATGCATGATTGCTTCTCCTGTGACAATGTCCGAGGAACTCGTTTTATCGTTAGAAAGACCTGCCGATGAAGAGATAATACAAAATATGCGTCGGTAATACTGATATGTGTTACAAAATCGATGACTGTGTGTCAAACGGAAAATGAATGGAAAGTATCCCGAACAGCAACACCGATGCTGTTCCTGTCGCCCCGGAAAAGTTATACCCACGGATCATTGTTGCATACGCTTGCGAGAAAGTTAGAATTGTACATGCAAGCATTGTCATGAACCTGAAGTACATGGAGAAATCACTCCAAACCCAGGAAGCTCCCATTGTCTGGGTTGGCGCTTGGGAAGGCAAGATTTATGGCTGCTAGAAAAAATTGAAAGGCTATTGAAGAAAAAACAGGATGATGGGGATATGCAGCCTTGGTTTAGTCGCCTCTCGGTTGGGAAAGGGTGCTTGATGAACGATAGGTGAATGTGATGAGGCGTGTTGGAATCTGGCTTAGGTGAAGAGCACCAGCAGCCAGACGACCACCGTGTTGGCAATGGCCATGGCCACCGCGGCCGAACCGAGATCCTTGGCTAAACCCGACAGCTCGTGCCGTTCGGTGCCGATGCGGTTGACCACCACCTCGACGGCGGTGTTGAGCAGCTCGACGATCAAGAGCAGGATGAGGCTGCCGGCAAGCAGAGCCCGTTCGACGTTGCTGTCACCAAGCCAGCACGCCACGGGGAGCAGCACCAGACAGACCAGCAATTCCTGTCGGAAGGCCTCCTCGTTGCGATAGGCCACGGAAAGACCGAGATATGAGCAATGCATCGCCCGTTTGAGTCGTGCAAGGCCGGAGCCGTTCACTTTTTCCTGTTCGGTCATATCTGTCGCGCTCTCTTCCAATGGTTGCCAGTGCGTGGTGCCGGTGCTGCAGCGCATAAATGGTGAGCACCGTTTCTCATTCATGGAAACTACACTATTATCTCCCTCTTTTCCAGGGGCTTGTGCGATGAAAACACCAGGATACCTCCACTCTTCCCGCCTTTAAGCTGCTGGTGAAATGGATTGCCGGTCTTCGCACCTTGTGGTATCTGTTGAGCACATATTATTCTATCCGGGACAGAATTATGAATCGTGAAACATTCTCTAACTTACGGGCAAAGTTGGGGAAAACTCAAAAGACGCTCTCCGGCCTCTTGGGAGTCTCCCTGAAAGCGGTGCAGAGTTATGAGCAGGGTTGGCGTTCCATTCCCATTCATGTCGAGCGGCAACTCTATTTTCTGGCGGTGAGCCAGAGGGGCGACAGCCATCCCAAACGCAAGGATTGCTGGACCATAAAAAAATGCGAACGGAAAAAAGAGTGCCCGGCCTGGGAGTTTCAGGCGGGACATCTCTGCTGGTTTCTCAGCGGGACCCTCTGCGAGTGTGCGGCGGACAAGAATTGGAAGGAAAAAATGGCTGTCTGCAGCAACTGCGAGGTGCTGACTTCGCTGCTGTGAGCCGGTTACCGGATGTTTGTTTGCTGTCCGCCGGTGTTGCTCATGGTGTGCCGCCGGTAGCCAGCCGTCCATGGCCGCGTTGAAGGTCGGCGTCGCCATGAGCGGCGGCGTGGATTCCACCATGGCCGCTTCCCTGCTGCAAGAGCAGGGGCACGAGGTGCATGGTTTTTTCATGCTGCTGCCGCTCCCCAACCTGGAGGCGCAACAGCGGCGGGTCCAGGAGGTGGCAGATCGACTGTCGATCCCCCTGACGTGGATCGATCTTCGCCGCCAGTTTGCCGCGCAGGTCATCGATTATTTCACCAAAAACTATCACGCCGGTCTGACCCCCAACCCCTGCATTCACTGCAACCGAACTATCAAGTTTGCCTTGTTGGCGCACGCCATGCTGGCCAATGGCATGGACCAGGTCGCCACCGGACACTACGCCCGCATTGAAACAAGTGATGGTCGATTTTTCGTGGCGCGCGGAGCCGACCGGCTCAAGGATCAATCCTATTTTCTGGCCCGCTTATCGTCGGAACAACTGCAAAGGGTTCTTTTTCCCCTGGGAAGCTGGACCAAGGAACAGGTTTATGCGCGGGCCACTGGCCTGGGGTTCCACTTTGGCGGCGAGGAAAGCCAGGACGTCTGCTTTCTCCCCCAAGGGCTCCCCGGCTTTCTTGCGGAACAGGGGATTGGCGATCAAACCGGGCCTGTGATTTCTGTGGACGGCAGGCAGATCGGCGAGCACCGGGGCGTATGGCACTACACCATCGGTCAGCGCCGGGGCCTCGGCCTGCCGGATGCCACCCCCTGGTATGTAGTGGGCTTGGACGGGCCCCGCAATCGGGTGATCGTCGGCAAGCAGCAGGATCTCCTTCAATCCCGGTGCACCCTCCATACGCTGGTCTGGATGCAGTTGCCGCCGGTCCGGTCCTGGCGGGGAGTGGTGCAGTTGCGCTCCCGCCATACACCTGCCCTGGCCGACCTGCGTCAGACCGGCCCTGACGCCTGGGAACTTTTTTTCGCTAGCCCGCAACGCGCCATCACCCCCGGTCAGTTCGCGGTTTTTTATGAGCACGATCGGGTCCTGGGCAGTGCGGTCATCGGGTCGAGCGAGGTAACGGAGGCGTGACGATGAAACGGATAGCCATCACCACCTTGGGCTGCAAGGTTAACCAGTTCGAGTCGGCCGCCTTTGCCAGCGGCTTCGAGGCGCGAGGGTGCGCCATGGTGCCTTTCCAGGCCGAGGCCGACGTGTACGTGATCAACACCTGTACCGTCACTGCCAAAGCCGGGCAACAGTCCCGGCAACTGATCCGCCGGGTGCTGAACGAGCACCCCGGCGCCCGGGTCGTCGTCACCGGCTGCTATGCCCAGATGGACCCGGAAACGGTGCTGAACCTGGCTGAACACCCGGTAACCGTTGTCGGCAACGGCAACAAGCATCGCCTGGTGGAGGCTGCCCTGACGGAGTATCCGCCCGATCTGGTCCTACTCATGGGCAGGATCCGCGAAAAGAAAGAAATCTGCGATCTGCCGGTCACCCGTTTCCGTGGCCGCACCCGGGCCTATCTTCGCATCCAGGATGGCTGCGATAACTTTTGCTCCTACTGCATCGTGCCCTATACCAGGGGCCACAGCCGCAGCCTGCCGCTGGCAGGGGTGCTCGAGCAGACAGCGGTTTTTGTCGCACAGGGGTATCGTGAACTGGTGATCACTGGCATCAATGTCGGCAAGTACGGTCTCGATTTGCGCGAAGGGCAAACCATCTACAGCCTGCTTGGCCGGCTCTGCCGCGAGTTTCCCACTCTGCGTCTCCGCCTCAGTTCGATCGAGCCCACTGAGGTCAACGATGCTCTCCTGGAGTTGCTGTCCCAGCATGCCAACTTGATGCCTCACCTCCATATCCCCTTGCAAAGCGGTGACGATACGGTTTTGGCCCGGATGAACCGGCGCTATAGCCGCACCGAATTTGCCGCTGTGATTCGTCAAGTGCATGATGCTCTGCCCGCAGTGGCCATCGGTTGCGATGTCCTGGGCGGGTTTCCCGGCGAGACCGAAGAACAGGCGGCCAACACCTACGATCTGCTGGCCGGCCTGCCGGTGGGCTATCTCCATGTCTTTCCGTATTCTCGCAGACCAGGAACCCTGGCCGCCTCTTTCGGCCAGCAACTGCCCGGTCCGGTCAAGGAAGAACGGGTCCGACGGCTGCGTGCCCTGGACGCGGCTAAACGGCAGGTCTTCTACCTGGGCAACATTGGCCGAATCCACCGGGTGCTGGTGGAAAGGCGGCAGGCGAAAACCGGCCTTTTGCAGGGATTCTCCGAAAACTACCTGCCGGTGCTCTTTGCCGGTGGCGCCAATCTGATCCGCCGAGTAGTTCCGGTGCGCATCACCGCGGTCGAGGATGGCCAACCGATGGGGATCATTGCCGAGGACGTGCTTGAGGAAAGTCGCCAAAACAGGTAAGCTGCGAGGCCATTAACCTCAGAGGACACGGGCATGATTGGAGAGATAATCGCCATCGGCGACGAACTGACCTCGGGCCGCATCACCAATACCACCAGCGGGTATGCGGCCCGGCAACTGTTTTTGCTGGGCCATACAGTCGTGGCAATGCATACCATCGGCGATGCCCCCGAACTCATCGGCGAGACCCTCAAGGCGGCGATTGCCCGTGCCGATTTTGTGCTGGTGACCGGTGGTCTTGGCGCCACCACCGATGACCTGACCAACGAGGCGGTGATCAAGGCCCTCAATCTCAACGGCGCCGTTCATCCCGGCGTCCAGGCCAATATTGCATCGCGCATGGCCAAAGGTGACGACGTCGCGGTCTCGCTCACCAAACTGGCGCAGTTGCCCGAAGGTGCCGAAGTGCTCGACGATGAGTGCCGCATGGCCGGCTACCTGCTCCGGTATCAGGGCAAGCCCATCTATTTTCTCCCCGGTGTGCCGCCGCAGATGGAGATCCTGCTGCGCGACAAGGTGCTCCCCGGCTTGCAGGTCTTCGACGCCTCGCTGGCCTTGCCTATAAGCCAGCGGGTCTATCGCACTTGCGGCCTCTATGAGATCGAGATCAACAAACGCCTCCATCCCCTGGAACAGCAGGGCATGGAAATCGGCTATTATCCGGTGGGCAGCGAAGTCCATGTCAGCCTGACCGCCCGCAATCTCCCACACGGTACAGATGATCCCCTGTTCCGCGAGGCCGACGCCTTCATCCGCGAAGCCATGGGCGACAATCTCTATGGCATAGGCCAGGAAACCCTGGCCGCAGTGACCGGCCGCCTGCTCCAGGAGCGGGGGCTCATGCTCGGCACGGCCGAATCATGTACCGGCGGACTGATCAGCGCCGCCCTTACTGAGACACCGGGCAGTTCCCGCTGGTTTCAAGGCGGCGTGGTCGTCTATGCCAATGAACTGAAGGAACAGCTGCTCGGCATTGATCCAGCTTTGCTCGCCCGCCACGGAGCGGTCAGCGCCGAAACGGCCCGTGCCATGGCTGTGCAGACGGTCCAGCGGCTGGGGTGCGACATCGCCATCTCGGCGACCGGCATCGCCGGGCCTGAGGGCGGCACAGTGGACAAGCCGGTGGGGACGGTCTATCTGGGACTTTCCCATCGCAACACCGTGATTGACCAGTTGTGCCGATTTTACGGGTCCCGCCGGCAAATCCAAGAGAAGACCGCTCAGACGGCCGTGGATATGGTGCGCCGATTTCTTCTCACACCTTGACCCGATGGTGCCAGTTGCTGTTTAATTATTCTCGACTATCCAGGTTAGGATGGTCACGTTCATGACTGATGAGCAGTGAACGGAAGAATAATCAAGGTAATTGAGGCATATCATGCGTTATGCGTTGCTGTTGTGCATTCTTTTGGGTCAGTTCTTTTCCGGACTGATTGCCCTGGCGTCGGTGCCAATGGACCTTCCGATTCGATATGAGCATTATCATGTCAGGTATGTTTTGCATGATGACGCCACATTGGTTGAATCGAGAGAGTGGTCGCGGACAGTTCTGAAACAGTCGGCGATAGATTCTGTCAAACATGCTTCCGTGAGCTACAGCACCAGCGTGCAAAAAGCCGAGATTGTCGAGGCATACACCAGGAAGGCGGATGGTCGCAGAATTGATGTACCGAAAGCGAACTACCAGGTAAAAATAAACAAAGGGGATGATCCAACTTCGCCTGTATTTTCTGATTTTTCTTCCATTTCGCTCGTTTTTCCTGATGTTGCAGTCGGTGATACGGTTGTTTTTTCCTCTCGCATCATCCAGAGTGAAGCCATTTTTCCAAACCATTTTACCGCGGCTGAACTCTTCTCCAGGCAGATGGCCTTCGATAATGCGCGGGTAGAGGTCGAGTATCCTGAAGGGATGTGGGTCCAGTATGCGGCGCGGGAGATGCAGGAAAAGGTGAGTTCGCCTGCGCCCGGCCGGAAACTTGTGGAATGGACCTACACCAACTCGCAGCCGGTAAAAAGTGAACGAAGAGATTATTCGGCAATGGATCCTGACAAGGAGCCGGGCGTTTCATTTTCAACATTCAGGAACTATCAGGAGATTGCCGCCGCCTACGGTGCTCGGGCCCTGCCCAAGGCCCAGGTCACGGACCGGATCAAGGAACTCGCGGGACAGATTGTTGGTGACAAAACCGCTCCCCAGGATCAGGCCCAAGCCCTGTATGAATGGGTTGCCGAAACCCTGACCTATGGTGGCAACTGCGTGGGTGTGGGCACGGTGGTCCCGCGAGAGCTCTCGTTTGTCCTGGATAACAAAATGGGGGACTGCAAGGATCACGCGACCCTGCTGCAGGCACTGCTTGCCGCGCGTGGCATCGACAGCACCCAGGCCCTTGTCAATGCGCGGTCGATCTATACCCTGCCCAAAATTCCGGTTGTTTCCCAATTCAACCATGTCATCAATTATATTCCAGCCTTTGATCTCTTTCTCGACGCCACTTCAAAGGAAGCCCCTTTCGGGATCTTGCCACCCTCTATCCGGGGGAAGGTTGCGTTTCTGACCGGGAAGGACAACGAACAACGCAGGATCCCAACCCCTGCCCAGGCTACCGAACAGAGGGTGGTCAGCAAATTGAAAATAGCTGAGGATGGCTCCCTTTCCGGGACCGTTGAAGCCTTTCTCAAGGGCGATGCCGCGATATCTTTGAGGCAATGGGCCCGCGATCTTCCCAAGGAGAAAGAAGAGGATTTTATCAAGGATCTCTTCCGATCCGCGGGCTTGGTCGCCACCGGCCGTCTGCTCAAGGATGATCCCACCGGCTTGAGCGACACCTATCATTACATCCTGATGATCGACCGGGCGGAAAAGTATGTGAGATTTCCAGGCAGCGGTGCGTTTTATCTCTATCCTCCGGGAGGGATGATGGCGATCGATGCCCATGTTGACCCTGGCATGGATCAGAAAATTGATTATGATGTAGCCTGCTCGAACGGCTTGTTTCAGGAGAGCTATGAGATCGAACTCCCTGACGCCATGAACGTGCTGTCGATCCCCAATGCAATGGAGGTTCAAAGCAGCGTCCAGTCCTATCAGGCACACTACGCCCTCCAAGGGAAAAAGTTGGTGGCCAACCGGGTCTTTGCCGATTCGACCTCCACCAGCTTGTGCGCACCGGAGATCAGCGCGGAGTACAGCAAACTCGGAGGGCCGGTCAAAGAGAATTTACAGGAACAGGTTCTATATAAAAAACACTGACCCGGAGAGCCGGGCTGAACGTCCCAGAATCCAAAAAAGGAGGCACGCCTTTGTGTGCGTGCTGCTGAATGCACCGATTTCCGGTGGATAAGCGATGCCCCCTTTGCCCCCACTATTGATGATTGGTCAGAAAAGGAGAATTTCATGACAAGTGCCACTGAAACCAGTGAAGGCCGCCTGAAAAGCGTCGACAACGCCATCACCCAGATCCACCGGCAGTTCGGCAAGGGCTCGATCATGCGCCTCGGGTCGACC
>Ga0209016_1001030_pt1 | contig 25568 bp, 24 predicted proteins | sample EPASupsiteSAE305_FD_187265 | JGI IMG/M metagenome (GOLD analysis project Ga0209016, IMG submission 187265) | Bioremediated contaminated groundwater microbial communities from EPA Superfund site, New Mexico - SAE3-05 (SPAdes) (version 2) | ecosystem: Environmental > Aquatic > Deep subsurface >...
AAAAACACTTCGCTCTGGCGAAGGAAGCCGGCGCCGGGAGCGCCGAACTGAAGGAAGCCATGGCCTACGGGGTAATCGCTCCGGCTGGCAGGGCCAAGAATTTTGCGCTGGATCTGATGGAAGAGTTAGAGAAATAACCCTATAAAAAGCATTTGCCACAGAGATCACAGAGGTCTCAGAGGAAAAACAGGAAGATACAGCAAACAACCTGATCCCTTTTGGGTGACCTGCAAAAAATAGATTTTTATTGTAGTTCTCTGTGTTTCTATGACCTTGTGGCTAACTGCAGTTTTAAGGATAACCGGAATCATGGGTGGCGTCTCCACCTGAGCACTATTCCAAAGTCCCCCACTCTGTACTCAGCGTCTCTGCCTGCTCTAGCACCAGCGTTACTGCCGCTTCCTGCTGATCAGGCGGGTACTTGTACTTACGCAGTATCCGCTTTACCATCAACCGCAGTTTGGCCCGCACGCTCTCACGCACTGACCAGTCTACCCCCATGAACTGGCGCAGATTTTCCGCCAGTTCATGGGCGATCTTCTTCAAAATTTCATTGCCCATCTCCCGCTTGGTCAGCAGCACCTTTACCGCCCGAAAGAAGGCCATCTCATCACGCACAGCCCTGGCTTCATCCAGGGTGCGGGAACGAAAGAGGACAGATTTATTTTCGGCTTTGTTGATGAAAAGAGTTGCAGGGTGTCAGACGCGGTATGTAAACAGGCAGGAGAAACGGAGTGGCACACTTTGGGAAGGTCGTTTTAAATCCAGTCCGATCAGCACGAGTGATTATCTGTTGGCATGTTGCCGTTACGTGGAGCTTAATCCGGTACGGGCCGGAATAGTCGCCTCACCGGAAGCCTACCGTTGGTCGAGTTATGGCGCTAAAGTGGGTCTCACACAACAGGGGGTTGTGGACTTTGATCCATTATATCTGTGGCTGTCGTCATCAGAAAAGAAACGACAGGACAAATATCGGGATTATATGCTTGGTACGATATCCGAGAAAGAAACTGACCAAATACGCCGGGCAATCCAGCGAGGTCAATTGACAGGCGCAATTAAATTTATTGATGAAATAGAAGAAAAACCGGGGAAACGGGTAGAGTTTAGGGGGCAGGGTAGGCCGAAGAAGCCCACAAAATAAATCCGCCCCCTTTTGTTTTTCAATCCCCACCCCTCACCGCGGACTGTAGTGCCGCTTCAGCCAGCGGCTCAGACCATCCAGCCCTGGAAAAAGCACCCGTTCCGTCACGTTGGCCTGGTCAAGTTTGTCACGGATTTCCCATTTTAAAGCGGCCGGTATGATGATCTTGCGACCGGTGCCGGGATGTTGCTCCAGCCAGCTGTCCAGCGCCATGCCGGGTGAGGTCATGACTGAGCAGAAGGCAAACTGGTTAACGATCCGGTCATCTATGGAGGGTGGTTCAAAAAACACGGCAACATCATCCTGGGTAATGGCATCCAGCTCAGGCAACGATGTAATCACTTCTGACAACATCTCTACCGTAAGTACATTCGCCCCTTCCTGCTCAAGCTTGTGACGCAATACGTCGGGCAATAGCTGGTGTGCCTTGACGTAGTTCACTGCCCAGACCACCCCGTCAAGATCACTCTTTTCAATATTTGCCGTGGCAAAGTGCATGGCAATGAAGGGTGAATAGGTCCAGTCCAGCAGGCGGGTGGGCAGGCCGTAGTGCTGCGCCACCGACAGCCAGTGCCAGATGGAGTCACGTTCAACCACCCGCTGATGGGCGTATTTTTTGAAATTACGCATCAGGTGGTGTTCCAGATCTGCGTATTGGCCCCCCAGCCGCATCAAGGTGGTTTCAAGGCGGTAGTCAACATCGGACAGCCCCCGAAAGGCAAAGCGGGAGCGGTAGCGGCCCAGCTCTTCGTTCCATGAATCGGCAAACAGGGCCTGCTGGAGTTCATCCCAGGAGTGAACAGTAATGGTCTCGATCATGGGGTCAGGCCACATTCTTTAAGCGTTGTTTGTATGCTTCATAATCCTGCATCATCCGGTCGTAGGGATCATGCATCAGGGATGACGAGATCATGAAGTCTGCGGTGGCGCGGTTGCAGGCCACCGGAATGTTCCAGACAACGGCTATCCGTAGCAATGCCTTGACATCCGGGTCATGGGGCTGCGGTTCCAGCGGGTCCCAGAAAAAGATTACAAAGTCGATTTCCCCCTGGGAGATCATGGCGCCGATCTGCTGATCACCACCCAACGGCCCGCTCTGCAGGCGGGTGACCGGCAGGTCCAGCTTCTCGCAGAGTAGCGCACCGGTGGTGCCGGTGGCATACAGTTCATGCTCCACCAGGATGGCCCGGTTAAAGCGGGCCCACTCCAGCAGGTCACGTTTTTTGTGGTCGTGGGCCACCAGGGCGATCCGTTTGCGTGATCCCATTTCTATGATGTTGTATGACGGCATGGCTGTTTCCCTTTCCTGCTGGTGTTGTGTCATGGCAACAGTACACCGTTTAGCGGATTGGTTCCAGTAGCAGTTAGCGTTTTGCCAGCCAGATTTCTACCCGGTTATTGCGCTGTTTGCCCTCTTTGGTGCTGTTGTCGGCCATCGGCAGGCTGGAGCCGAATCCTTCTGCAGCGGCAACCATGATGCCTCGGGAGCGCAGTTCCTGGGCCACCTGGCCTACCCGCTGATTGGAAAGCGCCAGGCTGGTGTGGTCATCACCGGCAGCATCGGTGAAGCCGAACAGCAGCAGTTGCCGTCCTTGCAGCTCTTTCGCCGACATCGCCCGCACCAGACGGTCAAGATCACGGTAGGCCTTGTTATCAAGCTGGCCGTCTGCTGCAAATTTGAAGGTGATTGAAAGCCGATCAGATCCGCTGGCCAGCTGGCGGTAGCGCTCCGGTGCGTTGGTGGGGATGTATGAATTGCCGATCCGTACGTTAAGCGGCACAAACCCGGTCTTTTCGACAATGGCCTGGCCTTCCGGCGAGAGGGCAAACTCGACGAAGTCCCTGATCTTGGGATTCTTTGGCTGTCCCGGCGTGTAGAGGTAGAGGCGGCGGGCAAGACTGTAGTCCTCGGTGGCAACGGTGAAAGGGGTAGGCAGGATCGGTTGGCCGCCGCCGCTGATGGCCACCGCCTTGGATGACTTGACATAGGGCAGGCCGATAAAGCCGATTCCGTTGGGATCTGTGGATACCTCTCGTGAGAGCTTAACGCTGTCTTCAAACCGTTTTGCCGCTTTGGCAAGCTCTTGTTTGTGCAGTACCAGGCTTTTGAAGGTGTCGAAGGTACCGGATTTATCGTCACGGGCGTAGACATGGACCGGCGCAGTCTTGGCAACGCCGGTTAATCCCTTCCAATCAGGGGTCTTGCCGGTAAAGAGTGATTGGGTGTCGTCCAGTGAGAGCCGGGAAACCGGGTTTGCGCTGTTAACGATCACCGCCACCCCGTCCAGGGCCAGAATGTGCTCGTTTGCACGGGACGTCATAGTTCCCAGCAGTGACAGCTTCTTTGTTTCGTCATCCTTGACCCTGCGGGAGGACATGCCGATATCGCAGGCATTGGCCTGTAGCCCCTCAAAGGCGGTGGTGGAACCGTGGGCCTTGATCTCCACCGCCCGGTTGCGACGGCCTTCCATGACCCCTTCCACCAGCAGCTCTTCATGGTTCTTGCCCGGCACCCGCCGGGTGCGAACCGCCCCGTTTTTCTTCAGAAACTCTTCAGCCAGCGAGGGGGCCAGTTCTGCACCGATGGTGTTGGACCCCTGCAGCTTCAGGATGATGTCGTAGGAGTTGATCCAGTGGTAGTAGTAGCCACCGCCGGTTGTCAACAGCAGGGCTCCCACCAGTGATGACATTACCAGACCCCGGCGACGCTTGAACCATGAATCGGCAATGCCGTTGGCAGGGGTACTGGGCAGCATGGCGATCCGGTGTTTTTCCAGCGCATTCAGGAATTCAAGGCAACTCTGGTAGCGGTTGGCCGGATCTTTTTCCAGGGCCTTGTGGAGAATCAACGCCAGTTCTTCATGGGTGTCCTGCGCAAATTCCGTGATGTCAGGAATGGTACGGTCAAACTGGTTCAGCAGGGTATCAACCGCAGATTCTTCCTGAAACGGCAGGCTGCCGGCAAGCATGTTGTAAAGAATCATCCCGACGGCATAGACATCGCTTTGGGGGGTAACGGTAAAAGGGTTTAAAATCTGCTCCGGACTCATAAAGGCGGCATCGCCCCCTTGCCCCACCTCTTGCAGATCTTCACCATACTTCAGCAGAGCTACTCCAAAATCTGAAATTTTCAGTCCGCCGCTACGGTCAACCAGAATAATTGAAGTACACAGACCACGGTGGACGATCCCCTTTTCGTGGGCAAACCTGAGTCCTTGCAGCAACCGTATGGTAAAATGCAGGGCAAAATGCTGGGGGAAAGGGCCGTTATGTTCAATCATCCGGTCCAGGGCCGCGCCGTTGTAGTACTCCATCACCAGCCAGAATCCACCATTGTGTTCAAAAAAGTCAGTGGCCTGCAGGATATTGGGATGCACCATGCCGGCCAGCAGCTTGGCTTCGTTGTAAAAGCGTTCCCGATAGGATTCGGTGCCGGGTTGCCTGCTGGTCAGCGATTTAAGCAGAAAGCGTTTGCCCAGCAGAACATGTTCGGCTGTTAACAGGGCCCCCTTGCCGTAGGGGGCCGGTCCTTCAATACGATAGTGATACAGCATTTCTCCCTTTTGCATTGTTTCGATCTCCTTAATTCGTAACGGTTCAATGTTTATAACTCCCCCTGTCCCCCTCTTAACGTAAGAGGGGGGACGCGATTGGCAACGATGCTGGAGACTCCAGGCACAATGCATCGTAGTGTGCCTCCTCTTACATAAGGGGAAGGAGGGGTTACGATTCTGCTGACAGTGCTCCAAGCATCACACGGGGGGCTTCGTTAGTGTCTTTGATTACCACCGATGATCCTTTTACTTTTTTAGCGGTTTTTTTGACCTCGCTGGCCATGGAGGCCAGTTGCGCGTAGGAACCGATCTGCAGGTTGGCGGTGCTGATTGTCGCTACAGAAAGGGAAAGCAGGTTAAAGGTCTCCAGTTCTCCTTTGCGGTTAAAAGAGGTGTAGCAACCTTTGGCATAGTCGCTTGCGCCATGCAGCAGCGGCAGTCGTGCATCAAATTCCGCAATCATCTGACGTGACAGGGCCACGGCATGGCCGGGGCCGGTGATGATAATGAAGTCATCACCGCCGATATGGCCGCAGAAGTTTCTGGACTGTCGATTCTGCAGCAGGTCGTCGGCGTACTGCTTCAGGATGTCGCCCACCACCTGAATCACCATGTCGCCCCGTTCAAAGCCGTAAAAGTCGTTGTACGGCTTGAAGTGGTCAATATCGATATAGGCAATATCAAACGGCATGCCTGATTCCAGGCGTCGGGTGGTTTCCCGCTGGATACTCTCGTTACCCGGCAGACCGGTCAGCGGGTTGGCCCCCTTGGCCAGCTTCAGGTTCAGGGCGGTGATCGCCTCCACCAGGGTGCGGACGTCCAGGATGCCCCGGTAGTCACCCCGCCGGGCAACGCAGATGTTCTCCAGCCGCATGCTGCCAAAGTTGCCGTGCAGCGCCTGGGCCGCTTCTTCAATGCTGGCTTCAGCATCAATTACCAGCGGCACCGGCTGCATCAGATCACGTACTTTTTTGGAATGGTTGATATGAAAGGCGTAGCCGATCCGCCCCACAATCTGTTCCTCGATGAACTCGGAGCGGTTCAGCACCCCGGCGACCCGGTGCTGGTCCACCACCGGCAGTACCTGCAACCGTTTATCGGTCTGAAACCGTTCCAGGGCGGTATTCAGACGGTCTGCCGGTCTCAGGGGCTCGATATGCAGGGTGATATCCGCAACGGTCTGCAGTGAGCGATCAACTTCTTCCGGTGCGGCAGCCAGGGGAGGGCAGGGATGCAATTCCTGGGTTGTCTGTTCTGCAAGAGTGTCGGTCGGATCACCGACAAGCTGGGGCGTGCCTTCCTGTAAAAAATGTTCAAAGGTTTCCCGTGGCATCGGTTTGCCAAAGTAGTAGCCCTGCATGGTGTCGCAGCCCAGTTCCTGTAACAGTTGGTGCTGGTGGGCGGTTTCCACCCCTTCTGCGGTAACCTTGAGGTGCAGTGAGCGGGCCATGGCGATAATGGCAACCACAATCGCCCGGTCATCGGGGTTGCTGTCCAGTTCCTTCACAAAGGAACGATCAATCTTGATCCGGTCCACCGGCAGATGCTTCAGGTAGGTCAGGGATGAGTAGCCGGTGCCAAAGTCATCAATGGCCAGTTTAACCCCCAGCTCCTTCAGCCTGAAGATCTGCTCGGTATTTTCATTGGAATGTTCCATCAACAGCGATTCGGTCAGTTCGCAGCAGAGTGCGTCAGGTGGCAGCCCCACCGACTGTAGTTGCCGGGCGACCCGTTCAGCAAACTGGCGATCCTTCAGCTGGCGGGTCGAGACATTAACCGCCACGGTCAGGCCTGGATAGCCCTGCTCCCGCCACTCTTTGCAGTTTTGCAGGGCCAGTTCCAGCATCCGGTCCCCCAGCTGCACAATGGCACCGTTATCCTCGGCCACCGGGATAAACTTGTCCGGTCCCACCAGCCCCAGGATGGGGTGCTGCCAGCGGGCCAACGCCTCCATGCCGACCAGTTTTTTGCCATCCTGGCTGAACAGTGGCTGATAACAGGCAAAAAATTCCCCGGCCCGAATCCCCCGCAGGATGCTTGACTCTATCTGCATCTGCTCACTGACCGCCTGGTTCATCTCTTCTGCATAAAACTTGAAGCCGCATTCCCCGCCAATCGACTTGGCCTGTGCCTGTGCCAGTGCCAGATGGGCGTGCTGCAACAACACCTCACCGGTGCGGCCATCATTGGGAAAGATGGCGATGCCGATATGGACGTTGAGCTGGAACTCTGCGTCATGCAGGCTGAACGGTTCACTGAGGGCATCAAGCAGTTTGGTGATGACCGGTAAAATCTCCCGTTCGCTCTCGGTCTTTGGCAGCAGGATGCCAAATTCACCCTTTTGCAGCACTGCCAGGCTGTCGGTTTCGCGCAAAACCCTCTGCAGACGGTCTGCCACACAGCGCAGCAGTTCATCGCAATCATCATTTCCCCGGGCACTGATAACACCCGGACAGCGACCCAGAGCAAGTTTCAGCACGGACAGCGCCTGCTCTTCACGGTGGCTGATGGCTAGCAGCTGGCTGAGCCGGTCATTGAGCAGTTTATGGTTGGGCAGCCCGGTGATGGCGTCATAGCGGGTCAACTCTTCCACCTTGCGGGCCGCCTGTTTCAGCAGGGTGGTATCCTCCAGAAAAATGATGGTGCAGGAATCTCCTTCAAACAGAATCCGGTGGGCAGAAACCGCACCGTTCAATAGTGTCCCATCCTGTTTTCGCAGGGTGACCTCAAGCCCCTGCACAACACCGTTGGTGCGGATCTGGCGGATCAGGTCCAGCCGTTCTGCGCTGTTCTCCCAAAGGTTAAGGTCACTGTCGCTACGGCCAATAATGCTGGCAACCGTATAGCCGGTCATACCGGCAAAGCGCTGGTTTACCAGCAGGATCTGGCGGTCATGATCCCGCACCACCGCAATGCCGTTGGGAGAGGCATGAAAGGCCCTGGTGATCAGCTCATGGGATGAAGCGTTGTTTTTGGTAAAGCGGCGGATCAACAGGTAAAGCAATGCGGCAGTGATGGCAATCAGGCCGATACCGGTAGCAATGTGCGGCAGGGTTGACAGGTTGAACTGCTGTTTAAGCAGCCCGGCTGCAACGGTCCAGACGCTACCGAACAGCAGAAATGCGATGGTTGTGTTGCGGGCTGTGAGCGTAACCGGTATGCCGAACAACAGGATCTTCTCCTGGCGTCCCGGGATATCTGCCGGTTGTGTGGTTTTCTCTGAAGGCCACAACCTGCCTGCTATCTGGTGCTGCGTAACGGTATGCATAGGTGGTTCCTCTGTGAGCAAAGCTGACGGACAACGTTCAGTTGTGGCTACGCTGCTGCAGGGAGGTTGTTCAGCATGTTAAAAACTGGCGGCTGGTAGCGCTGCTGCGGTGACGGTTCGGTGGTGAAAACCGGTGGTTCGTCATACTGAAACTGATTCAGTTCAGCCTGCAGTTCTTGTGAGATGGCTGCCAGCCGGATTGATTCTTCCGAGATAGCGCCGGTGGCCTGCAGGGTCTCCCGCAGTGAGCAGTCAATGGCAAGGATGTCATCGCTGATCTGACTGGAGGTGGCAGACAGTTCTTCCGTTGCAGTGGCGATCTGCTGGGTCATCCCCTGCAGGCCGTCAACGCTTTCAACAATACTGGCAAGGGCAAAGCCCGCCTTTTCAGAGTAGCGAATCCCCTGATTAACCTGTGCCAGGCTCTGCTGCATGGTCTCAACGACCCTGCTGGTGTCACTCTGGATTGCGGAGAGCTTTCCGGCTATTTCAACGGTGGCTTCCTCGGCTCGGCGGGAGAGGTTGCGTACCTCATTGGCCACCACGGCAAAGCCAAGCCCATGTTCTCCGGCCCGGGCCGCTTCAATGGCGGCATTCAGCGCCAGCAGGCCGGTCTGGTCGGTAATGTCACGGATGGTTGCAAGTATCTCACCGATCTGTTGAGATCGCCCATGCAGGCTGGCAATGGTAGTTTGTGACTCTCCGACCGAATCGGCTATGGCCTGCACCTCTGCAATGGTTCGGTTTACCACCTCGGCACCGTCCTGGGCGGTCTGCCTGGCCATTCCGGCTGAATCAGCAATGCGTGCCGTGTGCTGCGCGACATCTGCCACGGTCTGGTGCAACTCACTGCCTGCCGTGGCAACCTGGCTGACCCGCTCACTCTGTTCCTGTACCTGGCAGGTGATCAGGCTTACCGTGCCTGAAAGTTCCTGTGAGGTGTTGGCCAGGGTTCCGGCGGTTCCGGCTATGGTGCCTACAATTCGTCTGAAGGAGCTGATCAAACGGTTAAAGGCATTGATGGACTGACCGATTTCATCGTAGTTCTGGACCTCAACACTGCGGCGCAGGTCACGGCTTTCTGCAATCTCGCCGATAGTCGTTTGCAGCAGAGCAAGGGGCTTGCGGATAATTCTGGCCACCAGCCAGTTAAGAGTCAGTACCAGTATGCCGATTGCCAGCGCACCTCCCAGCATGATCGCAGTCCGTTTGCGGGAGGTGCTGGTCATCTCCTCAACAAACGTATGCTGCTCGCTGGTGGTGGCTGAGACCTGGGCCTCACTCTGACGTGCCTGCTCCATGGTCACCTGTCTGACTTTGGCTACGGTCGTCTCAACCTGCTCCATGCTGGCCAGCACATTGCGCTGGGCAGTGACGATCCGCCTGATTGCAGCGCCTGCCCGTCCAGTGCCGTTGCCGATCTGCTCAATGGCATCCTTGACCACACCACCGCTTTTGACCGACATGACTTCTGTTTCTGCCTGCTTTAGATGTTTGCTGATTCTGGCTTGAACAACACTGATCTCTGCCACCAGCCTGTCCAGTTCCGCTGCAGAGCTGCTGAGCATTACCATCCGGGCCTTGGCATCCAGCAGGCGCAGGTCAACATGAATGCTGTCCACTGCTTCAACTGCAGTCATGACCCGCTTGTTGATCTCCATGTCGTTTTCAACACCATTACGATAGTTCTGAATCTTGTCCTGCAAGGTCGCGGTATCGTTCAAGCCGGTTACGGTTTCACCTTTCAGGGCGCGGTCAATGTCCTTTGAATAGGCTGAGGCACGCCGTGCTGCCGTGCTGCGCAGTCCCGAGATAACGTCACGAATCCCTTCAAGTGATTTTTCAGCAGCCTTAATGGAACCGCTCAGATTGGTTGCCTCAGCCTTAAATATCTCCAGGCTGGCGAACTTGTCGCGCAACGCCGCAGCCACCTGCTGTTCAAGGGTTGCAAAGGCAGACACATCCAGTTGTACCCCCTTCAGCTCCTGTATCTCTTTATTCAGTTGATCAAGCCTTTTGCGGCGTTCTTCCATCACGACGGTCTGCTTCTGCAGCTCCTGGGGATCTTCCAGCATGCCGGTTTGCAGCAGATCACCAGAGAGCCGCTCCACGGTCTGCTGGAACTGCAGCATCTTGACCTGCAGCGGGGTGGAGCGGGTGGTCAGCTCCCGTATGTTGGTCTGAAATCCGGCGATGGTGTAGTAGCCCAGCAGCACGACAGCGGCAAAACCGGCAAAGGTAATCAGGCTGTTGATCAGCAGTTTCTGGCGAATGGTCATGGCGTGTTTCCCTCCCTTTTGATGCGTGAAACAGGACAGTAACAGGCCGCTGTTACAGCCTTGTGACAATGGAGAAAAATGTCTGTGGCATGCCTGATAGCCGTTTTCAGGTTTCTGGCCGTTGTTGCAGACTCTTTGGAATCCCGACACCCAAACGTCATGTTTAAGCGGTATGGTCTGACAAACAAAAAAGGATGCTAATGAACGAGGCAGGAGGATGATCACGATGAGAACAAAAAAACATGATGATTACTACAACTGGACCTGTGACTGGTGCGACAGCGAAAACCGGACCCTCTGGGTGCGGGTGGCAAACGGTGATGTTGCCTGTGGTGCCTGCCACCGGACCACCAGCTTTCCAACGTCAAGTGTCGCGCTGGCTGGCGGACAGCAGCAGATGATGGCCGGACAGTGCTAACGAGGTGGATCATGTTTCTGGTGCGGATTCTGACTATGAGGCGGCAGCTTGATCTGATTGACCAGCAACTTGAGCGCCTGCGGCGCTTGACCGGCCGTAAGGCCTGAAACAGGGAGAGCAGCCATGAAGCAGTTGTTAAGCAGGCACCTGCAACCGTTAACTGAGCGTCATCCGGCGTTGATGACCATGGCTACCGCCACTGCCGGATTTTTCCGTTCCATAGCAATCAAGCCGTATAAACAGCGGCACCGCCCACGGGAACTGGCGCTGTGGGAGCGCTATCACAGTCTGCATGCGGTGCGCTGTCAGGTCTATTGTGAGAAATCTGCCGGGGGGCGGCCCACCATTGTGGTGGCCGGGTTTGTGCCGGATGCCACTGAGGTGGTGGAGTTCCAGCGTCCGATCCTGCGTAGCCACGGCAGCGTCTACTACCTGAATTATCCCCGTAACGGTTTCAGCCAGGAGCTTTTTGAGGCACAGCTGGCAGACCTGATTGATGAGCTGGCACTGAAGGGACAGCGGCCGGTGCTGATGGGGGTCAGTTTCGGTGCAGGTCTGGTGGTTGATTTTCTGCGCCGTGCCTCAGAACAGTTGCATGACCGTCTGCGCGGCCTGCTGCTGGTCAGTCCGGTACTCTGTACGGCTGACCTGATCCGGCCTGATAACCAGCGTAGTGGCGGAGTGCGGATGCTGGAATCGAACCTGCGTAAAATATTGAAGGCCGACCCCAATGACGAGACCGACCTGAACCGCCAGCTTGAACGGGCCCGGCGCTGTTTTCAGGCGCTGTTTGAGGCAGGGGCGGAAAATCGTAACCTGACCACCCGCCACCTGGCCATCCGTCAGCGGATCTTCGGGGTGCTGGAACATACCTCCAATCTGGGGGGCTACCAGCGGGTACTGGCCTTGCGCAGCTTTGCTGAACCAGCTCCGGCCAGGACCATCTTTAGCGGCCCAACCCTGGTCATGCTGGCAGAGGATGAACAAAGCATTCTGGTGCCCGGTTCACCCACCCTGCAGCTCTGTGCTGATCATGCTGCCCTGCGCTCTGTCTTCCCGGAGGGCAAGGCCTGTCTGATCGCATCCAGTAATGATGTTGATCCGGTGGCCCATGCCTCGTTGATCTTCCATCAGCATTGTTACAACCCGCGCATGGAGCAGTGGTTGCAGAAGCTGCATAATCAACCGCTCCTGGCTGTGGTGTAAAAATCTACCTCCCCCCAGCCCCCTCCTGACTCAGGAGGGGGAGGCGAACAACGTGAGTGGGGGTGGTAAAGGAGTGTCATTGAAATTCCCAGTTTCCCTGTTGTCTCTGCCGCTACGTGCCGCCGCCGAAATTCGTGCCCGGCAGTTTTTACATAAAGATCCACTGGACAGTCAGCGTGAACTGTTGCCGCGTTTACTGCGCAAGGCCGCTGCCACCCGCTTTGGTGTTACCTATGGTTTCGCCGGTCTCGCCAGTCTGCCCTTTGATGCCTGTTATCGCCGTTTTCAACAACAGGTGCCGATCCGCACCTATCGCCAGTTCTGGGATGACTGGTTTGCAGCCAGCCTGACAACCACACCGCAGGGGCAGCAGTTGCGCCTGCAGGACCAGACCTGGCCCGGCCTGATTCCCTGGTTCTGTGAGACCTCCGGCACCACGGCGCCAACCAAGTTCATTCCCTTTACCCATGAGATGTTCAGCATGAACCAGCGGGCAGCCTTGGATATGCTTTGCTGCTATCTGGCTGCCAAGCCGGGCAGCAGCATTCCAACGGGCAAGATCCTCTATATGGCTGGCAGTACCCAGCTCAAGCAGATGGGGGAAGGGGTACGGGCCGGTGACATGAGCGCCATTACCCTGCAGCAGCGCCCCTCCTGGCTGAATCCGTTTGTGGAGCCGCAGGAGCCGCTGACCTCGGCCCCCTGGGATCAGCGACTGGAGGGGATGGCCCGTCTGCTGCTGGATGACCAGAATATCCGCATCATTTCCGGGGTGCCGCCCTGGATTTTGTTGCTGTTGAAGCAGGTGGAGGCCCTATCCGGCCGCTCTGTGGCTGAGTTGTTGCCCAATCTTGAGCTGATCATCCACGGTGGCACCAGCATGGCCCCCTATGCTGCCGAATATCAGCGTTTACTCCCTTCAGGCGGACCTGATTTTCTGGAGCTGCTTCCTTCGTCTGAAGCGCTCATGGGGTTTCAGGTGCAGGGCGAAGTAACCATGCGGTTGACCCCGTTTTATGGCGCTTTTTTTGAGTTTGTGCCGATTGAACAGTTGGATGAGACCGGTGCTCCGTTGCCGGATGCCCGAGCCGTACCCTTGGCCGAGGTGGTGGTGGGGCAGCGCTATGCTGTGATTCTTTCCACCTGTGCCGGTCTCTGGCGTTACCACATCGGTGACACCCTGCGCTTTCTGGATAGGGATCGGTTCAGATTTGAGTTTACCGGCCGGGATAAATTTCTGGATCGTTTTGAAGAAAAGGTGACCCAGAACGAGGTGGAGCAGGCGGTTGCCCATCTAAACCGTACGCATGATGGTCTGGTGCGGGAATTTATGGTGGGTGCTGATATTGGTGGACGCTGCCACCACTGGGTGCTGGCCTGCCGTGGTGATGGGCTGCCGTCTGATCAGGCAGCAACGCTGCTGGATGAACAGCTACGTGATTCCAACGCCGATTACGACACCTTCCGCCAGCAGGGCAGAATTAACTGCCCCCACGTGCTGTTGGTATCGGAACAACAGATTTACGACTGGTCTGCACAGGTGCGTGGCAAGCTGGGCGGCCAGAGCAAGATCCCCCATATCGACCCGACCCTGACCGGAGAGCTGGTACAAAGCCTCTCCACCTATGCCTGTAACAATAGTTTCCAATCTTTTGCCTCCCTGTAACATCTCTGTCACAAAAACCGTATATGGTGGCAATTAAGCTACACACACCTGAAAACACGAACAAAACCAAGGAGGATGTACCAATGTTGAAAAAGAGCGTCCTGGCGCTGTGCGCCACCGTCTGTATGGCCACTGTGGCCCATGCAGAAAAAGTACAGGTTGATGCAAAGCTGCCGACCTACAAGGCAACATCCGGTGTATCCGGCAACCTGAGCAGCATCGGTTCCGACACCCTGAACAACCTGATGACCTACTGGGCAGAAGGGTTCAAGAAGAAGTATCCCAACGTGAATATCCAGATTGAAGGCAAAGGTTCTTCAACCGCACCGCCAGCCCTGATAGCCGGTACTGCCCAGCTGGGCCCCATGTCCCGCCCGATGAAAGGCAAGGAGATTGAGGATTTTGAGAAAAAGTATGGCTACAAGCCGACCAAGGTCGGTGTTGCCCTTGACTCGCTGGCAGTGTTTGTCAACAAGGACAACCCAATTAAGTCCCTGTCTCTGGATGAGGTTGACGCCATCTTCTCCAAAACCCGCAAGCGTGGTCTGCCTGAAATCACCACCTGGCAACAAGTCGGTGTAGGCGGCGCGCTGGCAGCCAAGCCGATCTCCCTGTTTGGCCGTAACTCTGCCTCTGGCACCTACGGCTACTTCAAGGAGCACACCTTGAAGAACGGCGATTACAAGAACACAGTAAAAGAGCAGCCCGGTTCCGCCTCGGTTGTTGAAGGTGTTGCCAAGGATATCGCTGCAATCGGTTACTCTGGTATCGGCTATGCCACCTCCGGCGTTAAGGCTGTACCGCTGTCTGACAAAAAAGACGGTACCGTGTATGAGGCCAACTATGCCAACGTGCTGTCCGGCAAGTACCCCCTGGCTCGTATGCTCTATATCTATGTAGCCAAGAAGCCGGGCCAGCCGCTGCCCAAGGTGACGGAAGAGTTCCTGAAGTTTGCCCTGTCCAAGGAAGGTCAGCAGATTGTGGTGAAAGACGGCTATGATCCACTGCCTGCTTCCGCTGCAGCTGAGCAGTTGAAAGCTCTGAAATAGGAATGCATTTCATGGGGCGGCCGACCGGTCGCCCCTGTCTTCATGTCAGGATAGTCAATGGCCTCCACAATTGTAGATAAATCACGCCGTAATGATCGGCTGGCTGCATGGATCATTAAGGCAGGCGGACTTTTTGTTATCGTTGCGGTAATCGGCATCCTGTTCCTGATCGCCAAGGTTTCGGTGCCGTTGTTTTATTCAGCCACTGCTGAACGACTGGCTGAAGTCCCGGCTGAGTTACACGCACTGGTTGCCGAAGACAGCACCGGTATAAGCCAGAGTCGCGAGCTGGGAGAAACCGGATCTATCCGTGTGCAGCTGATGTCTGGCAATCAGCTTGAAGTGCAACGCCAGCTGGTTGAGAAAGATATCCTGGGTAATGAAAAGAAAACCGGACAACAGTACCGCCTGACTGATCCGCTGCCTGGAAATATTTCCACCTTTTGGCTGGGGCGCAAGGGGCAGAGCCTGTATGCGGGAACCGATAACGGCTGGCTGATCCGCTGGGATCTATCCGGTGATGGTGAAGGCCGATTGATTGAAACGGTTCAGGCGTTCAAGGATCACCGCCGGATTACCGCGCTGGCTACGGTACTGGGCGATTATTCACTGGCTGTTGGTGATGAAAAAGGTCAGGTAACAACCTGGATGCCGGTTTCAAAACCGGGCAGCGGCGAAGACAAACATCTCGCCCTGATTCACCGTCTGCCAGGATTGTCACAGCCGGTCAGTCGTCTGCTGGCATCTCCACGAGACAAATCCCTTGCTGTCTTCGACAAGCAGGGAACTGTCAAAATGGTGCATATGACCAGCGAGCGGCTGCTGCTGGAGTTGAAAGCCGGCGCGCCGGTTGCCGCTGCCGTCTTTGCCGACCGGGGTCGGAAACTGGTGGTAAGCAGCACTGATGGAAAGGCCATCGCCTGGAAACTTTCCATTCCGCACCCTGAAGTATCGCTTTCTACCCTGTTTGGCAAGGTCTGGTACGAAGGGTATGACAAGCCGGAGTATGTCTGGCAGTCCTCTGCTGCCACCGATGATTTTGAGCCGAAGATTTCGCTGATGCCGCTGGTCTTTGGTACCTTCAAGGCCACCCTGTTTGCCATGCTGTTTGCGGTGCCGCTGGCACTGCTGGGGGCTCTCTATACCAGCCAGTTTATGGCGCCGAACCTGAAGGGGCGGATTAAACCGGCGGTGGAGATTATGGCTGCCGTACCTTCTGTGGTGGTCGGTTTTCTGGCCGGTCTTTGGCTGGCACCATTGATGGATGAACATATTCTTGCGCTTTTTATGTCCTTTGTGATGGTGCCGCTTATGTTGCTTGTTGCCATTTTTGCCTGGCGACCTTTGGCTGAAAACACCGCATTGGGCCGCAGGCTGAAGGGGTATGAATTTCTGGGAATGCTGCCGATTGTGTTCGTTACCCTCTGGCTCTCCTGGAAGCTGTCGATTCCCCTTGAAGCAGCCTTGTTTGGTGGAGATCTAAAGCAGTGGCTCTATAGTACCCTCGGAGTTAACTATGACCAGCGTAATAGTATCGTCATTGCCGTTGCCTTGGGTTTTGCCGTAATTCCGATCATCTTTACCATCGCTGAGGATGCCCTTTCCAACGTACCCCGCAATCTGTCTGCCGCCTCATTGGCCCTGGGTGCCAGTCGCTGGCAGACCGCCTGGCGGGTGGTACTCCCCTCGGCTCTGCCTGGTGTCTTCTCTGCGATCATGATCGGTTTTGGCCGGGCAGTGGGTGAGACCATGATTGTTCTGATGGCCACAGGCAATACGCCAATTATGAGCTGGTCACTGTTTAACGGCCTGCGTTCGCTTTCAGCCAACATTGCGGTGGAGATACCGGAAGCACCGCTGTTCGGCACCCTCTACCGCACGTTGTTCCTGTCGGCAGTGCTGTTGTTTATGCTGACCTTTGTGATCAACACCGCTGCAGAACTGCTGCGGCAACGGTTCCGTAAGAAGTACGGACGGTATTAGAAATCCTTTGTCTCCAACAAAAACGAACTACATAACCCCCTCAATCCCCCTTACATAAGGGGGAGGTCTTAAGGCCCTCCCCTTTTCAAAAGGGGAGCGTGGTGGGGTTAGATTTCAAGGTGTAACGTGAAAAACTACTGGAAACGTGGCGAACCGATGGTGCTGGCAGCCGGGGCTACCCTGGCTCTGATCCTGTTCATGACCCTGACTCTGCTGGCAGTTATCCTGGGTAACAGCCTGGGGTACTTCTGGGTCAAGGATTTGGTACAACTTAAGCTGAAAGACGGTAGTCTCATAATGGGACAGCTGACCGCCACAGGCCGGCATGCCCTGACCGATGTCGAACGGTTGCAGCTGAAGGTGGGAAACCGTGATCTGTATTCGCAGGACTTCCGCTGGGTGGATGATTCAGAAGTGGTGGAACGTACCAAGCCGGATGACGCCTATCTGCTTGAACGACGTGAACATGGCAATTTCTTCGGCTTTCTGAAAGAGCTGAAAGGGGCTGATGGCGAATCGGTTACAGCAGATAACGTGACCCTTGTGAAGCTGCATACTGCTGTTCTTGATAAGCAGCGCGGGCTGAAGTCGATTAAGAAAGAGATGTCCAGACTGAACCAGGCCTCAGAACAGTTACGGCTTAAAATCCAGAAGCTGGAATACAAGGGTTCTGAGGCGAACAGTGCTGCAATTGCTGTCCTGGCTGAAGAACGTGCAAAACTGACCGTGACCTTTGACGACCTGAATGAACAGTTGAACCAGAAACAGGCTGAGCTGAACAAGACTGCGGTTGTTTTCAATGATGCAGCCGGCACCAGTAAGGAGTTGCCACTGCTGGAGATCGTTAAGATCTACCAGCCCAACAGCATGTCAGCCGTTGCCAAGGCTGGAGCCTATCTTGGCAAGATCCGTGAGCTGCTGTTTGATGATCCCCGTGAATCAAACACCGAGGGCGGCCTGTTTCCAGCCATTTTCGGCACGATACTAATGGTGCTGCTGATGTCGGTGTTTTCGCTGCCCTTTGGCGTGATTGCCGCCATCTACCTGCGGGAATATGCCAGGGAAGGCAGGCTGGTGCAGCTGGTGCGGATTGCGGTCAATAACCTTGCGGGAGTCCCTTCCATTGTTTACGGTGTGTTCGGTCTGGGCTTCTTTGTCTATGGTATCGGCGGATCACTGGACAAGCTGTTTTTCCCGGAGCGGCTGCCAACTCCGGTTTTTGGAACCGGCGGCATCCTTTGGGCTTCGCTGACCCTGGCGCTTTTGACTGTTCCGGTGGTGATCGTGGCCACTGAAGAATCGCTGGCCTCCATCCCCAAGGGAATCCGTGAAGGCTCACTGGCCTTGGGGGCAACCAAGTTCCAGACCCTGACCAAGGTGCTGCTACCGATGGCTACACCTGGCATCATGACCGGTCTGGTGCTCTCCATGGCCCGGGCTGTGGGAGAGGTGGCGCCGTTGATGCTGGTGGGGGTGGTAAAGCTGGCCCCGACCTTGCCGTTTGATGGTCAGTTTCCATTCTTCCATATGGATCGCAAGTTTATGCATCTGGGGTTTCACATCTTTGATGTCGGTTTCCAGTCTCCTAACGTTGAGGCTGCCAAACCAATGGTCTATGTCACCACCCTGTTGCTCTTGTTGATCGTGGTTGCCGCCACCAGTCTGGCAATCCGTTTCCGTAACCAGATGCGTCGCAGATATACTACGTCGCACTTTTAAACTGTACTAAAGGATAAAAAACGATGAGTCCAGAACCTGTTGATCTGAATAATCATCCCCCGGTGATCGAGGCTGATCATGTCAATCTCTACTATGGGACATCCCATGCCCTGAAAGATATCTCGCTATCCATGCGTAAAAATCAGGTGACCGCCTTCATTGGCCCTTCCGGTTGTGGTAAATCGACGCTGCTGCGCTGCCTGAACCGGATGAATGATCTGATTGATTCAGTCCGGGTTGAGGGAAGTATTACTCTGGATGGAGAAGAGATTACCGGTAGATCCACCGATGTCATCTCGCTTCGGCGGCGGGTAGGAATGGTCTTTCAACAGTCCAATCCGTTTCCCAAATCAATCTATGAGAACATCGTCTACGGAATGCGAATAGCCGGGGTGAACGATAAGGCAACCCTTGATGAAACGGTTGAACGTAGCCTGAAAGGCGCGGCCATCTGGAACGAAGTCAAGGACCGTCTGCATGACTCGGCGTTGGGACTTTCCGGTGGTCAGGCCCAGCGGATCTGTATTGCCCGGGCGATTGCCACCAACCCGGAAGTAATCCTGATGGATGAACCCTGTTCGGCCCTGGACCCGCTTTCCACCTTGAAGATAGAGGAACTGATTGACGAACTGAAGAAACAGTATACGATTGTGATCGTAACCCACAACATGCAGCAGGCAGCACGGGTCTCCGATGCAACCGCCTTCTTTTATCTGGGGGAGCTGATTGAGATGGGTGATACCAAGAAAATCTTCACCAACCCGGAGAAGCAGCAGACAGAAGATTATATCACCGGGAGGTTTGGTTAATGAGTGGACATCTGGTGGCATCCTACGATGCCGAACTGAAAGACCTGAAACAACACGTTCTGACCATGGGAGGGCTGGTGGAAAAGATGATCACCGATGCCATCAAGGCACTGGTTGATCGTGATACCGAGCTGGCAGAGAAGATCATCGCCATGGATCATGAAGTTAACGGCCATGAGGTTGCCATTGATGAAAAGTGCCTTGAGCTGTTGGCATTGCGGCAGCCCACCGGTCGGGACCTGCGTTTTATCACCCTGGCTTTGAAGATCGTGACAGATCTGGAGCGGATAGGCGATAAATGTGCCAACATGGCCAAGCGTGCAAGACAGCTGAATCAGGAACCGCCGCTTAAGCCGTATGTTGATATCCCCCGCATGGCTCACTGGGTTGAGCAGATGATCAAGGAGGCGCTGGACGCCTTTGTGCGGGGCGATGCAGAACTGGCCATCAAGGTCTGCAAGGATGATCAGATGGTGGATGACCTGAATCAGCAGGTACAGCGCGAGCTGTACACCTACATGCTGGAAGATCCTGCCACCATCAGTCGCGCCATGCGTCTGACCTACATCTCAAAATCACTGGAGCGGATTGCCGACCACGCCACCAATATTGCCGAGATGGTGATCTTTATGGTCAAGGGGAAAGATATCCGGCATACGCTGCCCTGATTGTTAAGCACGTAGCCGACAGGATAAACAGGAAGCGGCGGCCTCAGGAAAGGTCGCCGCTTTCAGTTTCAGGCCAGGTGAGCTGTAATTACCAGCCCCCCACCTTCTGTGCGGCGAGGAGTGTGTGGATCTGCTCAAGCAGTTTCGGCTCAAAGCGGGTCTCGCCTGATGCAACAAAGCTCAAATCAGCCTTGTCCTTGCGGGTGATACCGAGTTTACGGTAAGAACTGCTTGAGCCGGTACCTTCCGGCTTGTCCGGAAAAGGTGTTGTGTCGATATGCTGCACCAGCTCGTTAAGTTGCACCAGCTCCTGCTCCGGCATCCGGCCTTCGCTACGGTAGATTCTGGGTGGCATACCGCCGGACATGTGGCCGCCGGACATGCTGCCATCGGCTGATACGGTTTTATGGGCCCGTCCATCCCTGCCAACAGATTCAACGGTAACGGAGATAAAGGTCATTTCTGTTGCCCGGGAGATGGAAGGTGAGCAGATCAGGGACGCAGTGAGGCATATCAGCATAAGGATGCGAGACATGGCAGCTCCCTGTCAGTGTTCTTTGTAGCCCAGCACCACTAGAACACAACTATGGTCGGCAATCACGTTGATCCCGGCAGCCTTGCAGCGTGCAATGGCAGCATCGCTTTCAGCACCGGGCTGCATCCAGATGTTGGTGATACCGCGTGCAATGGCAGCCTCAACCACCTGCTCGGTCACTGCCGGAGGGGTAATGATCGAGATGCTGGTAACATTATCCGGCAGGTCAGCAACCGTGGCAACAGTAGCAATCCCCTCCACAGTGGCAACTTTTGGATTAACCGGAATGGCGGTCTTCTTGTTCTGCAGATAGCAACGCAGCACCTTGTTGCCGTACTTGCTGCGGTCTTCCGATGCCCCCACCACGCCAAACGCCTCTGACTTCAAAAAGGTTTCAATCGCTTCGGTCATTGTTTTTCTCCTTATCTTAATCTTGCACCGTTTTTCCAGTTGCCGTATGCTGTCGGCATGACAACATTAGCCACTATTAAAGAAAAAGTCCATGCCGGTCAACGACTCTCTGAAGACGATGCGCTGGCACTGTATGCCTCAAACGATCTGCTGACCATCGGTGAGCTGGCAGCCTGGGTAAATCAGCAAAAGAACGGCACAAACGTCTACTTCAACGTTAACCGTCACATCAACCCCACCAATGTCTGTGTTAATCGCTGCGCCTTCTGCGCCTTTTCCCGTACTGCCGATGCTGATGACGCCTACACCCTGGCCCTGGATCAGATGGTGGGCCGCGCTGTTGAGGCAGAAAAGGAAGGGGCTACCGAGGTGCATCTGGTGGGTGGCCTGCACCCGGACCTGACCTTTGAGTTCTACCTTGAGTTGCTCAGGGATATCCGTATAAGCGCACCGTCCCTGCATATCAAGGCCTTTACTGCGGTGGAGATTGACTACTTTGCCCAGATCAGCAAGCAGACCGTGGAACAGGTGCTGGCCCAGCTGATTGAGGCCGGACTGGGCTCCATGCCCGGTGGCGGGGCCGAGATTCTGGTCGAGGACGTGCGCCAGAAGATCTGCCCGGAAAAGATCAGTGGTCAGCGTTGGCTGGAGGTGCATCGTCTGGCCCATGGGGCAGGACTTAAGACCAATGCCACCATGCTGTATGGCCATGTTGAGACCGCTGCTGACCGGGTACGCCATATGGCATTGCTGCGTGAGCTGCAGGATCAGACCGGTGGGTTCCAGGTCTTTATCCCCCTGGCCTGGCAGCCGGAAAATTCGCCGCTGAAACTGGATACCAAAGGCACCTCCGGTCTGGATGACCTGAAGACCCTGGCCATTGCCCGCCTGTTTCTGGACAACTTCCAGCATATCAAGGCGTACTGGATCATGCTGGGAGAAAAGATTGCCCAGGTGGCGCTGGCCTTTGGGGTGGATGATCTGGACGGCACCGTGGTGGAGGAGAAGATCGGCCATGATGCCGGAGCTGCCTCGCCCCAGTCACTGACTTTGGAGAGGCTGATCAGGTTGATCAAGATTGCCGGTAAGACCCCGGTGGAGCGGGACACCCTGTATAATCCGCTACGCAGTTTTTGAGTCTGATTGCCGTGAAAGAGCGCAGAGAACGCAAAGATGAGTTTTGAGTAGTTTGGTTTGAACCCTTCAGTTAATACATTTATTTGTGGTCTTTGTGATCCTTTGCGGCCAATAAACGCCTCGCCATGATCCACTGTCCTCTTATCAAACAGCCTGACCCTGCCCGGTTTCAGGCTGGCCTGCAACGTATAAACCAGCGATTCGTGGTCTATGCCGCCACCTCACCACAACCGCTACCGGCTCCGGGACTGTTCATCACCCCGGAGATCCGGCTGCAGTCCGAACTGTACCTGCCGATTAAAGAGATCAGGCGGCTGTTCTATCGCCTGTACGATACAACCCTCAGCTATGCCCCCATTCTAAGCAGCACACCATTCCACACCAGCCCCAGTTGGGCAGACTGTTTTGCTGCTTTGCCTTCCTGGTTGCAGTTTTCAGCCAATCCAGCCCGTTTGCTGGTGGGGTTGCTAGAGGATCAGCAGTTGTTGACCCGCTTCCTCTTTTTTTCCTTTCTGCCGGGCCGCTTTAATGGCGCCGGATTTGGACGTTATCCTGCACAGCTTGACTGGTTACAACAGTATCTGTCAAAGCGGAGCGATTCTCTGCGAGTGCTTGATGCTGCCTGCGGCAGTGGTGAAGGAACCTGGGAATTGGCAGAGGTATTGGATGGGAATGGCTGGCAACCGAAGCAGGTGCAGCTTGAGGGCTGGACCCTGGAGCCGCTGGAGGTCTGGTCAGCGCAGACGCAGCGCCTGCCCCATGAACCGCAGCGGGAGAAAAACTATCAGCAGCAGGTTCAGGCATTACTGGAGCAGGGCTGGGAAGAACGGATCAGCTTTAAGGCCGTGGACCTGCTGGCAGAGCAGATCGAATCAGCTCCCTTTGACCTGATCCTCTGTAACGGCCTGCTGGGTGGCCCGATCATTAATCAGCCCTCTCAACTTCGGCAGGTACTGAAACAGCTTGCAGGGCTCTTGTCCCGAGGAGGCGTGCTGCTGGTTGCCGATCATTTCCACGATGGCTGGAAAAAGCAGGTGCCGGAAGCGGTTCTGGTTAAGGTGATGGAAGAGGCAGGATTGTCGATACAGCAGGCAGGAGAGGGGTTGGCAGGTGTCAGACGGTACACATGACCCGCTTGACCAGATAATCTCCACCTACCACCAGATACTCTCCCTCGCCCTTTAACAGGCTGGTGGGGAGCAGTTCATCAAAAAAGAAGATCTTTGAGGTGGGTACCTGTACCCGCCAGACAATCGAACCAAACTCCCAGGCCCGTTCTTCTTCATCAGTAAAGGAAACCAGATTGTTCAGACGTACGATCTGCTCCCGTTTGCCCACCTGTTCCAGGATTTGATCTTCAGTTGCGCCGTTGGTGCCACGAAACAGGTTCAGGCAGGCCAGATCACCGTGGCTGCGCTGCAGTTCGTACTGGCAGTATTCATACAAAAGATCCAGCTGGGCATTGATGGCGTTGGTCCGCTTACTGCCACGGGTACGATCTACAATATAGCGGTAGTGGGCTTCTGAATCCGTGCCGTTGATCCGGCCATTATGGAAGGTGGGGGCGATCCCCATTCTGCTCTCTACCCAGCTTTTTAAGACCGCCCCTTCCACCGAGTTGCTTTCCATCATCCAGCCCTTCAGAAAGCGCAGATAGCTGTTGCGCAACGCCCTGCGGGCAGAATCGGTATGACCATCCTCATGGTGGAGTTGGAATTTGACTGAAAGGTAGTCACTGAACATCTGACCACGCTCTTCACGGCTTGCAAGAGTATCAAGTTTGCTGAACAGAAAACGGTTGGCATCCCGCACCCCCTGCAGAAACAGCGGTTGCGGATGTTCATTGAAGTGACGCGAGGCGATCACCCAGGGTGGCAGATTACAGAGATTGAAGATGGACATCGGCCGTCACCCCGTTGAGATGGCCTGCAGAGGATTTAATACAGTTTCGTTACTTCTTTCAATACATCGCCGATCGGCCCGGAGATACTGATGATATCAACCCCCAGTCGCTCCATCTCCTCTTTGGGAGATTCGCCGATCATGGCCGTCACCACCACGCGACATGCACCTAATCCGGTAGCAATGGCCGCCAGCTTGTCTGCCATCAGACTGTGCCCCGGCCCGGTCCCGCCGCAGTAGGGAGGCGCCTGCACCTCATACAACAGTGCAGGCTCCCCCGTGCCGACTTCATACACCAGAAAACGGTCAGCCTTGCCGAAATGGGTATCAATATGTTTGCCATCGGATGATGTTACGGCAATCAGCACGACTTTTCCCTTCTCACCTCATGAGGAGACGAGGAGCTAACTATTTCTAGGCTGCTACCGGGGCAAAGGTAAAACACTTCTTCGAGCACGTCTTGCCACAGGCCTCACAGCCGATACAGTTGCCGGCGTTGGCCACCCGCATGAACATCTTGGCTGAATCGTCTTCGTCCAGTTCCTCAAATGCCAGCACGTCGTGACTGCAGACTTTGAAGCAGCGGCCACAGCCGATACAGGTCTCTTCGTCAATAGAAACAATATACTGCGGGGTCCATTCCTGCTTGTCTTTGGTTAATCCGGTGATGTAGGCCATTTGGTGCCTCCTGTGTGGTTAGTGAGTCTATTCTTCATCTTCAAATGATGTTACTTGCCCTTTGTTCATCGCTTTGCGCAGCCAGGGTGGTGGATTGCCTCGCAATACCTCCTGTAGCTTTGTCACAGTCTCCGGCAGGCTGACTTCCGTATTGGTCTTCATCGGGTGAATCTTCAGGGCCACCAGTTTTGCTGCAGCTGGCCCACCGATCTGCATGGTGTAGACAATGGCACAATCAGACAGAATTTTTGCGCGTGCTGCAATCCGGTCTTCTTCGTCAGATCCGTGAGCCTCGGTTTTTACTGATTCAAGAAATGATGCCTGATCAGGCCCAATCTCCCAGATCTGGAAGCTTTCACACTGCCCGAAATGCTGATCAATCATGCTGCCGTTGGTGGTGGTAAATGCAATTTTCATGGTTAGCCTCCTTTGCAAAAGCACATAAAACGGTTAGCACAGAGTGTGCCAATGTGTAACTTACCAAAGTTGTTGGGATTTGACTGGTTGGTGCTCTGATGATTGTCTGTTTATTCAGCAGATAGAGAAGGCAAAGTAGCAGCGGTGTAGTGGATGGACAAACAAAAACGCCCCGGAAAGTGGGGCGTTAGATCTCGTTACGTTTGCATGTTATTTCCGTGAATAAACTTGTTAAGCTGCCTTATCAGGCTGCGTACTGATTAGTGAGCAGGCTGTTTCAGTCTAACATGCCGGAAGGTAACTATTTTTTTCGACGATCCGCCAGGGAGACGACTTTCTGGCCTGCGTCGACAGGGACGGTCTTTTGGGCTTCCTTAACCTGCTTTTCCAGCTGGCGTCGTTCCTCCTCAAGGGGAGAAACCAGTTTTTCGAGACGCAGCGGGGTGCCGCCCATGGTAAAAGGGGCTTCGTCCAGCTGTTCTTCATCCAGAATCCAGGTGAAGACCTGCAATGGAAAGGTTAGTACCAGCAGTTTTACCTGCCACCAGCCAGCCTTGACGTCGGGGCTGATTTCTTCTGCCCGGGCGTAAAAGCCGGGCTTGTTGTCCACATGTACCAGTACCAGATCTGACTCTAAAATCATGGAAATGTTCCTTGTCGTAATTAAAAATATTGGTTGGAGCAGGCCGTAAGCCGGGTTCTGTTCCTGCCGGAAGTTACCTTGC
>Ga0209016_1001031_pt1 | contig 25549 bp, 19 predicted proteins | sample EPASupsiteSAE305_FD_187265 | JGI IMG/M metagenome (GOLD analysis project Ga0209016, IMG submission 187265) | Bioremediated contaminated groundwater microbial communities from EPA Superfund site, New Mexico - SAE3-05 (SPAdes) (version 2) | ecosystem: Environmental > Aquatic > Deep subsurface >...
AGATGACAAGTCAACGATGAAATGCCAAAAAAGACTTAGCTGGCTTATGTGCCTGATATGAAGGGAAATTTACGGCCCTAACTGTTAGTAACGTTCTCAAACCGTTGTACGTTCCGGGATACTTTGTGTCATAGATCTTTGGCTTGCCCGCCGGCCGGCACTGATACCGCATCGGCTTGATCACCCGCTGGCCGTCCTCCATGACCATCACCGGTGCGTAGGTGCCGGGGAAAATTCGCGAATCGCGGTCTTTCGGTTCGGTGCGCCGGAGATCGTCGAGCCCGCGCAGCGCCGACTCGATCTTGTTGGTTGAGATCCGTTTGCTCTCGGAGGCCGCCTTCGTCGTCTTGCTCTGCAGGGTGCGTTCTGCGTCGGCGAGCCGCGCGCGCTGTTTGAACAGTTCCTGCTCCAACCTGGTTGCCTGCTCACCGTTGAACCTGTCGATCGCTTCCTTGATCCGGCGTTCGTCGTCCGTCGCGGGAACCAGGAACGCGGCGTCCATCGCCTTCGGAATCTTGATGTTGCTTCCCTCGGCGCGTTCCCAGTACAGCTGCGCGAATTCCCGAATACTCATATGCGCGCCAAACATCCTGACGTACTTGCGATAGTCCGCCACGATCTGAGCCGAATAACACATGGTCGCTCCCTGGAGGAAGGTACGCCGATATGGTACGCCAGTACCTAATGGAAGTTCCGCGTCGACGTGACGAGCGAGCCAAGCAGGTGGGACGCGTCGACCAGCCGGTGTGCGACGAGATGACGAACCTCACCCTCCCGCTGCCAGACACCATACACTGCAAGCAGTGATGAGCCGAGCGCTTCGCGTCGCTGCTTTTCCAGCAGGGACGGCCAGATGATGACGTTGACCTGCCCCGTCTCATCCTCCAGCGTGACGAACATCACCCCCTTCGCAGTGCCGGGCCGCTGCCGGACCGTCACGATGCCGCAGGCGCGCGCGAGCTGCCCATTCCGGAAGCCCGCCAGCGTCGACGCCGGCAGCAGTCGCTGGGCAAGCAGGCGAGGGCGCAGCAGTTCCAGCGGGTGCCGACCCAGCGTCAGACCGAGCGTCCGGTAATCGCTGGCGATCTCCTGACCTTCCGTCATCGGCGCGAGGACCGGCGTCGCGTCGTCATCGGTCGCGCCGCGCAGCAGATCCCGGTCGGGTACCGCAGCAACGGCATGCCACAGAGCTGCACGCCGGTCGCCGGCAAGTGAGTGCAATACGTCGGCTGCCGCGAGCGCCTGCAGGTCCTTGCGATCGAGCTGCGCGCGCCGTGCAAGATCGGAGACATCGGTAAAGGGCCGCACGGCGCGCGCGAGCTCGATCCGCGCGGCGGCTTCCTCCTTCAGCCCGCGTACCAGCGACATGCCGAGGCGCACAGGGGAAGAGGTTGTCTGGCCTTCAACCGCCGAATCCCAGGTGCTCAGCGTCACGTCGACTGGCAGTACCTTCACGCCGTGGCGCTTCGCATCCTGCACGAGCTGCGACGGCGAATAGAAACCCATCGGCTGACTGTTGAGCATTGCCACGAGAAACGCGACCGGCTCGTGGCACTTCAGCCATGCACTTGCGTAGACCAGCAGCGCGAAACTCGCGGCGTGGCTCTCCGGAAAACCGTACTCACCGAAGCCCTGGATCTGCGCGAAGATGGCTTCGGCGAACTCGCGCTCGTAGCCGCGCTCGAGCATCCCGTTCACGATGCGGTCGTAGTAGGGTTCAAGCCCGCCCTTGCGGCGCCATGCAGCCATCGCGCGCCGCAACTGGTCGGCCTCGCCGGCAGTGAAGCCGGCCGCGAGCATCGCGACCTGCATCACCTGCTCCTGGAAGATCGGGACACCGAGCGTGCGCGAGAGCGCCTGCTCCATCTGCGGGCTCGGATAAGTAACGGGTTCCAGCCGCTGCCGCCGGCGCAGGTATGGGTGCACCATGCCGCCCTGCACCGGGCCCGGACGCACGATCGCCACTTCGATCACGAGATCGTAAAAGCAGCGCGGCTGCAGGCGGGGCAGCATGCTCATCTGTGCACGTGATTCGATCTGGAATACGCCGACCGTGTCGGCACGACAGATCATCTCGTACGTTTTGGGATCTTCGGCAGGGATGTCCTGCAGCTCGAACGGCTCGCCGCGCTTGTCCGCAATGATGTCGAGCGCGCGGCGGATGGCCGACAGCATGCCGAGCGCGAGCACATCGATTTTCAGCAGGCCAAGCGCCTCAATGTCGTCCTTGTCCCACTGGATGATGGAGCGGTCGGCCATCGCGGCGTTCTCGATCGGCACCAGCCTCGACAGCTTGCCGCGGCTGATCACGAAGCCACCGCTATGCTGCGACAGATGCCGTGGAAAGCCCACCAGTAGTGCGGCGAACGTCGCCCACTGCGCGATCAGCGGCGATCCGGGATCGAGCCCGGCCTCGGCGAAACGGTTCAGCAGTTCGCCGCCCGAATCGAACCACTGATGGGCCTTCGCCACGCGATCAACGATCGCCGGATCCACACCGAGCGCCTTGCCCGATTCACGCAGCGCGCTGCGCGGACGGTAGGTGGTGACTGCAGCCGTCAATGCTGCGCGATCGCGCCCGTACTTGCGGTAGATGTACTGCACGACCTCCTCGCGGCGCTGGTGCTCGAAGTCCACGTCAATATAGAACCCTGGTCATAGCTACTGATTGCGCCTCGATCGCATGGGTGTTTGCTGTGCTGAATCTTTTTGAGATGGGGCAAGCCCGCAACGCGGGCGCGTCAGCTTTCGAGTGTGGACAACTTCGGAACCGGCCGCAGGCCGGCTGTGCACAGGCTTGTCCTGTGTGCAGCGAAGTTGTCCATACGGGGTGCCCAGCGGGTCGGCCGGCTGTGCGTCGGGAAAATTCTGAGGTGATGTTGCTATCAGTGCCCCGCGTTGATAGCGGGTCAGGCCAGCGATAAAAATTGCCTTTCCGACTAAAAATACTACCCTCTCCAGATACTCCTTTTTAAGGGGACCCGGCGTGTTCGCCCGGCGATTCTGGTCGATCAAGTACGTATGCGCTGTCGAGTTTCCGCATCGTCGGTTTCCGCTTGTCTTCCTGAACGGTGAGCCGGGGTACGTCATCAATCAGTGGATTTACTACATGATTGATAACGGCATCGACCAGTCGCTGCTCGAAGAGCGGATCAGATCTGTCCTGCACCTCTACGACTATTGCCTCGCGCGATATGGCAACCGTGAATTGAGCCACGACGAATCCATTGCCATTGTGGGTGACTTCCTGTCGGTCAAGAAGCGCGGCACGGATCGGGCCGACGACCAACGTACGTTGGGATTAAATTGGAAGCCGGCGCGCAGGGCTACGCTCACCAGATACCTAGCGGGATTGAACGCTTTCGACACATGGCAATCGACGTTCCATCGTGCTGAGCGGATGAACCCGGCAGAAGAGCATGTGCTGACTGCGTGGGAGACGTACTCGGAATTTCGGAGACGCGAAAATTGGGATCCGATGTTGCACCTCTTTCCGGCACGGCGTGACACCAAAGAGGTCTTTCGCCATCGCCTCCCAGAACTACATCAGCGCTTTCAGCGCGCTACCGTAAGTCTGCCGAAGTGCTTCCCCCTGCAGGCGTTTGTCGACCTTGTGGAACAATGCAGCAACCCTCGCGACAAGATGTTGTACCTGCAGTTGTTCGGGCTGGGCATGCGTGAATCGGAGCCGCTGCACCTTTTTGCAGAAGACGTGTTTGGCGTGACACGCTACGGGGAAGCGCGCGTTCGCCTCGACGATCCTGATACCGGGCTATGGGAATGGCATGACGCCGACAACAGACGAAGAGTGACCTCACGGGCTACATATCTCGAAGCTTACTGGCAAAACCGCGAATTCAGGACTTCATGTCCCGAACTCTATCGATTGCTACCCAGAACACGGTACGGTCGTCGCGGCGGCATGTATGTCGGCTTCAAAGGCATGACGTTTCATCTCGGCGAAAGCCCTGATACATCGACGCTTGGGCATGAGGCGATCTGGATCGATCCCCGTATCGGCGTCTATTTCAGGAGATGCTTTGAGGAGTACATGCATGAAAATTTCTATGGGAAGCCGTATCGCTGGCCGTTTCATCCATGGTTGTACATTCAGCAGGATAGGAAAGGCTTTGGGCTGCCGATGACCATCCCAGCCGTAAAAAAAGTGTGGGCACGCAGCATGAAGCGTATCGGACTTGATGGCCTCAATCTCGGCCCGCATTCGCTGCGGCACCTCGCGGGCTATTACTGCGCAAGCGTTTTAAACCATTCTCTCGAGACCACGCAAGCGCTGCTTCGACATGCCTATCCGGCAAGCACTCAAATCTATTACCACCTATCGAAGGAAGCCGTTCGAGTCAGGATCCTTGAAGCGGCGGCGCAAAGCGCAGATATACCTCTCGCCGAACTGGTCGCGACGCCTGAAAGCGCAAAGCTTGAGGTACCGGAGCATTGGACGCGAGCATGAGCGAAAGAGCGACGGAGCCATGAGGCCTATCACACCGTTCACTGAAACCAGGATCACGCGTAATCACTCCGACCTGCGTGAAGCAACCGGATTCTGGTCAGGGCGTAACGTATTGCTCAACCCCGGCGCTGAAACCGTGATTCTCGACAGATCAGTTGCTGTGGCTAGCCTTCGCAAAATCGTGCGTCAAGCGTACCTGACAAACGTCCGCGGAGCGGTTGCCGCCCGTGTAGACAAGTGCATCAAACTCGCCCACGGCGATCTTCATGCAATGTTGAGATCCCCGACATCGTCGTTCCGCCTCTGGTTTCCGGCGAATTTGCTTCCGGCGCTTCAGCGAGCCGAATGTCGCGGCCCGAGTAACCAGATACGATGGACGGCGATTGCTGGTTGGTTGGAGAGCCTCTTCCCGGGTAGTGTCGCGCAGCAAAGAGACTTCCTGGTAGAGGAGTTAGCGCGATCGCTGCAAGACGATCCGGGGGTGTTGCCACTTTTACGGCCCGCGTCGATCTGCTGGCTACACATTGGATTGCCGGAGTTCATGGGTCTTCTGGACGCCCTTCCAGAAGACAGCATTGATGTGGCGCTCGAGGTATTGGGTACGGTGCGGCAATTTGGCTGGAACCTCTACGACGATACTCGTGATCGGAAGTGGGCGATCGAGCACAACGCTCCGATGCTAGCTTGTCTACGAGCATACAACCTTCCGTTCTGTGAGTTGCGAGACACAAAAGACGGCGCGTGCGCGCTAGGGGTGGCCAATGCAGCAGAATTGCTGTTGGCCCTTCTGGTCCAGCAAAGAGCCATCTTGCTGCCCGCTGCGCAGATGGCCTATCCGGAGGCGTGTCGGCTTGCTGCACCAGACTGGCCATGGAAAGACGCAAAACATGCACACAGACCTCTTCTGCAAATATTGACATCGTCTTCGACCGTCCGCGAAATTGCCGATCTTCCAGCGGACATCAAACCATGGTTAACGGGATTCAAGGCGAGCCTTAACACTCACGGGCTCTTCACGAACCGTATCGCTTCCGTTCAACATGCTTATCCTGATTTGCCACCATGGCCAGTGAGTAACCTTCACGGCACCCGGCGTAGAGGTGGAAAACCGACGAATGCCATCTGGTCGTCGCAAGCTATCGCAACGTCATACGGGACAGCCTGGGGGCGGTTTGCGGAAGTGTTTCTGCTAGCAAGCGATTCTGGCCTGGCCCACTTCCGAATAGCGTTAAGAAACATCCTGAAATGGGCAGACCAAAGACACTTCACGACGCCGGCCCAGATCACCGTATTTGATCTCATCGACCCATCGGATCCTCTTCGGCAGGACACGTTCAAGCATTTCCTGCTTGATGGAATACGACAACATCGCCACACAGAAAGTACCGCCTGGGGGTACTGGCATTCGGCGGCACATGCCTTCGGTCTGGTGGCCAATGCGCTAAAGATCAGGCCGGATCGTCTCCTGTCACTTAGCGAAAGTCCGTTTGCTGCATTGGAAAATCCCTTCCGGGTCGGGCAACCCAACAAGACTACGCGCCGGCGCCTCCCGAGCACAATCCATGAAGCCATGATCGAGGTACTGCTTGACCTTGATGATAATGGCAAGCCAACCTACCGATGGGCAAGGACAGTCTGCACCACAGACTGGTTGGAAACACGTTCGGTGGAAGGCGTCGCGCCAGAGCGAGTGTGGTGTCCGTCGAGATGCTCCATTCTCGCATTGCTGCTGATGTTGCCAATCCGTGCCAAGCAGGCTCGCTGGCTAGACCGAGGGCTGATGGACTCAGAAGTTTGGGACGTTGCACAACAACGATATGTGAAAAATCCCCATCCCTTGTGTGCATGGCGTTATCCGGACCATTCAACTCACGCTCAGCGGTACGGCCGACCAAGCGGCGTACTGCAGCCTATGTCGGACGCGATACTGGATACGGCCGAACTGGGCATTTTTATTAACACGAACAAGACGCAGATGTGGGATCCCTCCAGTCGCCGTGGCTATGAGATGCCGTGGCCGTTCGTCCAGCTAGAGCATGAAACTGACATTGCTGCCCGAACTGCAATGTGGTTGAACCGGCCGTATGCTGTCATCTTCGACCAACTGAAGTGGATGAATCAGTACTGTCCGGAACCGGTGCCCGTGAGCTTCGCTGATTCGCTGGTTGACCGGCTCCAGGTCAACGACAAATACATCGACATGTTGCCGGTATTTACGCCGCTGTTTGCCGACGTGAGTCAGAACTTCCATCGTGAGGACGACGCACATACCAGGTACCATCTTCCTGTCGCACCGGGAAAGATCTACAAGCTCTTCAATGCACTTTCGGTTGAGACCGAGCGCCGGCTTGCCGCCGAGGGTCGAAAAGTCACCTTGACGCAGGCGGGTACGAGCAGCGTTTCCTATCAGGGGCGCATCAGCCTTTATGAAATCCACGGGCTTCGCGTTGCTGGCATCTCCCGGCTAATTGAAATGGGAGTACCCGTCAACATCGTCCAGGAGTTCATCGCGGGTCACGTTACAGCCGTCATGACCATGTACTACAACAAGGCCGAACCGGGTGCGTTCAAGGCGAAGCTTGTTGAGGCATTGAAGCAGAGCGGCGCCATCAATGACTGGAACAGTTTGCGCGAACCAATGGCGCTGCGCGAATCTATCTGGGCATTCAATCGACACCATGCCCGGTACCGCGAAGAAGGTCTTCTCTCACAATTCTCCAGCTGGAAGACCGTACCTGGTGGAATCTGCCCCGTGGGCGGTACAGGTTGCCACATCGGAACGCCCTCTGATGAAGAGGAACCCGACAAAGTCAACAAACACTATTCGCCTGTCGAGGGGGGCTGCGGCAACTGTCGCTTCTTCAGTACCGGACCCGCCTTCATGATCCAGCAGGCGCAGGCTATGAATGAGCTGATGCTCGAGTTGCGGTCCCTTGGACGTGCAAGAAAGACCCTGTACGAAGCGTTATCCGAACTGACGTGGACCGACATCCCTGAAGTCGGTGCTGACCGACGCCGGAAGCTGGCGTTCGACAGCCAATTGATCAAGGAGCAAATCGCCAGTCTCGACCAGAAGAGCGAGCCGCTGATCCTCGAATGGATCAATCGCTATCGCATGTATACCGAATCGACCCGATCGATCGATGAGTGGCGCTCGCTTCGTGAGCAAGAATGCGCCCCGGGGAAGGAAGGAAAGTTCCTTCTTATCACTGGCAGTGATGGCAACGACATCAGGAACCAGGTCGAAGTCAAATTCGAGAAATCCGGGGACTTCTCGCTGCTACAGAATATCCTGGAAGCTGCCGTGATTCAGGGTGGCCTTGAAAAGGCATCGACCTTGTCAAAGGAGACGTGTTCGCAGTTTATGGATCGGATCCTGCGCGTCGAAAATTGCCGCCACCTGTTGATGGACATTCAGGATGAGCGTCTGCGCCACGAAGCAGCCTATCTGATGGCATGCATGGCTGAGCACCTTACTGGCAAGGACAACGTGCAGAACGCTCTCGACAGGAACGAACCGCTGCCGCTCGCGCACGTACAGCGTGAGGAGTTTCGGCAATGGGTGGATACCGTTCTTGCCGATGCGATCAAGGGGAAACGTGCTAATGCACTCGCTGGCCACCATAATAAACTGGCCGTAAAGGCACTCAATGATGAACGTTCTCAATGAGACAGCAGAGCAGGTATTCCTGCGACTGACCGGTGCAGTCGGACCCAAGGCCCGGGTAAGCCTGGAGCGTATCAAGGTCGCTTGCGACAGGATCGAATCAATGCGCGGACTCATGAACTATAGCCGCGTGGCCGCAGTCACCACCGAGCTGTTCGGTAGTCCACGCGCGCAGACAATCCAGAACAGCAAAGAACTTAAAGCCTACATCGCGATGCGTGTCGGCGAGTATCGTGAACACTCGCGACCGAACGATCGGCGCGCCAAGTTCCCCAGGTATGCGACACGCGATAGATCGCCTTACCCGGTCGAGGGACTCGACTCGAAAACCAGATTGTTCATCGACTTCATGGCGCAGGATAACGAGCGCCTGGAAACTGAGAACAGGCGGCTCGCGCAGCTTCTCGAACGCGAAACCGAACGTCGTCCCGTGTCGTTAGCGGAGGCCTTCGGCCGCGGCCCGACGGTCGAGCTTGGGCTTGCAGTGGAGCTGACCGGCGAGACCCATGACATACCCGCTTGCCTGACCGATGCACTGCACGTCATCATGGGCGGAACAGCTACCCATTTCGAGGTTCAGCGTCGTGGAGAGGCGATGCGTGTTGTCTATGAGCATAATGGCATCAGGCACACATTGCTGACTCCTTCCCAATGGAAGGAGGTGCAGGACTGGCTTGGTACCGTCTGAGATTGGTCCGTCCGATCCTGGAGATCGCGGCACGCCTGCGGAAAGGACGGTGACGACTACGAGTGAACAGGCGTCTTCAACAGAAGTTCCTGCTGGCTGACGGCAGTTCGCCCAGCAAATGCGACATGTCCAGCAGCTGCTGCGCCACAAGGTGTCGTACCTGGCCTTCGCATTGCCAGACCCCGAGCACACCGAGCAACGAAGCACCCAGCACTTCCTTGCGCTGCTTCTCAAGTAACGACGGCCAGATGATCACATTCACGTTGCCAGTTTCGTCCTCGATCGTGATAAAGATGACGCCATTTGCCGTACCCGGGCGCTGACGTACCGTTACCAGACCGCATCCGCGGGCAAGCCGCCCATCCGGATAGGTATTCAATGTGGCTGCTGGCATCAACCTCTTTGCAAGCAGTTGCGGACGCAAAAGTTGCAAAGGATGGCGACCGAGTGTCAGGCCCATTGAGCGGTAGTCGCTCACGATGTCATCGGCTTCGGTTGGCTGGCCCAGCTCAGGCGTTTCATCCTCCAGTGCCGCCGATGCCAGCATGTCCTTGTCCGGCACCGCAGCAACCGACTGCCACAGCGCTTCGCGTCGATTGCCTGCCAGAGATGAAAGCGCATCGGCGGTGGCCAGCACCTGAAGGTCGTGCCGATCCAGTTGTGCGCGACGGGCAAGATCGGCGACAGAGCCAAATTGACGTACTGCGCGCGCATTCTCGATGCGCTCAGTGGCTCCCTCCCGCATGCCGCGCAAGAGCGAAAGCCCCAATCTGACTGCAGGTCTTTGCGCCTCCTTCACTCGCTCCAACGACGAGTCCCAGGCACTGATGGTGACGTCGACCGGCAGGATTGCAACACCATGCCGCGCTGCGTCCTGTACGAGCTGCGATGGCGGGTAGAAGCCCATCGGCTGACTGTTCAGCATGGCCGCCAGGAACGCTTCCGGCTCGTGGCACTTGAGCCAGCTGCTGACATAGACGAGGAGCGCGAAGCTCGCCGCGTGGCTCTCAGGAAACCCGTATTCGCCGAAGCCCTTGATCTGTTCGAAAATCCCTTCAGCGAAGTCCTTCTCGTAGCCGCGTGCGGTCATGCCATTGACGATGCGGTCGTAGTAGTGCTGTAACCCGCCCTTGCGCTTCCACGACGCCATCGCTCGGCGAAGCTGGTCAGCTTCGCCGGCAGTGAAACCAGCCGCCAGCATCGCCACCTGCATCACCTGCTCCTGGAAGATCGGGATACCGAGCGTCCTGGAAAGCGCGGTCTCCAGATCCTTGCTTGGATAGCTCACCGGCTCGAAGCCCTGTCGCCGCTTCAGATAGGGATGCACGGCACCGCCCTGGATTGGTCCTGGGCGGACGATCGCGACTTCGATCACGAGGTCGTAGAATGTCTGCGGCTTCAGTCGTGGCAGCATCGACATCTGCGCCCGCGATTCGATCTGGAACACGCCGACGGTGTCGGCGTTCGAAATCATGTCGTAGGTCGCCGGATCCTCAGGCGGAATGTCCTGCATCTCGAAGCACTCGCCACGCTGCTCCGACACAAGATCAAGCGCACGACGGATGGCCGACAGCATCCCGAGTGCGAGGACATCCACTTTAAGCAAGCCGAGGGCTTCGAGATCATCCTTGTCCCACTGGATCACGCTTCGATCCGGCATGGCCGCGTTCTCCACCGGCACGAGCCGGGTGAGCTTACCCCGGCTGATCACGAAGCCGCCTGAATGCTGCGACAGGTGTCGCGGAAAACCGAGCAGTTGAGATGCGAGCGATGCCCACGCCTGGATCAGCGGTGCTTGAGGATCGAGGCCCGATTCAGCAAAGCGCCTGAGCAGATCCGAGCTACCGTCAAACCAGTGATGGGCCTTCGCAACCCGGTCCACGATCTGCAGATCAACGCCGAGCGCCTTACCCGTTTCACGCAGCGCGCCGCGCGGCCGGTACGTCGACACCGCCGCCGCGATCGCGGCGCGGTCGCGGCCATACTTGCGATAAATGTATTGAACGACGGCTTCACGTTTCTGGTGCTCAAAATCGACGTCCACGTCTGGTGGTTCATTACGTTCTTTACTGATGAAGCGTTCGAACAGCATGTTGCCACGTGCCGGGTCAACCTCCGTCACACCCAGGCAATAACAGACCGCCGAATTGGCCGCCGAGCCGCGCCCCTGACAAAGGATGTTCTCACTACGGGCAAACCGGACGATGTCATACACTGTCAAAAAGTATGGCTCGTACTCCAGATCAGCGATGAGCGAGAGTTCGTGCTCGATCTGGGTCTGCACGTTGTGCGGAATGCCCGACGGAAAGCGCCGGTGGGCACCGATATATGTCTCCTGACGAAGGTAACTGGTTGGCGTGAAGCCAGCCGGAACCAGTTCATCGGGGTATTCGTACTTCAGCTCATCGAGCGAGAACCGGCAGCGCGACAGGATGGTAATCGTTTCGCTGAGCGCGTATTCCGGATACAGGTTGGCGAGCCGCAGTCGCGCACGCAGATGCTGCTCGGCGTTCGGCGCCAGCGAATAACCACACTCATTGACTGGCTTGCCGACACGGATTGCGGTCACCGTGTCATGTAACGGTTTGCGGGACCGGACGTGCATGGTGACATGTCCTGCAGCCACCACCGGAACCAGGTGACGCTGTGCGATGTATTCGACGGCACCGCGATGAATATCGTCCATCGCGCGCTGATGCAATACCAGGCCAACCCATGAACGCCCGGGGAACGTCGTGTCGAGCCATTCAACCTGAGCGTCGAGCACGTCTTCGTCAGCTGGGAATGCAGGGATCAGAATCGCGAGACATTCCGGCACACCGCGCAAATGGGCATATTCCTTGTCTGGTCTCCCCAGATCCTGCGGCGTAATGTGATAACTGCCTTTGGGTGAACGCATGCGCGCAAGCGTAATCAGTTCGGACAGGTTGCCGTAGCCTTCACGGGTCTGCGCCAGCAGTATCAATCCGAAGGCCGGTGAACCATCCGCGTTCACGAGTTGAAAGTGCGAACCGATGACGAGCGGAAGCTTCGCTTCCTTCGCCGCCACATGCGCACGCACCACGCCAGCGAGCGAGCACTCGTCGGTGATGGCGAGACCTGAATAGCCCAATTGCGATGCGCGCTTTACCAGTTCCTCGGCATGCGATGCACCATGCAGGAACGAGAAATTGGAAAGACAGAAAAGCTCGGCATAAGCCGGCAGCGTCGCGAATGATGGTTCCATAGCGACATGCCTACCGGAGGTGGCTGTAGCGCACAGCGTTCAGCCCCCGCAGCCGTTCGCAAGCTCCCGCGGCGGCGACGCGTCGGCCAGTCAGCCCGGCGCGAACAGGTCGAACCGGTAGACTACTGATCGGAATCGGGCTATCTACCGATTGCCCGATCGGGCGTGAATCGCCGTCCGGCACCAATGGCCGACTGCCGCCGACCCTATCGGTATAGAAACAGATACCATAAACGTCGATATCAGGCGGTTCACCGCGCTCCCTGCTGATGAACCGCTCGAACAGCATCGAGGAGCGTGCAGGATCCACTTCGGTTACGCCGAGAGCAAAGCACACAGCCGAGTTCGCCGCCGACCCGCGCCCCTGACACAGGATGCCTTCACTGCGCGCGAACCGGACGATGTCGTAGACCGTGAGGAAGTACGGCTCGTAACGCAACTCCTCGATCAGCGCGAGTTCGTGCTCGATCTGCTGCTGCACGGGATGCGGGACGCCTTCCGGCCAGCGACGATGCGCGCCAATGTAGGTTTCCTGCCGCAGGTAACTCGTCGGCGTATGGCCTGCGGGCACGAGCTCGTCAGGATATTCATAACGCAGCTCGTCGAGCGAAAACGTGCACAGTCGCGCAATCCGTAGCGTTTCCTCAAGCATGCGATGTGGGTACAGGTTGGCGAGCCGCAGGCGCGATCGCAGATGCTGCTCGGCGTTGGGCGCGAGATCATAGCCGCATTCGGCTACCGGTTTGCAGAGCCGGATCGCGGTGAGGACGTCCTGCAGCGGTTTGCGCGAACGCACGTGCATGACAGGTGCGCCGGTCGCTACAACGGGAATGCCGTGGCGCGCCGCGACGTGCTCGACGGCGCCGCGATGGATGTCGTCCATCGCGCGCGCGTGCAATGTCAGGGCGACCCAGGCGCGATCGCCGAAGGTCTGGGCGAACCACTCGATCTGCGTATCCAGCTTCTCTTCGTCGGCAGGATAGTCCGGTGACAGGATCGCGACGCAGTCGGGCAACCCCCGCAGGTGCCCAAGGGGCTTCTCGGGGTGCGCGAGATCCAACGGCGCGAGCCGGTAGCTGCCCTTGTGCGCCCGCATGCGGCCGAGCGTGATCAGCTCGGACAGGTTTCCGTAGCCTTCGCGTGTCATCGCCAGCGCGGTGAATGACAGGGCACGGGTCCCGTCGGCGTTTGTCAACTGGAAGTGCGACCCGACGATGAACGGCAGCCCGGCTTTCTTCGCCTCGACGTGCGCGCGCACGACGCCGGCAAGCGAGCATTCGTCCGTGACAGCCAGCGCGGCATACCCGAGCTGTGCGGCGCGAGCGGCGAGATCCTCGGCGTGCGATGCGCCGTGCAGAAAGGAAAAGTTGGACGCGCACTGAAGCTCCGCATAGTCGGGCAGTGCGCCGTAGGTCGGCGCCATGTGCGATCACCCGAACAGGCCATGCAGGAACCAGCGCGGCTCGCGCTCCTCACGCGTGCCCGTGCGTTCCCTGAAGACCCAATAGTGGATGGCGCCCTCGGACTCGGCGACAAAGTAGTCCCGTGTTACCAAGTGGCCGTCCTGCCAGCCGCACTCAATCCGCTCGCCCGGCGAGACCATGCGCAGCGGCGTACCGTAGAACGGACGGTGGCCGCGCATGATGAGCTGTACTGGATTGTCCAGAAGCCAGGTGGGTCGCGGAAGGTCTGGCGGCGGCAACAAGGGCTTGACGGTTTCGCCGATGGGAATCCAGCGTGCGGCGACTTCGGGGCGGTGGTCGGCGACCGGTGCCGCCATGGTCACATTCTGCGTGCCGAGCCGGGCGACGAGCAGCTCCATCAGACGCGCGTGATCCTGCGGCGAACCACCCGGTTCCGGAAACAGCGTCTCGCTGGGTGCGTCGGCTTCGCGAACGTCCTTCGCGTCAAGCCGAACGGCGATGACCGGCGCGGCCAGTTCGACACGGCCAAGCCGTTCTTTCAGAAGACGCACGAGATGCGCTTCGCGCGAGGTCGGTTCCGCGAGGGCAATCTCGATCGCAGTCGGCGGCACCGCCGCACGGCCGCGCTCATGCTCGAGCTCAAGCACAAACCGCGCGATCGCCAGCTGCCGCGCCGACAGCCAGCCGGTCATCTGCAGGGTCAGCCGCCGCGCCGCGAACAGCACGGCCTCCGCGTGCTCGATCCGGTCGGGCAGTTCGAGCCGCGCGCTGAAGGCGGGCGGCATCTCCAGCCATTCGTACGCTTCCGGTGCCGCGCCGGTTGCGCGATCGAGCGCATCCAGCAGCGCCGTGCCGCAGCGTTTCTTGAGGCCGGCACGGGGGAGTCGCCGGACATCGTCCACCGTTTCGCATCCCAGGCCGTCGAACCATTCGACGTAGGGGCGCGCTGGCGGCAAGGCTGGTAACGGCACGCGACGCAGCGCGCGATCGACGGATTGCAGTGAAAGCGCGATGCCACCCGATGACCGGGCAAAGAGCCACGCGGCCTGGCCTGTTGGTGCGACAGCAAGTGTCACCGTTACGCCAAACGCGATCGCCGTCTTGCGCGCGTGCCGGCGTAGCAGTCGAATGCCGCCGAAGAGCCGCAGGCTCGCCGAAACGTCGGCGAGCACGACCGATTCTTCGGCCAGCACCACGTGAGGGGTGAACTGCAGCAGGGCGAACGCGACGCCCCGAACAAGCTCCGCTTCACGGCTGGGATCACGCTCCCGGATGACAGCGTCGGGGGCGAGTGTCAACACGCCACCGCGGCGCATGCCGGCCACGATGCCGGCCGAACGCGCCACGCGGTCGAGTGCAACAACGCGGTCCTTTTCCAGCACGACGAACCCCGCCTCATTGCGTGGCGTCGACCAGCGCGGGAGAAACGACTCGAGGGCGAGGTGCGGCAGATGTACGCCGATCCAGAGTTGCATATCGGCTCAACAGGACAGGTGAAGGCACAAGAGAAACGAAAACTGGCTCGTCGCGCTGCGGTCCGCGGCGTTTGACGAACGTCACTTCAAGGCCGCCCCTGGCCGCGCGCAGTGCGAGCCGCAGCGGCGCCGGCGACGTCGACTGGGCAGCAGCGAGCGGGCGAAACAGGAACAGCAGGGTGTCCGAGGCCTGCGCGGCCAGATGCAGCCGCCGCAGCGCGTCCTGTCGGACTTCGGTCTGCCAGAAGAGCAGGGCGCCGCAAGTGCCGGCACGCAGGATCTGCTCGGCGGCCCACAGCGCGTCAGCCGTGCGTGGCGCGTGCAGTGCGCAGGCCCGCGCCGCGGGAATGCCCAGCCACGCCAGTCCGGCCGGTTGTAGCCGGTGCGGTGGCTGCAGCATGAGCAATGGACGGGACGCGACAGTCGCCAGTGCGGGCTGCAGAAGACGCAGCTCCCCGCAACCGGGCTGCGGGGTAAGCAGCTCAGTGAGCGCGCCCGCGGGCCAGCCGCCGCCCGGCAGTTCGGCGCCCAGCACGGTGTGGCCGCACGACACCACCCGATCGAAGCCGGCGGCCAGCTGCGAGGCACGCCAGAGCGTTATTCCCCCCGACTCCGAATACATATTTCTGTCGAGCGCAGCATCGAGGGAGCGCGCCCGTTCCTCGGGCGTGCGTAACTGCTGTGCGGCTAAGACAGGCCGACCCACGATCTGGCTCCAGGAGTACTGTATAAATATACAGGTATTCTAGCCCAAGATTTCGAGTTTGAGGGTTGGAGGGCGGGTTCAACTTTCTTCCCTCCACTCGCTATCTACCGTCCCTAATTGACCATCAAACACCGTGGCCGCATCGTTTCAAGATTACTTGAATCTTTGAATCGACAGGTCTATGATGCCGCCATGGACTCGAACCTCGTTGTACGCGCGCTCGGCGCGCTCGCTCATGAATCGCGCCTGGCGATCTTCCGCGCACTGGTTGTCGCGGGCCCCGAAGGCATGCCGGCTGGTGAGATTGCTCAGCAGCTTGGCCTCTCGCCGTCTGGCTTGTCGTTCCACCTTAAAGACCTGTCGCATGCGGGCCTCGTCAACAGCGAGCAGAAGGGACGGTTCATCTTCTATTCAGCCAACTTCGATGCGATGAACGCACTGCTCGGGTTTCTGACCGAGAACTGCTGTGCGGGCGCTGACTGTTCCGTTCAAGCTGTGTCGCAGTGCCAAGGAGCTAAATCATGAAACGCATGCACATCCACGTTGCTGTCGAAGATATTGATGCGAGCACCCGGTTCTACGTTGCCATGTTTGGAGGCGCGAAACCGACGGTATCGAAGTCGCACTACCGCAAATGGGAGTTGAGCGATCCGAAGGTCAACTTCGCTATTTCGCAGCGTGGCGTAAAGCCCGGCATTGATCACCTTGCATTCAGGTCGAATCGGACGAGGAACTTGCCGAGATGCGAGCGCGTTTCGCGAGCGCTGAATTGCCTGTCACGAATCAGACGGCGACGACCTGCTGTTATGCAAAGTCGGATAAGACCTGGACCGTGGACCCACAGGGCGTCGCATGGGAGACGTTTCAAACGCTTGAGCACGCCCCTGTTTATGGAGAGTCGCGCGATCGTTCGCGCGAAGCCCGCGTTTCTTCAAATGCCTGCTGCGCCGGCGCAGATCTCAATCGGAGCAAGACGTGAACGACAAGACCTACAACATTCTGGTCCTTTGCACGGGCAACAGTGCCCGAAGCATCATGGCCGAGGCGCTTTTTAACACGCTAGGCAAGGGTCGATTCCACGCGTTCAGCGCAGGCAGTCACCCGTCAGGCGCGGTCAATCCGTTTGCGATCGAGCGCTGCGAGTCGCTGGACTACGACACGGCCGGGCTGCGCAGTAAGAGCTGGGATGAGTTCGGTGCACCCGACGCGCCGCAAATGGACTTCGTGATCACCGTGTGCGACCAGGCGGCTGGCGAGGTGTGCCCGATATGGCCCGGTAAGCCGATCACCGCGCACTGGGGTTTTGAAGACCCTGCCGCATTCGTGGGCAGCGACGAAGAGAAGCGCGCGGTCTTCACCAAGGTCTATCGGCAGATTCTGACGCGGGTGAGCCAGTTTGTGAACCTGCCGTTGCACGTACTCGATCGCAATGCCGCCCAGAATGAAGTGCGCGCGATTGGCGAACGTCCCGCCGAGGAATCCAATGGGCAGCACTGATTCGGTCGCTCGCGCGAGCCGTCCGGTCATTGGCTTCTTCGAGCGATACCTGACGGTGTGGGTTGCGCTGTGCATCGTCGCGGGCATCGCGCTGGGCCAGTGGTTGCCGTCCCTTTTTCAGGCGATCGGTCGCATGGAATTGGCGCAGGTCAATCTGCCGGTGGGCGTGCTGATCTGGGTGATGATCATTCCGATGCTCATCAAGATCGACTTCGGCGCGATGGCGCAGGTCAAGGGCCACTGGCGCGGGATCGGCGTTACGCTGTTCGTGAACTGGCTCGTCAAACCTTTCTCCATGGCGCTACTGGGCTGGATATTCGTGCGCCACGTCTTCGCCGCCTGGTTGCCCGCAGCGCAACTCGACAGCTACATTGCCGGCCTCATTCTGCTGGCTGCCGCCCCCTGCACGGCGATGGTGTTCGTCTGGTCGCAGCTTTGCAAGGGCGATCCCTATTTCACCTTGTCGCAGGTGGCGCTGAACGACGCGATCATGATTGTCGCATTCGCGCCGATCGTGGCACTGTTGCTTGGCCTGTCCGCCATCACCGTTCCCTGGAATACGCTGATCGCGTCGGTGGGTCTCTACATCATCATTCCAGTCGTCATCGCGCAGTTATTGCGTCGCGTGCTGCTCGCGAAGGGTGAGACCCACTTCAATCGCACGGTGTCCCGCCTCGGGCCTTATTCGATTTGCGCGCTGCTCGCCACGCTGTTGCTGCTGTTCGCGTTTCAGGGGCAAGCAATCGTCCGGGAGCCGCTGGTCATTGCGATGCTCGCAGTCCCTATTCTCATTCAGGTGTTTCTGAACTCCGGGTTGGCCTATCTGCTGAACCGCAAGCTCGGGGTCGCGCACTGCGTGGCGGGTCCGTCCAGTCTGATCGGCGCGAGCAACTTCTTCGAACTGGCCGTTGCTACCGCCATCAGCTTTTTCGGGTTCCAGTCTGGCGCGGCGCTGGCGACAGTCGTTGGCGTACTGATCGAAGTGCCAGTCATGCTGCTGGTGGTTGGCGTCGTGAATCGCTCGCAGCGCTGGTACGAGACGGCCTGAGGAGCGAGTGTGAGCGCCATAATCATTGCACACGAGACCGTCGGAAGTGACGTCGGTCTGGTCAAGGCCCTGGTCCGTGACGGCCTCCCGGTCGATGACCTCAACGAACCGCAGCGCCGCTTTTTCGGGTTCACGACGCTTGCCGGTTCGCACGTCGGATACGGCGGCTTCGAACAATACGGGCGCGATGTGCTGATCCGCTCGGTGACAGTCGAGCCAAGCTGTCGAAGCAAGGGCATCGGCCGGAATCTCGTTGCGGTGCTGCTGCGTCAGGCCTTCGACGCGGACGCCAGAACTGCGTGGCTCCTTACGACTGACGCACAAGCCTTCTTCGAGAAGACCGGATTCAACCTTGTGAGCCGCGAGACCGCGCCTGCCGCGATCCTCGCCACGCGCCAGGCCGTTGAACTGTGCCCGGCCACAGCGATTTTGCTCTCACGCCCCATCACCCCGTAGCTCTTTAGCCGCTTCCATACGATGTCCACCGATCTTCCGAACGTCAGTCTTTCTCATCTCGACACGCCCGATCTCACAAAGCTCGAACCCCGGACGATCTCGGATCATCCGCCGCGCATCTTGCTGCTCTACGGTTCGCTCCGTCCGACCTCCTATAGTCGCTTGCTGACACTCGAGGCTGAGCGCATCCTTCGCAAGTTAGGCGCCGAGACCAGAGTGTTTGATCCACATGGTCTGCCACTCGCCGACAGCGTGCCCGCCGACCATCCGAAGGTCCTCGAATTGCGCGAAGCGTCCATCTGGTCCGAAGGCCAAGTTTGGTGCAGCCCGGAACGACATGGCGCGCTGACCGGCGTGTTCAAGAACCAGATCGACTGGCTGCCGCTCGACTCCGGAAGCATCCGGCCGACGCAAGGGCGAACACTCGCGGTCATGCAGGTGTCGGGCGGCTCGCAATCCTTCAACGCGGTGAACGCTTTGCGCGTGCTCGGCCGCTGGATGCGCATGGTGACCGTTCCCAATCAGAGTTCGGTAGCCAAGGCGTTCCAGGAGTTCGATGAGAGCGGTCGCATGAAGCCCTCGTCGTACTACGATCGTGTGGTCGATGTGATGGAGGAACTGTATAAGTTCACGCTACTCGTGCGCGACCGCTCAGATTACCTGACCGACCGGTACAGTGAGCGTAAAGAGAAGGCTCCGGCATCAGTTTCCGTCCTCGCCAATGCAGCCATGAGCCATGAGCACAGCGCACAGAACGCCGACACCGACGACAGTGAAGTCGAGTAACTCGACGGATCGCGCCGAATCGCTGGCCACCTGGGCGCTCGCGCTCGCCCAACTGGTGTCGTGGGGCTCGGTCTACTATTCGTTTTCGCTGCTGGTCGTACCCATGGAGCAGACCATGGGCTGGAGCCGCACGTCCACGAATGCTGCCCTCTCGCTCGGACTGCTGGTCTCGGGTTTCGTGGCGTATCCGGTGGGCAAATGGATCGACCACGGGCTCGGACGTCGAATCATGGCCATTGGATCGCTGATCGCGGCCGCCATGCTTCTGATGTGGTCGGCCACATCGTCGCTCACGATTCTCTTCGTAGCGTGGATCGGCTTGGGCCTGTCGATGGCTGCGACCTTCTATGACCCGCTCTTCGCCGTGCTCACGCATCGCTATCCGCTGCGATACAAGACCAAGATCACACTGGTGACGCTCGTTGCGGGATTCGCGAGCACGGTTTTCATTCCGGTCACGCAGTTCCTCGTGGATCTGGCCGGTTGGCGTCTCGCGCTCGTCGCACTTGCCGCGTGCAATCTAATCATTTGCCTGCCGATTCATGTCTTCGCAATCCGCTCCTCACGAATCGACCCGAACGCTGCCCAGCCGAGCGCGGAGCGCACGGCGGTCGATGCTGCGGCAACGCGACGTGCACTGCGCACGCCTACCTTCTGGGCGCTCGCACTGTGCTTCACAACCTACTACGCGACCTTCGCCGCGCTCACATTTCATCTGGTCCCGTTGATGGTCGAGCGCGGCGTCACCAACACGGTCCTGGACATCACCATGGCGCTGATAGGACCCGCGCAAGTCATCGCCCGCGCGGTCTGGTTCGCATTCGATCGCAAGGTCACCATCACGACAGTTGGTTTCATCGTGGTGACACTCTTTCCCGTCTCGACGGTCGTCCTGATTGTGGCTGGCAAATCCGCTGCGCTTTTGTGGATCTTCGCGCTCTGCTATGGCGCCGCCAACGGAATGATGACGATCCTGCGCGGCACGATCGTCCAGCAGTTTCTGTGGACGGAGGGCTACGGCGCGATCAGCGGCATGCTGTCGTTTCCGTCGAACATTGCGAAGGGCATCGCGCCCATCGCAGCGGCCAGCATCTGGGGATTGACGGATGGATATGTCGCCGTCGAATGGACGGTGTTGCTTGTCTCCGCGCTATCCGCCGTCAGCTTTTTTATCGCAGCGAAGTGCGCGTCGGCACGTCCCTCTTATCGGTGAGTCGATTCGGGAGCAGCGATGACTTACAACGGTCAACGTGGTGACTTAAAGCGTGCGTAGAGTGTTTGCTTTTTCTGTCGAGCGATGTTCGTCAGCATCAAAGCAAAGGTCCTCACGGACGAAACCGGCGTCTACACTGAGATCCCCGCCCTGCTCGCCGCGACGGGGATACTCGAGCCGCTGATTGATTATTTCCTGCATAGAAGCCACGATCGCAGTCTGGAATGGATGCGCAAGGTGACGCGATCGGTGCGGCTCTTTCTTGAGTACATCCAACTCAACCCCGCCGAACGCGACCCTCATCGACTGTTTCAGAATTTCGCGAAGCGCCTGTATACAGGAACGTTCAATCGCGAAACAGGAATCGACGCCACGGGCCTTTGCTGGCCGCCTCGCTCGCCGCACGACGCGGCACGCATCATCATCCATTTGAGCGACTTCTTCAATTGGTTGGGCGAAGTTCGTCCTGAAGCAGCCAGCGTCAATCCTCGGTACGTCGGCAGCACGTTCGATCGACAGATCGATGAAGCCGCTTACCAGTATCGTAGAAGCAAGGCCTTCCTTGGGCATACGTGGGCGTCGAATGCCACCGCGCGCGCCACAGGATATTGGCTTCGCTACCGGAGAATCCCGAAGGTCGCGCGAGGTGAGCCGCCAGCTTTTCCAGAACGTCACTTTGAAGCGTTGCTCTTCAAAGGCTTTCGCAACGGCGATCGTTACGACTATCGTGGCATCTTGATCACGCTACTGCTCCATGGCGCGGGATTTCGAGAGTCGGAGCCTTTTCACCTTTACGTTCAGGACGTATTTCCAGATCCACAGGACCCGCGTCAAGCCAAGGTCCTCATCCACCATCCGCACTACGGGGCCGCGCCTGCTGACTGGTGCGACGAGCGAGGACGACCACGTAAATCGAACCGAGCAGAATACCTCGGCCAGCGCTTCGGCCTTGTGCCGCGTACAGACTTGATGGACCGTCGGCATGCTGGCTGGAAAGGCGGCATGCACGACGGTCCGTACTACAAGCAGGCGTACTGGTTCGTGCCGGAGTACGGCGAGTGGTTTCTGGAACTTTGGCATCGCTATCTGAAGCAGCTTGCGCATTTCGATCGGGATCATCCGTTCGCTTTCGTGAACCTGCGGCGCGCACCCTATGGTGCGATATACACCCTCACGCAGTACAACAAGGCTCACGCGGCCGCGTGCAAACGCATTGGCCTCGAAGTTGGCAAGGCGCTTGGCACAACTCCGCACGGGCACCGACACGCCTACGGCCAGCGTTTGAAGCACGCGGGAATCGACAAGCCGATGATTCGCCGCTTCATGCATCACGCATCGATCGAGAGCCAGGAGATCTACACACAAGCAAGCTTTAGCGAAGCCCGAGAAGCACTTCAGCAAGCGGCGCACCGGCTGGATGGACTTCTTACGACGCCTCTGTCCGATTTGGTCCGTTCATCTGACTAGCCACATCTCCACGTGACCGAGCAAACACATGTACAAGACCTCTCCAACTAAACCCAAGGGGCGTCGCAAGGCGGCAAGGACCGAGCGCAGCATGCGACGCGATTCGGATGCAACCCTGACCTGGGTGGTGGAGTTCTATCCAGAACTTGCAGCCTGGAGAGGCTTCGCCTTGGAGTGGCTCGGTGGGGAAACGCATGGTCTACACCAAAGGCTGCAGGCCCTATCGACTTTCTTCGAGCGCTACCTCATTCTGCAGAGCCTGCCGCTGGACCCGAGTGTATTCCTGGCGCAAACGACACAGGTTCCAGAATTTCACCGAACGGCGTGTCCTGACTCTCCTTGGGGCATCAGCGCGAACAATCTTATCCACGCTTTTCTGCAGTTTGTGTTGCTTCGGCATTTCAGTCAGATTGGTAAAAACGATAACGCCGTATTAATGCAGGGCTATCACAACCCGGTACGTCGTATGTCGAAAGCGGGGTTGCCGAAGCGCGGCGAGAGCGTTTATTCACCACTGCCTTATGGCTACATCGACCAACTTCGGCAGATGCTGGCGGCGGGACCCCATTTTCGCGATTGGCAATGGGCACATGGTGCGCTCGGGAGCAAGATCGGCCATATGGGTGCGAGCGCGCCTGATTGGCTCGACGTGACTGAAGACGAGATTGATCGCGACGATCCGGATTGCGTCTGGCGCATACGTAAGCTGAGTCGAAACTATCGCGGTGGTCAAGTGTTGCAGATGTGGAGTCCAGTCCGATGGGTTGCACTGCTTGTGAAGCTTATCTTGCCCTTACGAACTAGCCAGGTCCGCGTACTTGACTCCGGAGAGGCAGACACCTGGCGCTATGCGGCAGGACGTTGGGAGCGAAACAGCAGCGAGATAGCAGAAGGAAGCGAATCTCGGCCGCTACAGCAGGGTGTGTTCCGGCGCGACTATGATCGCAACAACAACGAGAACGCACTGGCGATCCTCTATATCAACACGAACAAGACCGCCGACGTCTCTAAGTCAGGGCCAGAGAAGGGCTATTTACTGCCATGGACGCACGGCGGGGCGCTTCACCAGAATGTTTTCTACTGGATCGAGAAGCTGCGCAACTGGCAAGAGAAGTACAACCCCATCTCGCGTCGGACCTCATGGGCAGAACTTGATCGTCGACATATCATTGCCAAGACTGATTTTCAGTTGGCGCGCTATCCTGACGCGTGCTTTCTCTTCCGATTGCCAGAATATCCAACGGCACGAATGCGTAACTTTCCGCTTCAGGATCAGGCGCTCAATTCGTGCTGGTTCTATTTGCTGAAGGCATTCGAATCACGGCTCGCCGGGCGTTCCGAAACTCACCACAACGGAACACCGATTCGGCTGCTGCCGCCCCAGTCCAAGAAGAGAACGTTGTTCCCACTTCACAGTTTGCGAGTCTCCCTTGTCACTGCACTGGCCTTGGAAGGACAGGTGCCGTTCCCTGTGCTGCAGAAGCTTGTCGGTCATAGCCGGTTGGTCATGACCTTGTACTACACCAAGCCTGGAGCCACCCATATTCGCGACGTCCTCCTCGATGCGAAGGCTCGCCTGGATGCAAATAAGAATGCGAGCATTCAGAACTTTCTGCTCGATACCGCACACGACGAACTTGTCCGAAGTGCGATCTGCAATAGTGTGAGCAGTGTTTCAGATGCAATCCCTGAGCATCCAGCGGCAAGAAACGCGTTGGGCTGGATGCCAATGCACCACGGCCTTTGCCTCGCTGGAGGAAACGCCAGCGATTCGATGGAGAATCGTTCGATTGGCGGATGCCACAACGGAGGTCCGATGGTTTTGCCGGGGACTGCCGTTGGCAACGCAAAGCACGCTCCCGTTCCGGGAGGGAATCGCAACTGCGTTCGATGCCGCTGGTTCGTGACGGAGCCTCACTACCTTCCATCGCTCGCCGCGCACTTCAACACGATCGCCTACCATTTCGACGAGGCCCGCAATGCTTGCCTCGCGAATGAACGCGTGCTTCTTGACCTAAAGAAGCAGAAGGCTGACGCTGAAGACGCTGGCGAGGTCTTCCTTCATCTCGATGCCTTTCGGCAAGCTGAGCGCGTGTGGGAAGGATCGATGAAGCGATTTAACGACTTCGCGGAGGATCTCACCGCTTGTTGGCGGCTCATTGAGCGCTGCAAGGCTGCGCTCGACCGGGCCGTCGAAGACTCTACTCAACTAGTGGCGGTGGGCACCGCGAGCGATGTGCACATCGCGTTCGAAGAGACCGAATCGGAATTGCTTCAGCTCGCTGGAGTTTGCGACGATGTCGAGCTCTATCCGGATCTCGATGCAGGCAAGGCAGTATTCCGTCGTAGTCAGTTGCTCGATGCCGTGCTTTATCGCGATCACCTTGCGCCCGTCTTCATGACGCTGGGCGAAGAAGAACAACTCCGCGTTGGCAACGCATTCATGCGCCGTCTCGCGCGGCAGATGAACCCCGCTAATCCAGTGCTGGGAACGCGGCAGGTCATCAACCTGATGGACGCCGGCCGGAGTCTCAGCGAGCGATTTGGCATTGATTTCGCCACGTTTCTGCCGGAATGCAATGCCACCGGCATGCTCAAGCGCAAGCCTCAACGAATCGACGAGTCGCAAGCATGAACAGCGCGACATTCGACCACCCGAACGTGCTTCTCGGCACGCTGCTCGCCAAGGGTGGTCGTGCCCATCGGCTTGCTAGGCTAAAAGCGCTGCACGAGATTTGTCGCAGGCATCAGGAATCAGGCTCGCGCGATTTTTCTCTCTCAACCATTGGTCGCCTGGCCGAGGCGGAAGGCGTCCTAAAGGGACGCGTCCTCTACAACATGCAATCGGCAGACTACCGCGAGCTGATTTCGGCCTGGGCGACGTATGCCGGGCCACCGACACTTCGACCATCGAAACCGCTGGCAAGCCACGAATACCTCATGCGTATTCACGACCCCGCGATCCGCTCCATCATGCAAGCAATCATCGGGGAACGAGACAAGCTCCGGGCCGAGGTCAACCTTCTGAAATCCAACGCGCAAGTCGTCGTGGATCGACGCCCAATCGGTGTGCGCGCGTCAGGAGACGCCATCGCGTTGCCAACAACGACAAACGGCCACAACGCGCAGCTCACTCCTTCAGAACGTGAAGCGCTGGGGAAGGCGGTCTCTGCCGACTACCTCGAAAGACATGGCTTACACGAAGGCAGCCATGGCGAGATCGTGAACGAACACGGTCGGACAGTGTTCGATGTCGGCTTCGCGCGTGCAATACGAAAGATCCTCGGAGCCTGAACAGCCGATAACCGAAACGATGTATTTCGATGTATGCATACATCGAAACGGAGAGTCCTTGGCGACCCCACCGCAGAACGCTTTCACGCTTTTCGCCCTCAAACTATGTACTCCACGGGTATAGGTCCACAGAT
>Ga0209016_1001033_pt1 | contig 25453 bp, 20 predicted proteins | sample EPASupsiteSAE305_FD_187265 | JGI IMG/M metagenome (GOLD analysis project Ga0209016, IMG submission 187265) | Bioremediated contaminated groundwater microbial communities from EPA Superfund site, New Mexico - SAE3-05 (SPAdes) (version 2) | ecosystem: Environmental > Aquatic > Deep subsurface >...
TAGGGCTCTATTATTGGTTTATGACGTTTGATTTACCACTCGGTTCAACGCTTCCTACGATGCTCGCAACAAGCATGATATTTATTATTACGAAAAAGGTTATGGCAACATGGACATTCAAAATCAACTGAACGAAGTTTTTGTAGCACTTCAAGCAAAGCGAGCTTTGGTACATCATATCACCAACTATGTGACGGTCAATGACTGTGCTAACGTCGTTTTAGCCATTGGTGCTTCTCCTATTATGGCGGATGAAATAGACGAAGTAGCAGAGATGGTTGGCATTTGTGATGCACTTGTTTTGAATATTGGAACGGCAAATGAACGAACCCTTGCCTCTATGGTAGAAGCAGGTAAAGCGGCAAATACAAAAGGGATCCCCGTAGCCCTTGATCCTGTAGGTGTTGGAGCAACATCTTTTCGAAAAAAGAGTGTTGCAGAACTCATGAATGCAATCTCGTTTAGCATTATTCGTGGCAATATGGCTGAGATTAAAACCATTGCAGGACTTGAATCTAAAAGCGCTGGAGTTGATTCGTTAGAAGAAGAGAGTGATGGTGCTATTATTGCTTCCCATTTAGCTAAAAAATTAGGATGCGTGATTGCAATAACCGGTAAAACTGACATCGTAGCCGATGCAAAAGAGTGTTATATTCTAGAAAATGGTGATGTTGCTTTAACAAATGTCACCGGTACTGGATGTATGACAACATCTTTGATCGGTAGTTTTTTAGGTGCTTCAAAAAAAGCACTTCCAAGCGCAATTGCAGGAATTTTGACGATGTCTATCGCTGGTGAAATGGCAGATAAAAGTAAAGGTATGGGAACATTTCACACAGCTTTGATTGATAGAATTAGTGAAATGAATTACTTGACATTGATAGAAAAAGCTAAAATAAGTTTATATAAATAGGAATAATTATTATTTAATATATATTTTAGTTTGGTGAGTGTATGATTTCTTCATAAACAATGATAAAGGAGTTAATGATGGCAAGAGTTGGAAATTCTATTATCAAAGGTATTGAGGTTCAAGAGATCATCACAACACTCAATCGTGCTTATGCTGACGAGTGGTTAGCATATTATCAATATTTTATTGAAGCTAAAGTCGTCAAAGGGTTGATGAAAGATGCAGCGATTGCAGAACTTGTTCAGCACGCAGCAGATGAACTCAGACACGCAACGATGGTTGCAGATCGTATCATTCAATTAGGTGGAGCACCACTTTTACATCCAGCGGATTGGCTCAAACAAACCAACTGTGGCTATGATGCACCTAATGATTTTGATGTGGTAGCTGTTTTAAAAGATGCCATTAAAGGTGAGCAGTGTGCCATTGCAACGTATTCTAGTATCGTAGATCTTACACGTAACAAAGACATTGTCACATATGACTTAGTTTCTCAAATTTTAGCTGATGAAGTTATGCATGAAGAAGATCTTCAAAACTTGCATGACGATATTACCGAATTTATTGGCGATTTAAAGAAATCAATGCAATAACCCTAAGGAGGCAGGTATGGTCGATGTTAGCTTAGAGCAGTTCATACCTGCTTTTCTTCTCACACTCTTTGCAGGCTTAAGCACAGGATTTGGAGCTCTTTTAGCCTTTTTTTCAAAGAGTAAAAGTCATACTTTCTTATCCATAGGATTGGGATTTTCAGCAGGTGTGATGGTCTATGTCTCATTTGTTGAGATTCTTTTTAAGTCAAAAACAGCCTTTAGTGCAATTTATGAAAGCCCTATAATAGGAGAGTCTTTAGCTTTACTTTGCTTTTTTGGAGGCATTGGTATCAGTGCGCTCATTGATCGATTTATCCCTGAAGATGTCAATCCTCACGAACCAAAATCCAACAAAGAACTAAGCGTCCTCAAAGAAGGGCATGAGCACTCTCTTCTAAAAGATTCCGCACTCAAACGCACAGGTATATTTACAGCCCTTGCTATTGGTATTCACAATTTTCCTGAAGGCTTTGCTACATTTATCGCTGCACTTGATAATGTTCACATTGGTCTTACAATTGCCTTGGCCATTGCTATCCATAATATCCCAGAAGGTATGGCCGTTTCTTTACCCATTTATCATGCAACAGGAGAGCGTAAAAGTGCTTTTTGGTACGCTTTTATATCAGGACTTGCCGAGCCCATTGGTGCATTAGTCGGTTTTTTCCTTCTTCTACCTATTATGGGTGAGCTTACGCTTGGTATTACTTTTGGTATTGTTGCAGGTATTATGGTGTATATCTCTTTTGATGAACTTTTACCTTCAGCAAGAGTCTATGGAAATGCCCATACAACGATCTTAGGTATCGTCCTTGGAATGATGGTGATGGCTGTTAGTTTAGTTGCATTTAAACTGATTTAAGAGACATTATAAGTATTTACTGACGAAATATAAGGACTTTTAGGGGATGTTTCGGTAAACTTTTCATTAAACTATTATGAAAAGGGCACAGGAATGTTTGGAAAGAGTAAGGCGATTTTAGAAGAAAGTAATGAACAGTTCCGTTTAGAAAACGAACGTTTAAAAGCTGAAAATGAAAGCTTAAAGCAAAAGTTAGACATGCTACAACAATCTGAAGCTTCATCACAGATTACACTGAGTGAAAATCGTTTGAAAACAGCGCTAATTAACACAATGTTGGGCGGTTGTGGCAATAGCGTTAAAGAGATTCAACATGACATAGAACAGAACCTTGAGGCATCTAAAGAGATTGTCGAAATAAGTGGTTCTACTGTAGAAAGTATTTCAAATCTTAATGCTATTTCTAACAACCTATTAACCTCTCTGAGTCAAATTTCAAATTCTGCAGTTGAGTCACGTCACATGGCGGAAAATCTTCATCATAGTGTCGATGAAATCGCAAGTGTCATCAATCTTATTAAAGATATTTCAGATCAAACAAATCTTTTAGCACTCAATGCTGCGATTGAAGCGGCACGTGCTGGCGAACACGGCCGTGGGTTTGCGGTTGTTGCTGATGAAGTTAGAAAATTGGCTGAGAGAACACAAAAGGCAACAGCTGAAGTCGAGATGAACATCAATGTTCTTAAGCAGAATGCTAATTTGATGTTTAAACAAAATGAAGAAGTTGAAAACATTGCATTAGAATCAAATCAACATATTGAAAACTTCAAAGTTGAATTTGATGCATTGCAACACAGTGCGACAACGATTCAGTCTGACTCTCAAAACATCAGTTTTGAAGTCTTTACCGCTCTTGCAAAGCTTGACCATGTTCTCTTCAAAGTTTCAGGTTATGGTTCAGTGTTTGACAAAGAGCATAAAGAGCTTACCGATCATACCAATTGTCGTTTGGGTAAATGGTATGCGGGGGTAGGGCGAGAAAACTTTAGTGCAACATCAGCGTTTAAAGCATTAGAAGAGCCACATAAAATTGTACATGGTGAGATCAATCAAGCAATTAAATGTGTGAAAGAAGGAACGTGTCTCAATGACATTAATGTTGTCATTAACCATTTTACGAAAGCGGAAGAAGCGTCTAAGCACCTTTTTGGTTTACTTAACCAAATGTTAGAAGAAAAACAACATCATCATTAGGAAACGTGTTTGAAATTTGAATTTTTAGGAACCGCCGATACTGGGGGCATTCCTCTTCATCAATGCCGTTGCGTCATATGCGAAGAAGCCCGTCAAAAGGGCATTCATAATCGCTCAACAAGTGCGTATTTGGAGTTAGATGATGGGAGTGTGATTCTTTTTGATGCGGGCGATGATCTCTTAATGGAACGGTTTAACACAAAGCGCATTCGAGCGGTTTTTTTGACCCATTTTCATGCCGATCATTGCTTGGGGTTGATTCGTCTACGAAAGTCAGTCGATACGATTGTCTGCTATACACCGAATGATACACAAGGCTTTGGTGATCTTTTTGTGCATAAAGATTCGATTGACTATAAAGTGCTTGAACCGTTTGAATCCATCGAAATTGAAGGTGTTCATATTGTCGCAGTGCCACTGCTTCATTCTAAACTCACACATGGGTATGTCGTGTTTACTCCAAAGAGTGTTGTAGCGTATTTAACCGATTGTGCAAGTATTCCAGAGCCATCACTCGAATATTTAAAATCTCAAACGATAGATCATCTCTTTCTTGACGCAGCATATTCGCCATGTTTCGAGTCAAAAAAGCATTTAAATTGGCAAAGTGCGGAGGAATATATCGATACTATTAGTCCTAAAAAGGGCTATTTGATTCATGCGAGTTGTAAAACGATCTTGCCACTTCATACAAGTGGCATCGTTTTAAAATACCCTTATATTGATAAGGGGTTTTGTATAGAGGGGTGAAGAATTACTCTTCATCCTCATCGTCTTCAAAGGCTTCTTCGCCGTCTTCATCTTCAAAGTAGATATTGTCTTCATTACCATCGTAGTTATAGTCACTTTGATAAATCGGATCATCCTCGTCTTCATCAAAATCTTCTTCGTCTTCTAAATCTTCTTCATAGTCATCTTCGTTCATTAAAATTTCTTCAACTTTATCGAGGAACGCATCGACATCACCTGTAAAAAGGTGTTCATAACGCATTGCATCAACGATAAATTCACTCGAACAACCATTTTCAAGAAGGAGTTCTTTCAAGTCACGCATACTTTACCTTTGCTTTTTTCGCAATTCTACACTAATTTTAGATGTTTTTCAATTGCTCTTCATAGGACTCAAAAAGTTCATCGTGACTATGATGTAAGCTCTCAAACTGTTCATAAAGTGTTTCAAGTGCTTCTTCATCGCTTTTCAATTCTTTAGAGAGTCGTCCTAGCTCACCTACATCATTACTTGATGAGTAGGCAATCAAAGCTTCATTTTTAGTTTTTATTGCCTCTTCCAGTTTCATAATTTTTGCTTCACACTGTTCAATCTGCTTTTTAAGCGGAGAAAGCTTAGCACTTCGCTCTTGGATGAGTTTTGTGCGAAGTTTTTTACTCTCATTATAATCATTTGAATTTACTTTTTTAAGCGCAGTTTCGATTTCTTCTTCCCAGCCCATTTTTTCTAAAAATTCATCATACGTACCTTCAAAAAACTCAGCTTTATCATGATGAAAAACAATGAGTGCATCGGCAAGTTCACGAAGCATCATCTCAGAGTGGGTAACCAAAATGGTTGAGCCTTCAAACTCTTTTATGGCTTCACAGAGCGAGTCGATAGAGTACATATCAAGATGGTTGGTTGGCTCATCCAAAAAGAGAAGGTTAGCAGGAGTTGCGATGATACGACCTAGCATAACACGGCTTCGCTCTCCACCTGAAAGTATGTTGATCTCTTTCTCCGCCATCTTACCACTAAACATCATACCACCACAGATACCTCGCACACGTGTAATGCCCAATAAGGGGTCAACCTCATAAATTTCATCGATGATGGTGTTTTTAAGGTTTAAGCGTTGGATATTGGTTTGTCCAAAATGTGCAAATGCCGTCTCAGGATGAAACGAGAGTGTGCCTTGTTGCAGGGGTAATTCGCCTGCTAGAACATTGAGTAGGGTGGACTTTCCTTTACCGTTTTTTCCAATGATAGCTAAACATTTCCCTTTTTCAAGTTTGAAAGAGAGGTTTTGAAATAAAGGACGTGCGGGGTCATACCCAAAGCCAATATTTTGTGCATCAAGAACGATTTTCGCAGGTGTCTTTTTGTAATTAAATGAAAAATGAAGATTGGCTTCTTCCTCAAGATCATCCATTTCACCCATCTTTTCAAGCTGTTTAGCTTTACTTTGTGCCATTACTGCTTTTGATGCTTTGGCTTTTTGTCTGGTGATGAAATCTTCTAGTTCTGCACGTTTTTTATCTAAATTGGCTTTTGTTTTGAGATAACGTTCATCATCTTCTTCAAGCTTTGCATAGTATTTTTCACTATTGCCTTCAATCATCATCAAATTTTTACGTCTAAGTCCCATGGTGTGCGTTGTCACAGCATCCATAAAATCACGATCATGCGTGATGAGAATGATCTCACCTTTGAATTCCTTCAAAAATGTTTTAAGCCAACGCATGGAGACGATGTCAAGGTAGTTTGTCGGCTCGTCTAAAAGGAGTAAGGACGGGTTTGTCGCCAAAAGCTTTACAAGGTTGAGCCTGATTTGATACCCGCCAGAAAAACTCATAGGATCTTTGTCTAAATCTTCTTGCGAAAAACCAAGCCCAAAGAGCATTTTTTCAATTTTATAGACATCAAACGCTTCATCACCCTGTAAAACGGATGCACACTCTTCACGAACCGTTTTATGCGTGAAAGCAATATGTTGGCGTAATGCTCCAATAGTATAATTCTTAGGAATGAGAATATCGCCAGAATCAGCTTCTTCTTCACCGAGAAGAATTTTAAAAAGCGTAGATTTACCTGAGCCGTTCCTGCCAACAAAGCCTATTTTATTACCACGAGAAAGTGTAAAGCTAATGTTTTCAAAAAGGGTTTGTGTCCCAAAATGTTTTGAGAGATTTGTAACTTGAATCATAAAAAGAACTCATTATAAATAAAGATGTATGCCTTTAAAAAGGCGAGTTGTATTATAAAAAAAGTTTTGCAAGAACTTGATTAAACGGAGTGAATAGTTTTACCTCAAAAGAGGAAAACTATTCTGCTTTTTTATTGATGGTATTAAGCGTATCTAAAATGGACTCTTTTTTTGCAGAGCTATCAGGACCTGAAATGCGCATTGTAAATTCAACACGACCATTCTTCTCACGACCTTCTGCTGTATCGTTACTTGCAAGAGGTTTTGTATCGCCATAACCTGCAGAGCTTAAACGATCTCTTGCAATACCATTGCGGATAAGAACACGAATAACAGCATTGGCTCGTGCGCTTGAGAGCTCAAGATTGTCTTGAAATTTAGAACCACTTGGTACAGGTGTTGTATCTGTGTAACCTTTGACAATGACTTCTACATTTTTAGGAAGCATCGCGATGATGTCAGAAACACGTTTTAAGAAAAGCATCGAATCACTGTTGATAATGTCAGCAGAACCAGGCGCAAAAAGCATTTTTGTTGGAAGTTTTAAAATAGCTCCATCGATTTTTTGCTCTAATGAGCCTTCACCGATATTCATTTTTTCAATCATTTGAGCTAAACGAGCGATCTCTTCAAGCTGTGCTGAAGATCCACCTGCGTTACCTTTGTCTTTATCTTTAGCAGCTTCACCCGATTTCACTGCCATACTCATAACAGGCGTTGCTTCTTCGGGTTTTGCACTGTAGTCATAAATTTTAACGAACTCTTCTTTGAGTGCTTTCATTTTTTCAGTATTGACAGAAGCAAGAGCGTAAAGAGCGATGAAAAGTGCAAGAAGAAGACTTAAAAAGTCGGCATAAGGTACAGCCCACTTCTCTCCAGCAGGACATTCGGTTGGTTTACACTTTTTCTTACCCACAAGGTTTCCTTATGCTTTATCGAATTGGCTTTTTTTCTCTTCAAGTGGAGAGAGGTAGTTAAGGAGCTTCATCTCAAGAGTACGAGGATTGTCACCGTGTGAAATTCCTAAAATACCCGCTAAGATAACATGTTTCTCTTTGATAAAATCATGTGATTTTGCTTTGAGTTTATTTCCCCAAGGACCCATAAAGATGTAGGCACCTGCGATACCTGTAACGGTTGCGGTAAACGCACCCGCGATACCTGCTGCCATCTCTGCTGGGTTGTCCAATTTTTGAAGCGCAAGGATCAGACCCAAAACCGCACCGATAAGACCGATAACCGGACATGATTCACCCGCTAGTAGCCAGTAGTGTGCCGCTCCATGATAATACTCCGCTGTCTCTTCAATGAGAATTTCCAATGTCTCTTCGATCTCATGAGCCTCGACGCCATCAACCGCCATACTAAGACCTTTTTTGAAGAATTCATCATCCATCATGTTTGCATGGGATTCAAGGGCTAAGATACCATCACGTCTAGCGATAATCGCAAAATCAATTATTTGTTTGATACGTGCATGTAAATCAACAGGGGATTTTTTGAAGACAACTTTAAATTCTTTGAATGCAGCTCTTACATATTCTGGTGCTGTTCCCGTCATTGCTGAAGCCATCGCTGTTGGTACAACGATAATAAACGAAGTGATGTGAAGTACGTGTAGAGGATTTCCGCCCTCCATAATATCTCCAACGGCAATCGAGGTAACGGAAATTACCATGCCCAAGATGACGGTTAAGTCCATACGGTCTGCTCCAAAAAATAATATTCAAAAACACTTTTCTGCATTATCGGTAAAAATGTAAAAAACTTTAATGCCAAAACAATAATATAACATTATTTCTTAGATGAAATAGTTATATTACACGCCATAAAGTGAAAAAATCAATTTGTAGTATAATGGCAAAAAAGTTCAAAGGAGGTCATGTGATGGATGAGCAGAAGTGTTGCGTGAGTAATTTTTTTAAACGATTAAGCGGAAAAGCAGAATCACGATGTACAAAAATTATTGATGTGGCACACAGACTTTTTTTAGATAGAGGCTATGAAAATGTGAGCATGAATGACATCGTAAAAGAGTCAGGCGGTTCTTTAGCAACTGTCTATAAGCATTTTGGAAATAAATCGCAACTTTTAATTAAAGTATTAGAACACAAATCAGAAGAACTCTTTGGGGACTGGGCACGTCAACGCTCAAACTATGAAGGGCGTTTAGAAGCGTTTTTAATGATGATTGGTGCATCTTACTTAGACTTGGTTGCTGATAACGATGCCATTTTATTTAATCGTTTAATTGCGACTTTAGGATACTTAGAAGAAACACGATCCGTTAATCAAACACTTTTAGATGTTATGATGCATCCAGTCAATGTGATAGCAGAGTATTTAGAAAATGAAAAACAAAATGGTCGTATTTGTGTTGAAGATACAACCTTATGTGCGCATCAGTTTTTAAATGCCCTTGAAGAGCCATTTATGTTTCCACGTATTTTAGGTGTTGAAACAGACATTTCAGAAGCAACTCGCCATAAAGCACTGACGCAATTGGTGCAAATTTTCTGCCGCGGATTGTGCGTTTCCCAATAATTACTTTTTTTACGGTAAGAGAGAAAGAGCTTGACTTATTCATTTTTTGCGACTATAATTCGCTCACAAAATGTAATGTAATGTACATTACACTAATCAATGGAGTTCAAAAATGACTGAAAAAAGAGAGTATATGACGTATGCAAAATACGCCTTATTAGCAACATTAGGGGCTTTTCTTGTAGTTGGATGTTCAAGCCAAGATAAAAAAGCTGCTGGTGGTATGCATGTGATGCCACCATTGCCTGTATCCACCTATAAAGTGATTGCTTCAGATGTTCCTGTTTCACTTGAATACCCAGCTAAAGTTAAGAGTGTACAACAAGTCAATGTTGTGGCACGTGTGAGCGGTATTTTGGAGAAAAAATACTTCATAGAAGGAAGCTTTGTCAAATCTGGCGAGACACTTTATCAAATTGATTCAGATCGTTATGAAGCTTTGATGCAAGAAGCACAGGCTGATGTAGGTGTCAAAGAAGCAACCCTAAAACAAGCAACACGTGACTGGGAGCGAACCAAAGTGTTGTTTGAACAAGATGCTGTATCTCAAAAAGAGAGAGACGCCGCCTTATCTGCTTATGAATCAGCAGTTGCTTCTTTGAAAGCATCCAATGCAGCGCTTAAAAAAGCAACCATTGACTTTAACTACACAAAAGTTAAAGCACCTATTTCAGGGCTTACGAGTCTTAATACACAAGATGTAGGCGGCTATGTAGGATCTAGCAGTGATACGATGGCACTCACAACCATTACTCAAATGGATCCAATTTATGTTGAGTTCTCACTGCCTGATATCGAACTTTTGAAAAAACGTTATGTGATGGGCAATGGTAATTGGAACAGTATCGCGCAAGCGAAACTTCCTGTTGGGCTCTCCACACCAGATGGTTCAAAGTATGCAAAAGCGGGAACACTGGACTTTTTAGACAGTTATGTTGATGGTGAAACGTCTACTATAAAAGCAAGAGCAACTTTTGCTAATCCTAACAATATCTTAATTCCAGGTCTGTTTGTACGTGTCAATGTCGAAGGCTTGGTCTATAAAGATGCGATTAGCATTCCTCAAGCAGCACTTCTTCAAGATGCAACAGGTTCTTATGTCTATGTTGCTAAAGAAGCGAAAGCGCATAAAGTACCTGTAAAAGCAGGAACCGCTCATAACAGTACGTATATCATTGAGAGTGGTTTAAATGCCGGTGATGTGGTCATTACCAACAATTTAACCAAGCTTCGTCCAGGTTCTGACGTCATTGTTGCAGAAGCGAAGGAATAACCTATGTTTTCAAAATTCTTTATCAACAGACCCATTTTTGCAACGGTTCTTTCGATTGTTGTGATTATTGCGGGTCTGATGAGTATCAAAGCTCTTCCTATTGAGGAGTATCCTGAGGTTACACCTCCACAAGTAAGTGTTGAGGCTACGTATGCAGGTGCAAGTGCTGAGACGATTTCTAAAACGGTAGCAGCTCCACTTGAACAGCAGATCAACGGTGTAGAAGATATGATTTATATGTCTTCAACTGCGTCATCAACAGGAACATTGACAATTAATGTTTATTTTAAAATCGGAACCGATCCTGATCAAGCGACGATTAACGTTAACAACCGTGTACAAGCCGCTTTAAATAAGTTACCAAGCGAAGTGCAAGCACAAGGTGTACGGGTTAATAAACAGTCGTCAACCATCTTAAAAGTTATCTCTATCATTTCTCCAAATAACAGTTATGATGAGATTTATATGGCAAACTATGCGCTGATTAACGTCATTGATGAACTCAAAAGGGTTGAAGGTGTTGGAAATGCCGCACTCTTTGGCAATCAAAACTACTCCATGCGTGTTTGGATGAAGCCAGATCAGCTTGCAAAATACAATCTGACTCCAAATGATGTCATTAGTGCGATCTCTGAGCAAAATGCTCAGTTTGCAACAGGAAGGTTCAATCAAACGCCTTCAAAAACATCTCAAGCGTACACTTTTACGGTTACGACACAAGGACGTTTTGATAAAGTCGATGAGTTTGAAAACATTATTCTCAAGTCAAATAAAGACGGTTCAACACTTCGTTTAAAAGATGTAGCGCGCTTAGAATTGGGTGCAGAATCATACGATGTTACAGCAACGCTCAATGGTCAAACGATGGTACCCATCGGTATCTATTTACAATCAGGCGCAAATGCCCTAGATACGGCTAAAAGAGTCGATACCGTGATGGCAAAGTTGGCTAAGTCATTTCCTGAAAATATGGAATACCGCATCCCTTACGATACAACGACGTTTATCCAAATTTCTGTCAATGAAGTTATCAAGACGTTTATCGAAGCACTATTATTAGTTATTGCGATTGTTTACTTGTTCTTGCAAAATATTAGAGCGACGATCATTCCTGTTCTTGCAATTCCCGTTTCTATCATCGGAACGTTTGCTGGGATGTATGCACTGGGTTATTCGATCAACCTTTTAACCTTGTTTGGTCTTGTCCTTGCTATTGGTATCGTTGTGGATGATGCTATTATCGTTATTGAAAACGTAGAGCGTATTCTTCACTCTAAAAAAGATATCTCCGTTAAAGATGCAACCATCCAAGCCATGAAAGAGGTTACAGGTCCTGTTGTAGCAATTGTCTTAGTGTTATGTGCCGTGTTTATTCCTGTTTCATTTATGGGTGGATTTACAGGTGCGATGTACCAGCAATTTGCCATTACCATTGTTATCTCAGTGGTGATTTCAGGTATGGTGGCATTGACACTAACACCAGCACTCTGTGCTATTTTCCTCAAAAAGAAAGAACCAAAACCGTTTTGGTTTGTCAAAAAGTTCAATGAGTTCTTTGATGCCTCAACCAATTGGTTCACAAATGGTGTAAGTTTGGTTGTGCGTCATGGAGTCATTAGCATCATTGTATTTGCAGCACTGATGGGTATGACCTATCAACTTTTCCAAAAGGTTCCAAATGCGCTTGTCCCAATGGAAGATAAAGGCTTTTTGATTGCGGTAACTTCTTTACCTCCTGCATCATCACTGAATCGTACAGAAGCAGTGAGTGCACAAGTCAGCAACATTACCAATACTATGCCAGACATCGAATATAACATCGCTATTTCTGGTTTTGATCTTTTAAGCGGCGCAGCAAAGACTAACGCAGCAACCACATTTTTATCGCTTAAAGATTGGAGTGAGCGAAAAGGACCACAACAACACTCAGAGGCACTTAGTGGTGCGCTAAATGGTGCGTTGTTTGGTATCCCTGATGCTACGATTTTTGCACTCAACCCACCGCCTATTATGGGGCTTAGTATCTCAGGTGGTTTTGAAATGTATCTCCAAGATAGAACAGGTGGTAGCTTACAAGAGTTAGGCAATATCGCCAATAAAATTGTCGAAAAAGCAAGTCAGCGACCAGAACTGATGATGGTGCGAAACTCGCTCAATATGAACATCCCTCAATACAGGGTAACACTGGATCGTGAAAAAGCAAAAGCTTTAGGCGTTTCTATTAAAGATGCATTTACAACCATGCAGTCAACATTTGGCGCATACTATGTTAATGACTTCAACCTTTTTGGAAGAACCTATCAAGTCAATGTTCAGTCTGAAACGGATTATAGAGAAAAACCTGAAGATTTGAAAAATGTTTTTGTGAAATCAAGTTCAGGAAAGTTGGTACCGCTGAGTTCTCTTATTAGCTATGAGCGCACAGTAGGTGCAGATGTTTTAGAGCGTTTTAACGTCTTTACAGCTGCTAAAATTGAAGGTGAACCTGCTCCTGGGTATACATCGGGTGATGCACTAAAAGCTATCGAAGAAGTTGTAAAAGAAGTTGCTCCAGAAGGCTATGCGACTGGTTGGGCAGGAACATCGTTTCAAGAAAAAGAGATGAGTGGAAGTGGCTCACAAGCTTTTATCTTTGGTATTGTCTTTATCTTCTTGATTTTGGCGGCGCAGTATGAAAGATGGCTCATGCCACTGGCTGTTGTAACAGCGGTTCCATTTGCAGTCTTTGGAGCGATTATGGCGGTGTATCTAAGAGGACTGAGCAATGATATCTACTTCCAAATTGGTCTGTTGGTACTCATTGGTCTTTCTGCAAAGAATGCCATCTTGATCGTTGAATTTGCGATGCAAGCGCAAGAGAAGGGTAAGTCCATCTTTGATGCAACACTCGAAGCGGCACGTCTTCGTTTCCGTCCGATTGTTATGACCTCTTTAGCCTTTACCATTGGTGTTTTACCACTAGCACTTAGCTCTGGTGCGGGTGCAGGAAGTCGTCATGCAATTGGTACAGGCGTTATTGGTGGTATGATTGCCGCAACGACCATTGCGATCTTCTTTATTCCACTCTTTTACAATTGGTTAGCACAACTTAATGCAAAATTTAGTAAAAAAGGAGAGCGTCATGATGCGTAATATCTATGCCCTCTCATTATCAGCATTTATTTTCGCTGGATGTTCACTCTCTCCCGAGCTGAATATCCCTACAACACAGTTTCCACAGACATATCGCTCTGATGTTAAGAGTGAAACAAGCTATGTGGATGCGGCATGGTGGAATAATTACGGTGATACAAAACTCTCTTCTTTGATAGAAGAAGCATTGGCCAATAACTATGATCTGCAATCAGCTATGGCAAACATCTCGTTGGCACGTGCGACACTTTCAAGCAGCACGTCCAATCGTTACCCAAGTCTTGATGTGCAAGGCTCAGGTCAGAGAATCAGAAGCAGTGCCGATACGTTTAATTCACAAGCCCATAACACGTACAATGACTTTTCTTTAAGTGCCGTTCTTAGTTATGAGCTAGACCTATGGGGTAAATACAAAGAAGCAGAGGCCTCATCTAGGGCATCTTTGATCGCAACCTATGCAGCAAAAGATACTGTAAAAATTTCACTAGTTGCAAGTGTGGCTGAGAGTTACTTTACCCTCATTAGTTTGTATGAGCAGCTTGACATTACCAATGAGACGATAAAGGCGAGAGAAGAGGGGCTTAAACGCAATGAAGCTAAGTATACTCTTGGTGCTATCGCTAAAACAACGCTTCTTTCAGAAAGAGCGGAACTCAGTAGTGCTCAAATCACCAAAGATGCGTTAGAGCAGTCTATCGCTTTACAACAAAGTGCGCTTGCTGTTTTAGTGGGTAAATTGCCTGAAGCAATTGCCGCTTTTAGTAAAGAGAGTTTACCACGTACATTGCCAAACGATGTCACTGTACCTACAAATTTGCCATCAGAGCTTCTATCTAAACGTCCCGACATTAAACAAGCAGAAGAGAGTCTCAAAGCAGCCAATGCTAACATCGGTGTAGCACGCGCAGCATACTTTCCAAGTATTAGTCTCTCAGGTGCACTTGGATTTGAAAGTACTCAGCTTTCCAATCTTATGAAGTCACAATCCGCCATGAATAGCTTTGGTGGAAGTCTAGCGTCACCACTGTTTAACATGGGTAAAACGAGTGCAAACGTGGAGAGTGCAAAAGCCAATAAAGAGTTAGCTGAAATCAATTATGCAAAGAGTGTTCAACAAGCATTTCAAGAGACCTATGATGCTTTAAACAAACGTCATACATTGACTCAAAAGCTTGAACATCAACTTGCTTATGAGAAGAACATAGAGCAAGTTTATACATTGGCTAAAAAACAGTATGAGAGTGGGTATGGTGATTACCTAAGCCTTTTAGATGCAAAACGAAATCTTCTTTCTGCAAAGCTAGCAACCTCTCAAACTAAACAAGCACTGCTTAGTTCTGGAGTTTCTCTCTACAAAGCACTTGGTGGTGGTTGGGATAAAGAGGTGTTTGAAAGGCACGCTAAAGAACTATAAATTGATATACTAAATGCGATTACAATAGGGCATTTGATTATTATCGATGTGGATGATCCGTATTGTTCTAAAACTAATTAATGAGGCTAGGAGGAGTTTGTACTCCTAACCTCATTGTTGTATTTCTTCAGTTCTACACACAGGTAATGTATATTTTATATACAACTTTTGCCTATTACTACAAAATTATTTGAAAAAAATACAAAAAAGTCTCTTTGTATGCAAAAAAGACTCTTTCAAGAACCTTTGATTTATTATAATTTTTGTGATAATTCAAATAAGGATAAGAAATGAAATTTAAACTTTTTGCTTTTTGTCTTCTTTCTGTTTGGTGTTTTGGTGTTAATTTTATTTTTAATGGACAAACACCTAGATATGTTAATATCGTTGAGTTTCATGCTCAAGAGATATTAAATGCACACGCACAAGGTAAGCTTGTTTTGAACGCCTAAGTTTCATACACACACTGTAACGGTGGTGTCTATAGATGTCGCCGTTATGCTGTGTTAAAAAGCTCTTAAAATATCGATAATAATGTTTTTAGCGTATATATCGCATTGTTTCAGAAATAACATTTCTTTAAAATAAGTGATGTCATGAAATGAATCACAGCAATGAAGTTCATAATCCATATAATTGCCTAATCCTACAAAAGTAAACTCATTCAAATTCACTCATATACGTACGATACAAAAGAGGAACCCAGCTTTTTTGAAGCTTTGGATTGTATCTGCTCTCAATGGCTGCTGATTTAAAAAAGGTTTTCCATAGCGCTTTAAATTTTTCCTCATCATCAGAATAGGTTGGTACATCAAACGAGGCGATAGAGCGAATTTCTCGCATGTCATCATTTTTGATAAAAGCGAGTGAGCGCTTAACATCATGAATGATAAACGGGATGTTACCCAAGCGTTTAGCAAAGTGATCCCCTAAAAAAGGCACAATGTTAAATTTGGTCTCTATCTTTGCATAGAGTGTACCATCTTCTAGTTCCTCAAACCGTGTAAAACCGTACATCTTATGTACCAAACTCAAAAGCTCTTTTTCAAGGTTTTGGATATAAAAAAGATTTGCATTGTTGATGTTGCGAAGCTCTTTAGGGTTTTTAAACCCAATGCGTATGTACTCTAACAGTGCTAACTCATGTTCTCTGCTGTCGCACAAAAAGATATTGCAAATAGTGCGTTGCTGCTCTTTTGTAAAGTGCTTTGTGATGGCTTCAAGCACTTTACGTGCATTTGTTTCATCAGTAAAAACTTCGTGGAAGCGCTCAAAGAGAAGTGTTTTTGGTAGCTCTTTAACAATGGCATCGACACTTAGTTTTTCATAGTACACTTCATAAACCAAGCTCAAAAATCCCTCAAAGCTACCATCATAGAGTAAAACCATCACAGCTCTCCCGTGTAGATGGACGTGTCGAACAAAGTGGGTTGAATGATGTTTGCGCCTTGATGAATGAGGGCTAGTTTGATCTTCTCTTCATAAAGGCTTGTGCTTCTGTGAAAATCTTTACCCGCAATGATGAAATAACGCGCTTTCTTGAGTGAGATTTTAAGCTTAACAAGGTCTTCAAAGTTCAGCTGTTTAAAGTGCCTTGCTTGTAAAATCTTCAAAGCGCCTCTGATACCAATGCCTGGGATGCGCACAAGTATTTCTTGTGGTGCCTTGTTCACATCGATAGGAAAGTGATGAAGGTTTGAGAGTGCCCAAAAAGTTTTTGGGTCAAACTGTATGTCAAGATTTTGGTTTTCACTGAGTATCTCATCGTAACTGAAGCCATAAAAACGCAACAACCAATCAGCCTGATAAAGCCTGTGTTCACGAAGAAGTGGCGGTTTTGAAAGCTCAGGTACAGGCAGATGCTTGTGGTTGTTCACTGCGATGTATGCGGAGTAGTAGACTCGCTTTAGCAGTGCTTTTTGATAAAGCGACGAAGAGAGTTTGAGGATCTCAAAGTCACTCTCTCCTGTAGCACCGATAATCATCTGTGTACTCATAGAGATAGGCTTAGCATTTCTTTGCATCGTGATGTCACGCGCGTGTTTAAGTGGTGAAAGGAGCTTTTCTTTTGTTTTATCGGGTGCAAGTAGGGCAAGACTTTTAGAACTTGGAAGCTCGATGTTAGAGCTCACACGATGTGCCAAAAGCGTTGCCTCTTCGATGAGTTCCTTGGATGTCCCAGGGATGAGTTTTACATGAATGTATCCGTTAAAGCGGTATTCATGACGCAAAATGCGCAGAGTTTGAAGCAGTAAACTCATCGTATGGTCTTCATTTTTGATGATGCCAGAGCTTAAAAACAGTCCTTCGATGTAGTTACGCTTGTAAAAATTGATGGTTAAGTCGGCAAGCTCACGAGGCGTAAATGCAGAACGTGGAATGTCATTGCTCACACGGTTGATGCAGTAAGCACAGTCATAGATACAGACGTTGGAAAGTAAGACTTTAAGAAGCGATACACAGCGTCCATCACTGGTAAAACTGTGGCAAATGCCACTGTTATGGGTACAGCCAAGTTCGCCCGTTTTGTAGTTGTTATCACTGCCACTGGATGAGCAGGAAACATCGTACTTGGCACTGCCTGCTAAGATGGAAAGTTTGTCTTGCATGGTTATTTTCATACGATAATAGTACGATGTTTTCAAACGAGGTCATAAAAATATTTCAAAATGAAATGTGAGGCAAAAAGGGGAGGAAGAGCCTAAGATTTAGGCTCTTTAAGTGGCTTACTTGATAAATTCAACTGCTTCGTTAAATGGAACACGAAGTTGTTTAGATTGTGGATTGATGCGGTAACCAAATGGAAGTACCAGAGCAAGCTGATATTTGCTTGTATCAAGTCCTAAAATTTCTTCTACTTTTTCTTTCTCAAAGCCTTCAATTGGGCATGAGTCAATACCAATGTACGCTGCAGCTGTCATCATATTGCCCGCTGCGATGTAAGTCTGTTTTGCTGTCCAAGCAAGAATGTTTTTATCTGAGCTTAGGGTTTCTTTGAGGTGACCTGCATAAAGACCCAAATAAAAGTCTTTTTTCTCTTGTGGCATTTCACGTCTTCCAAAACGAAGTGCTGGTATGCCACTCTCTACTTTCACCGCGTCAATCGCCGCTAAAATGATGACAAGGTGTGAGCATGTAGTCACTTGTGGCTGGTCCCAACATGCAGGGCGAAGTTTGGCTTTGAGCTCTTCATTGGTAATGACTAAAAATTTCCATGGCTCCATGCCAAATGAAGAGGGCGATTTATGACCTGCTTCTAAAATAAAATTGATTTGCTCATCGCTGATTTTTTTTGTTTCGTCAAATACTTTACACGCATGTCTAAAATCCATCGCTTTTGAAAAGTCATTTTGCATTGTGTATGCTCCTTTAAATTTTTAAAATAATAACGTTTAAAAACTTTATTTTCCCTTACGATACTTTTGGTAAGTAATGGATTAAGAAAAATTACTTAAAAAACGTTTTCGTGCGCTTTCATGCCCAATGATAGGCTTTGGATAACCAGTGATGTCCTGTGCCATGAGATACGCTTCTTTATGCAGTAACGATGAAGGCACATGTTCAAGCTGTGGCAAAAAGCGTTTGATGTAGCGCGCCTCTTTGTCAAACTTCAACGACTGAGAGTAGGGGTTGAAAATCCTAAAATAAGGCTGTGGGTCTATGCCCGTACCTGCACACCATTGCCATGAAAGTATATTCGTACTCGCATCATAATCTAAAAGGTGTTTTGCAAAAAATGCCTCACCTTGTTGCCATGGAAGCATCAGGTGTTTTGTAAAAAATGAACCTACCACCATACGCGCACGGTTGTGTATCACACCCGTTGTTAAAAGCTCCATCATCGCAGCATCGACAAGTGGGTAGCCCGTTTGTGCGTTGATGAAGCGCTCATAGGCTTCTGTGTCGCTTGAAGTTGGCGGGTTGTATTTGTAATTCTCCCAGGCAAGCTTTGGAAAGTGGTAGAGCAAATAGGCATAAAACTCTCTAAATATAAGCTGCCTAAAGAACGGTTCTGTCTCATGCCCTTGTACTTTTAGCTGGACTAAAAAACGTACCACTTCACGAATGGAGATGGTCCCAAAACGCAGGTGAACACTTAGATGAGATGTGGCATCGATGTCTAAATAATCTCTATCTATAGCATACTTGTCTATCTTTGGTGCGAAGGTTTCAAGTACTTTTTGTGGTCTTAAAAGCGCTACATTTCTATATTCAAAGCCTAGTGCATCTAGTGTAAGTGGTAAGGCAGTTCTGACGCCATCTTGTATGCTCCAAAGTACGCTACAGTCGAATGTGGAAAGGCTTTGTTCACCTCTTTTATACTCCAATACATAAAATTTTGTGTAAAGTTCTTTACAAGCCCTATAATAGGGCGTAAACACAAGGTAAGGTGTACCATCTTTTTTAAGCACTTCCATCGGCTCAAAAAGGTAACAGTCATTGAGCGGGTGAAAGCTTAGTAACTCCGCTATCTCCTCATCACGCTTTCTTGCATAGCTATCATAGTCCACACTCGCATACACCTCACCAAAGCCTAAGGCTTTAAGGTAGGTAAAGACTTCAAGAGGTGTGCCATAAAAGATGGCAAGATCAAGCCCTAAAGCTTGAAGCTCTGCTTTGAGCTTAGTTACTTGCTCAAAAATGAATGAAATTCTTTTATCGTCCTTTTCAAGTGTGTTTAAAATGTTCGTGTCAAAGATAAAAATAGGCAGAACTTCGCCCTCTGTGGCTAAAAGCATCGAGTCATCAACACGCAGGTCGCGCCTAAACCATAACACTTTTTTCATGCTTATTTGCCTTCTTGTATGGTTGATCGAAGCGCTAAGTCTTTAGGGTAGGGGTTCAAAAACTTCTGCCCAAGAAGGTAATGTATATCATACTTTTTAGCTAAAAATTCGATGGTATTCATAACTGCGATAAGCGGAACTATCTCATCTCTAAACTCTTCGATTTGCATATGCAATGCCTGCTTTTCAACACTTGTAAGCTCTTTTTTAAAGAAGCCCACCATGTGTTGCAGGACATTGACCGTTTTGGCGATGGTGCTTTTATGTGCGATAGTCTTTTTAAAAAGTGTGATGTACTCTTGCGTGAGTTCTCTAAGATTTTTTTTCTCATGGTTGGCGACTATTTTTCCTAAAAGACGGTAATTGCCCTCATGCTTGCTTTGCAATAAGAATTTATAAGCGGTATGAAATGCCACGAGCTCATTCATGGTTTTGATGTGGTTTTGAAGCCTCGTTGCATCATGGTACGCAAAGAGTTGCATAACAAAGTTTTCCCTAAGCCACGGGTCTAAAAGGCGTGCTTCTTCTTCGATAGGAAAGTCTACAAAATGCTCTTTGCAGAGTGTTGCAAAAAGTCCATCTTTTTTGCCTTCGCTCATCTCTTTAAAGTAGTACTTCGTACTTCCAAGCCCACAACTGGGTGACTTTGACTTCAAGATGATGCCACAGAGCTCTTCTTTTTTGATTTTCTCTAGTTCATGCGCCATTGCCGCATTCAAGGCACCCGTAACATCTGCTTTTGAAAAAACAGTAATGACCTTTTTTTGCTCGCTCTCTTGCACAATGCGTATGGTCTCACGAGGTGTACCAAAGGCTAAATGCTCAGGACAAAAAGGCACAAAGGAGGCATACTTGCCAAGCTTATCGGTGATAAATCGGTCTCTTTGACCTGTTTTATCGTAGCGGATTTGCTCGCCTATTAAACAGGCGGAAACGGCTATCTTGAGCATGAAACTCCTTTGAAAAAGCTATAAGTATTATAGCCATTTCTTTTGATAAAAGGCTTAGTGGGGATGTGGTAGACTATGGGAATTTATTACGATAGAATTTTTTAATATTTAGTTTTTATAATTATCACGAAGGCTTAGTGTGCAAAACTTCATACGTAGAAAATTTCAGGATATTGAAACTCGCGAGATCGCACCCTTTGATGCTTTGTTAGACAATAATATATCAGTCATACTCGGTGAACCTGCTTCTGGTAAAACTGAGCAATTAAAGCAGTTTCAAAAAGAAAATAGTGATGAAGTTCATTTTATGCCACTTGTCAATCTTGGACTACAAGACCAAGCCACATTAGAAAATAAAAAATATGTACTGTTAGATTCTATTGATGAAGCTTTAAGATCAATGGACTATAAAAATTACAAACAATTACAAGCAAAAATAAACCAGTACATAGAAAATTGTAAAAAACAAAATCCTCATATAAAATTTATACTTACATGCAGACAATTTGAATGGAATGAGTATTTTCAGGAGACACTTAAAGCTTTAGATGAAACACTCAAAGTTTATCAAATAGAAGATTTAACAAATGAAGAAATTAATCTTCTATTAATTCAAAAAGAAATAAATACTGATGAATTTTGGCACTTTATTTCAGAGAATTATTTGGAATCCTTACTCAAAAATATTCTTGTGACTTTAAGTATTATTGATAATTACGGCACGTATAAACATAAAAAACTAAGCTATATTGGTATTTATACCTATCTTGTTAAAGATTATCTTTTTGTAAAAGGTAAAGATAGAGAACCCATTTCTGAAAACTCTTTAACTACGCTTTTTAATATATCTTCTTCATTAGCTACATACATGTTGCTTAATAGAAAGCCATCAGTATCTTTTCAAAATTCTAGTCAATTAGCAGATGAGTTGTGTAAAGTTGACAATCAAGCCATCAAAATTGATGATTTAAAAGTTGTTTTAGGCACTTCTTTGTTTAAAAAAGATGGAGAATTCTTTAGTTTTTTTCATGTATCTGTTCAAGAATTTTTGATGGCGCATTTTATCAATGAAAATAAACTTGATATAAAAACCATTAAAGAACTCTTTTCACATGAGTTGAGATTTTATAAAGAATTTGAAGAAGTTATTATTTACCTAACGAATCTCAATAATGGTTTATTTGATGAGTTTGTACGATTTGACCCTTTTATTTTCAAAAGACACCCCAACTTATCCAAAGAGCAACAAGAAAAACTTTTAAATTCAATGCTTTCTAAACTCAAAAATGACAAATCAATGGTTTGGGGTAGATGGCATGATTTTGAAGGCACGACGTTAGTTAAATTTGATACATTAAATCTATCCAGTTTGATACAAAAGAATATAAAATCCTCAGACATAGACAATGTTGTATTTGCGTATTTGATGGCTCTTCTTGAATACAATTATTCCAAAGAATTAGAAGATTTAATTTTCCAATATCTTGAAGATTATTCAAACATCAATCCATCAAATCATGAAGAATACGATGCAATATCTCATAGTAAATATGAAGGAAATAAAAACCTTCGAGAATTAATTGAAAAAAACTTTATAGATAATTTTGATTTTAATAAAAGACTTTTTGCATTTTCAAAAGAAAAAAAACTCATCAATAGCAACTCAGAGAAAATATCGGTGATAGATTTTGAAACCATGCTTTTTGAATCGTTGTATGGTATTAAATACGAAAATAGATACGGCAATGAAAAGCAAGCCAAATATATTGATACAAAATACGATTTTGATGCCTTGTTGGAGTTATTGGATGCAATTCCAAGTGGACAGTTAAAATACATAGTCCCTTATCTAAAGCCTGAAGATTCATTAAAATGGCTTGAACATATTAAGGGAAAAGGAAGAACAGAAAGATATTCGGTTAATTGTTGGTGCATTTATGCCGTATTGCTTCATAATCATTCAAAAGATGCCATCAATCGAGTATTTGAATTTTTAAATACGCATTTTTTACATCTCACCAATACAGATATTGATGAGATGCCTTTTACTTTTAAAAGTATTGCTGATAATTTTTGGGAAGTGTATTTTTCTTTAGAGTTAGATATGCTTTGGCGTCTTCATGATTTGTTCCAATTCTTAAGAATTTCATTGGATGATATAAAAAAAACTGTCCTAAAGTATCCAATAGATAGCTATATTGAACATTATGTAAGATTGAGATTGAATCAAGATATAGAAAATTATTTGATGGAGGATACCACATTTAAAACTCATATGGATATTATCTGGGAAGCACAAAAAACACAAAAAGAAAAATGGAATAAAGAGCTTAGTGAAGAATTGGCAAAATCAGAAGATTATCAGCAAAGAATAAAACAAAAAGAAAATTATGAAAAAATTTGTGAAGAAAGCTTAAAAGCTTTAGCGGTAAAAGAAGATTTTTACAATGTGTTTATGTGTAAAAAAGCCTTTGAAGATGAAAATAAAAGTAAGTTGCTTGATGTGTTAACGCATGAGCAACATAAAAAATTACTTGATTTTATAAAAAATGATTTTCTCAAAGATCAGACTTATAAAAATATCAAAGACAGTGTAAATGCAAATAGTTGCAATATTTTCCCCACGGCGTTATATATTTATTTATTTGAGCATTCTGATAATGATACCATTATCAATTTAGTTCAAACTAAAGAGGATTTTGAAAAAATATTTTTTCATACTTTTAGATTTCATAAGATGAAAGCAGAGTATTGTATTTTTTTAGCAAATGAATATTTTGATTATTTTGTTGAGTCTTTGCATGAATTGTTCAAGTTATCGCTTGAACAAAGCCAAAATAAAGATATTGTCTATTTTTACGAATTCACAGGAATAATACAGAAAATTGGAAAATTTGACAAAGATAGTCTGTTGGACATAATAAACTACTTTTTGAGTTTTGACATAAATATCTTTAAATCTATCAAAGAAGAGTATAAAGTAGAAGAGATTTTAAAAATTATCTCATTGGATGAACAAAATTATAATTTTATAAATGAGCTAAAAGACATTGATAGCGATAGAGCATCTTTGTATTTACAATCTTTGCTTGAAATTGATGCTAAAAAAGCCTTAAATAGTTTTTTCTCAGAGTACAAAAAAGTGCCACTAAAGAAAAGATTTTATAAATTAAAGCGCTTTTTTGGTGCTAAAAAAAGCGATGAAGAAAAAAAGAATCGTTATGACCAACCATCTGCGAATCCACGGAAAATTCAACTTTTTAAAGAGGTAGTCTCAACTTTACAAAAGGCTAAATATATTGAGCTATTAGAAGAGCAATATAGTGCAATTATCCTCAATCACTATTATCAGATTTTTTATGAGTATAAAAGACCTATAGGTTCATACTCTCCAGATATATATGATGAGATGTATGAATATATTAGTGATTTATGGAATAGTTTGGGTGCTGATAGCTCTCATATTGCATTACTTCAAAAGTTATCAAAAAGTAAATGCAAAAACTTAGCTACTCGTGCTAAATATCATTTAAATGAAGCCTATAATTATCAAAATAAGGATGGATGCTATCCAAACACATATTACAAAAAGATATTTGATAAGGAAAATGCTGTGGATATTTCTAAAATAACAAAACTTAAAAATAAATGGGGAGAATTAACGATGTATCAAAAAACTACAATAATTGTAGCTGTAATAGGAACTATCATAGTACCTATTTGGTTAAACTCATCACCTGGAGATATTAAAATAAACAACAATAATCAAAGCCCAATTATTGAAAAAAATTATGCACCTATTATCTATAATAATATAGACAACTCAAAGAATGAAACAACTAACAATGTTCAAATTGGTGATAATATTAACAAATTACTCGGTGAAAATCAAAAAAATATACAAAGTAATAATCAAGCGGAACAGAAGCAAATAAATACTAAAGCCTTTATTTTACAAGAAGCAAAAAAAATTGATGAAAAAAATATTTCGATCAATGAAAAAAATAAAATCTGTAAAAATAAAGCAGATAATGCTCAGAATTTAATGAATTTTGATTTAAATTTGATGTATCAAACTTGTGATGATGTATTTAAAGAATGATAGGCGACACCATGACCAACACAACACCAACATCAATTCTTATATACCAAAGTGAAGATGGTAAAACAAAGATAGAAACAAGACTTGAAAATGAGACGGTTTGGCTTACGCAAGCGCAATTGTGTGAGCTTTTTCAAAAATCAAAAGCAACGATAAGTGAGCATATAAAAAATATTTTTGATGAGGGTGAATTGGTCGAAGAGTCAGTTGTTCGGAATTTCCGAACAACTGCACAAGATGGTAAAAGTTATAACACGAACTATTACAACCTCGATGTCATCATCTCTGTTGGCTATCGAGTGAAGTCGTTGCAAGGTACGAAGTTTCGCCAGTGGGCAACGGCGAGGCTTAAAGAGTACATCGTCAAAGGTTTTACGATGAACGATGAGTTACTTAAGCTTGCAGGTGGTGGGAATTATTTTGAAGAGCTTTTAGCGCGCATTCGCGATATACGAAGCAGTGAGAAGATTTTTTGGCGTAAGGTGCTAGACATCTATGCTACGAGTATAGACTATGATGCCAAAGCGGAGCAAAGTGTGCTCTTTTTTCAAACGGTGCAAAATAAAATGCACTGGGCGGTTCATGGCAATACCGCGGCGGAACTTGTCTATGAAAGAGCAGATAGCGCAAAGCCGCATATGGGGCTTACCCATTTCAAAGGCACTCACCCGACGAGGCAAGACATCGGTGTTGCCAAAAATTATCTTAACGAAGATGAACTCAACCTTTTAAATCGTATGGTGACAGCATACATCGAACTTGCTGAAA
>Ga0209016_1001035_pt1 | contig 25274 bp, 21 predicted proteins | sample EPASupsiteSAE305_FD_187265 | JGI IMG/M metagenome (GOLD analysis project Ga0209016, IMG submission 187265) | Bioremediated contaminated groundwater microbial communities from EPA Superfund site, New Mexico - SAE3-05 (SPAdes) (version 2) | ecosystem: Environmental > Aquatic > Deep subsurface >...
CCCGCCGGCACTTCCTTGATATGCGCAATGCTTGTGGTGAGCGTCAGCGCAGGCTCAAATCCCGGGGGAAGCCCAAGCCCGGGAGCCGGACTGAGCCCATAGAGCAGGATGCCGGGACGCACCATGTCGAGCCTCGTCTCAGGATGAAAAAGGAGGCCCGCGCTGTTCGCGATATGGCGGTATTTCGGCACGATGCCAGCCTGGCTGAATCCTGCGAGCGCGGCCGTGAACCGTTCCATCTGCAGATTCGTAAACGCAGGATCGGGACTGTCCGCGTCTGCGAAATGTGAATAAATGCCCTCCACCGCGATCTCCGGATAATCGGCCAGAAGTCCCGCAAAGGCCTTCACTTTGGTCGGGGGAAGGCCCTGGCGGTTCATGCCTGTGTCGATTTTGATATGCGCCTTTGCGCGCTTGCCCACGCTTTTGGCGGCAGAGGCGAGAATGCGTACGTGTTCTTCGGTATAGATCGTCTGGGCGCAGCCAAGCCTGATGGCGATCGAGGACCATGAGTGATCGGGTACACCAAACACGAGAAGCGGCATTTGGATCCCCGACTCCCTCAGCTCGAGCGCCTCCTTGGCCAGGGCGACCGCGCAATACGGGGCTCCTTCCCGTTCGAGCGCATGTGCGATCGCGAGCGCGCCGTGGCCGTACGCGTCGGCCTTTATCACGGGACAGACAGCGCTCCCTCGAGCCAATTCGGCGAGGCGGCGGTAATTTGAGCGGATCGCGGAGAGGTTGATCCACGCCGTTGTACCACGATGGTCCATGTCTTATTTCCTCTTTTACAACTTTGCCCCAAACTGAGATCTGCTGTCCCGTGAGAACGACTCTCCGCTGGCGAGCAAGGCCTCGGGACGTGTTGCAATTTCCATTTCTTTATCCCATATAAATATATCGGCAACTTTTCCGATTTCGATCGAGCCATAATCTTTCGCCATCCCAAGAGCCCTCCGCGGAACAAGGGACATCGCACGCACGGCCCGCCACAGGGGGACCCCAGCCTGAGCGGTGAAATTCCGCACGATGTCCATGCCCAGCCTGTTCGAGCCCATGAGGACATCCGTGTCGGCATATCTCACACCACGCTCCGTCGAGACGACATCGTGCTCATAGTAGCGAAATCTCCCGTGCGGCATGCCGGCCCCGATGACCGCGTCGGAAATCAGAATGAGCGAATCTTTCGAGATGGCGCGGGCACTGAGCTCGAGGCTCGTCGCATTCACATGAATGCCGTCCCCATTCACTTCCACATAATCCGGTGACTGCGAAAACGCGAGATTCGCGAGGCCGCCCTCTCTGTGGTCGATCCCTGACATCGCGTTAAAGAGATGCGTGATCGAATACGGATGCCCTGGAAGCTTGAGAGATTGCAGCTTCGCATCCGAATGGCCAAGTGAAACGAGGACGCCCGCACCCTGAAAAATTCGATAGACCGATTCTATACCGTCGAGTTCAGGCGCGAGTGTGCTGATTTTCAAGAGCCCCTGCGACGCATCGAGAATTTTTTTCGCAAGAGACGGGTCTATCGGCCGGATATTTCCGGGCTGAATCCCTCCCCGCTTCGCAGGATTGACAAAAGGGCCCTCCAGATAGATGCCTGGAAGTCTCTCTCGAGGGAGACCACTGGCCTCAATCGCGGCGACGAGTGAAGAGAGTGCCCGCTCTTCCCACAAGATAGTCGGGACAAAGCATCCCACTCCCCTTTCCTCAAGAAATCGCGCGGCGCCCAATAGCTCCTCTGGTCCGGAGACTCGCTCAAAACCCCAACTGCCGCAGCCATGCACGTGCATTTCAACAAGCGAAGGCACGACAAAGGCATCCGAAACATGGAGGACGGGCGCCCCTTCAAACGACGGATCGAGTTTCGCCGGATCAAGGGGAGAAGACAATTCGTGGTCCGCAAGAATATGCGCTATTCGACCTTCGAAGACCGCAAGGGTTGCGTGAGGCATTATCGCATCAGGAAAAATCAGGTCAGCGCCTTCTATAATATAGGTGGCCGAGCTGTTGTTGTGAGTCATGTACGCTTATTGTGCCGGGTTGGAGGAAGTGTGTAAACCCTCGCCATAATGACCAATTTTTCGCTTTGGTATATCATCGCCTCATGCTAGATCCGAAAACCCTGAATCCCTCCGAGCTTCGATTCATCGCGATGGACATGGACGGCACCATCCTCGATGAAGGATATCGGCTCTCTCCTCATGTGACGCAGACCTTGAATCATCTGCAGAAACAGGGGAAAAAACTCATCATCGCGACAGGCCGCATCTATGCGGCGGCATATGGTTTTCTGAAGGGCGCTTTTGAGCCTGATGCATTTGTATGCACAAACGGAGCGGATATCTACGGTCCTCACGGCGCGCGCATTGCCACTCATCACATCCCCAGGCAGGCACTCCATGCGCTTGCCGCCACTGGCAGGCATCATGCGAGCCATGAAGTGCTTTTCTGCTGTTATGTCGGTGAAGAGTGGATATACGAACACCCTTCGGCTATGGTGGACTTTTACGAAAAGCGCTCCGGCATAAAGGGTCTCCAGCGGAATTTCGATTCGCTTGCCGGCGAAGACATCCTGAAATTCCTGGCGATCGGGCCGCATGAAAAGCTGTTGCCCATTCGCGAAGAGATTGCGAATAGCGTACCCGGACTTCTGGAGACAGTGTTCTCGCACGAGACCATGCTCGAAATCATGGCGAGCGGTGTCAGCAAGCGCCAGGGACTTGAAGAATGCCTCCGCTATTTTGGAGGGACGCTCGAAGAAGTTGTTGCTTTCGGCGATGCAGAGAACGACCTTGAAATGCTCAAGGCGGTGAAGGCCGGCGTCGCGATGGGCAACTCGCACGCGTCCATTCAGGAGGAGGTGGCCTTTGTCACCGAATCGGTCGATGAGGATGGCGTGGCGCACTTTCTTGAGCGCCTTTTCGGACTTTGAGTCTGAGAGGTTCGATAGCGCCGAACCTCGGATGTCCTTGACGCCTGTACGCTCGCTGGCTAGAATCTGATTTTAAAGTGCCGGGGTGGTGGAATTGGTAGACACCAGGGACTTAAAATCCCTTGCTGCGCAAGCGGCGTGCGGGTTCGATGCCCGTCTCCGGCAAAAGCACGTCATTTTGCACACAGCGCAATTATGTAATCTTCGCCTCTCCGCAGGCGAGCTCGTCCATGCGGCGCAGGCGTCGGGAAAGGTCGCGCGCAAGGTTCATTACGACCATCGAAAATGTCTTGAGGTCGAGTTTGGAGATGTCATAAAGGGCGCGATTGGAAATCGTGACGACTTCAAGAGAGGTCGCGGCCTGGACGGTGGCGATGCTCGGCATTATGTCGAGAAGTTCCATTTCGCCAAAGGTTTCGCCTTCTTTGAGGCGGGCAATGACAACTTCCCGTTTAAAGATATCGACCTCACCACTGAGGATAAAATAGATTTTGTCGTTCGGCTGGCCTTCGATCTGCGGGCATTCGCCGGCTTCGAAGTGCTCCGAACCTAAAAGAGGCTTGATTCTTTCCATTTGCTCGGAAGTGACGCCTCCGAAAAGCGAATATTTCTGAAGTGCGTTTACATCTATCATTCATTGCTTCCTTCGAGAACCTCTGTCCCGCTCCGTCATTAAATCTTATCCTATATAGATATACCAAAATATGATTAATTATACAATAAAGATGAGGGAAAAGCCATTGATAAAAAATTCTTTTGGCTTCTTTATTGGGCACGCCCCCCGTTAGGCATATAGAGCCACACCAGTTCGCAAGGCAAGAGCTCTGGCGGCATTTCCGGGACAAAATGCCTGTCTGACAGAAGATCGACCGCTTCCGGGATTTCGTCCTGGCTGGTTATCCCCTCAAACAAGGAGTGCCAGACATCCATCGATACTCCTGCGCAGTGCTCGCTGAAATTGCCCACCACCACAAGAGTCTCGGTTTCCGACACTTTTCTGAATATCAGCACGGAGGGATGACCGCTCTCGATCATCTGAATATCCTGCACCGCAAAAATTCTATGTGCCGCCCTGGCGCGAATCATTTTTTTGAATTGGGCGAACACACTCCCTGTCACCGTGGCAGGGTCGTGACGCTCTTCAAACAGCGCCTCCCGAAAAACCGGCCGGTGCACCCAGCGGGAATCGCCGGCATGGGCGGGGTCTTTGTCCCAGTCGGGATCGTTTTCCATCCCGAGCTCATCGCCGAGATATATGAGGGGTAAACCACCTGCCGAAAACACTATCCCATACAGAAGCAAAAAGCGTCGCAGGGCTATTTCTCTGTTTTTGCCAGGATCGCGGCGCAGGTCGCGCTCAATGCCCGCAAGCGAAGCGGCCGTGCCGCATATGCGCATGTCCTGCGTCGCGGGATTGTATTGAAACTTGAGGCCCTGCGCGAAGCTGCCGGGAAATTCCCCGAGATAAAAGCGGTTCAGAAACTGGCGGTGGTCGAACCCCTTGATGCCGAGCGCGGCCGCATCTTCATCCGCAAAAGTCCAGCCGATGTCGTCGTGGCAGCGGAGGTAGTTGACCCAGACACAGCCGGATGGCAGATGGTGGCGCTTTTTCAGCGAGTACGCAAGAAGGCGGACTTCCTTCGTCGCGGCGGCTTCCCAGAGCTCGGCCATCAAAAGAGGATTATAGGAAAGCTGACACTCGTGCATGTCGATGTAGCGGGCAATGGAATCAGGGTGCACGATGGCCTCGGACTTGAACAAAAGCGAGGGACAGGTGAGCCGCACCACGGACTGGAAAGCGCGAATGATGGTGTGGGCCTTGGGAAGGTTTTCGCAGGGAGTGCCCTTCTCTTTCCAGATGAAGGCCACCGCGTCGAGCCTCAGGGCGGCCACCCCGTGGTTCGCGAGCGCGAGCATCTCTCCCGCCATGGCGTTGAAAACGGCAGGGTTGCGGTAGTTCAGGTCCCACTGGTAGGAATGAAAGGTCGTCCACACCCAGCGCTTCATCTCCTCATTCCAGGTAAATGAGCCGCGCCGGGATTCCGGAAAAATGTCCCTCAACGTCCGGCTATATTCCTCGGGCTCCCGGAAATCGGGAAAGGTGAGGTAGAAATCGCGATGTGCCGCGCTGCCCGACTTCGCCGCGAGCGCCCAGTCGTGCTCGTCCGAAGTGTGGTTGAAGACGAAATCCGCGACGAGGGATATGTCCTCCCCCGCCAAGAGCCTGGCGAGCGCCGAGAGCTCCGCCATGCTGCCCAGCGCAGGATTGGTCTCCCGATAGCTCGAAACTGCGTAGCCGCCGTCGTTCTCGGAGTCGGGAGATTTGAAAAAGGGCATTAAGTGCAGGTATTTGATGCCCAGTTCTTTCAGATAGGGAAGGCGCTCGGCTATGCCCCGGAAGTTCCCTGCCCAGCGGTCTACATAGCACACCGCCCCTACGACAACCTGAGCAAGATACCAGCCACTTTCGGGAGGAAGGGCGTGATCACGGGCCTTAAGCCAGCGTGGCCGCGCCTTGAAAGCTTCAAATGCTCCGTACACGAGATTCTCGACCCAATACGCAAAATCGGGCCTGTCGCCATAGAGCTCGAATAAAAGCCCGGTGAGCTGCCCAAGCTCGGCATCAAGCCGGCGTTCGAATTCAGGCCAGCACGAGAACCTTCCAGTTCCGCGCGCCTTCAGCCTCTCAATCAGTTCATGCTCGAATGAGTCAAAACCACGCAGCATAAAGCATTGTCAGCATCAGCGCTTGCCGGAATCGTAAATTTCGCCGGACGCTTTCGGCCCGACCGATTTGCCCGCAAAGAGAAGAAGCGCGATGATGGTGAGCAGATACGGAAGAATATAGAAAAATTCGCCGGGCAAATTGGCAAGAAACGGAATGTCTTTCGCGTAGAACGAAAGCGCGGTTGAGAAACCGAAGAACAGCCCCGCCCCAAGTACGCCAAACGGATTCCACTTTCCGAATACAAGCGAAGCAAGCGATATGAAGCCTGTGCCATGAATCGAGACCAGCGTGTACTGGATGTCGGCCGTGAGCACCATGACCGCACCACCAAGCCCGCCGAGCGCTCCCGAGACGAGGACGCCGAAATAGCGCATCCGGACCACATTGATACCCATACTGGCGGCTGCCTGCGGATGCTCCCCGCATGCGCGCATGCGGAGCCCGAGTGGCGTCTTGTACACCACAAACCAGGTTAGGAGCACCATCGCAATCGCGATATAGAAGGTTGGATACACCTGATCGAAGAACATGCGGCCGAGCACAGGAATTTTGCTCAGGCCGGGCACGCTGAATTTCTGAATGCCGTTGGAAAAAGAGCGTGTTCTCTGCTGATGAAAGATAATCTGACAGAGATATACGGTGAGCCCGCCGGCGAGAATGTTGAGCGCGGTTCCCGAAATGACCTGATCCGCCTTGAGATTGATGCTCGCGACGGCGTGGAGAGAGCTGAAAACGACACCTGCCAGGAGCCCGGCGAGCAATCCGTACCAGGCCGCCGCCGGCGTTGAATTCTCCAAAAGCACGGTCACCGTGGCCCCGGTGAAGGCGCCAACCATCATGATGCCCTCGAGGGCGATATTGACGACGCCGGAGCGCTCGCTGAAGAGTCCGCCAAGCGCGGTCAGGATGATTGGCGCCGAAAACATGAGCGCGATGGGAAACATCTGAAGAAAAAGTTCGAAAGTCATACGCGATCCCCTTCCGTACTGGGTGCCTGCTTGCGTTCGAATTTATCGATCACCATCTTGATGCCATATTTCATCGCGACGAAGAGCACAATCGATGCCTGAATGATGCCCGCGATTTCGCGTGGGATACCCTGAGACTGCATCAGCGGTTGGGCTGCCTTGAGGCCCCCGAACAGCATGCCGGCCAGCAAAATACCTGTGGCCTCGTTGCCGCCGACCAGCGCAACCGCGATGCCGTCGAAACCATAGCCTTCCGCGGACTGGATGACGCGGCCGAAATTGAAGGTGCCGACGGTGATCACCGCGCCGGCAAGGCCCGCAAACGCGCCGGCAATCGCCATGGACGCGACGATGTTGCGACTGACTTTCATGCCGGCATAGCGGGCGGCCTCTTTATTGTAACCAACGGCGCGCAATGAATAGCCGAAGGTCGTTTTATTGATAATAAAAGAAAATATCAGTAAGGCAAGAATGACGGGAATAAATCCCCAGTTGAGGCGGGAGTTCCGGGTGATGCTCTCCAAAAAAGGAGATTTGAGCAGCGCGGTCGTCGGAAATGGCGCGGTCTTGACTCTGTCTGCGCTGCCGAAGAGGTGCAGAATGACAAAATTATTGAAATGCAAGGCTATGTAGTTCATCATGATGGTGACGACGACCTCGTGCACATTGTAGCGGGCCTTTAAAAGGCCGGGAATGGCACCCCAGAGGGCTCCGCCCAGAATCCCCGCGAGCAGCACGAGCGGCAGATGAATCCCTTTGGGCGCCTCCAGAAGAAGCGCCACAGCCGTCGCCGAAATCGAGCCAATCATAAGCTGGCCTTCCGCGCCTATGCTGAAAAGCCCGGTCCTCGACGCAAACGCGAAGGATAGCCCCGTAAGGATGATCGGCATCGCCTGAATTACGAATTCGCCGATATAGCGTGTGTTGATGGGCTGCCCGTTCAAGATGTCGATGCCGGAAAAGCCCTTGATGATCGCTGCATACATCGAAAGCGGCGAACGCCCGGTAAGTTTGACGATGAGAGAGCCCAGCACAAATCCCAAAAGCACCGCGATGAGCGGAAGCACAATCTTTTCTTTTCTTGCTGTCATCGATCTTCCTCCGTTCAGGCGTGAACCGCTTCGTGTGCGGGGTGGGGAGTGCTGCGAGTCTTGCGGAGCGCACCGGACATCATGAGGCCAAGCTCGTTCTCATTGGTTGCCGCCGCATCCACAATGCCAACAATTTCACCGTTGTAAATCACCGCGATCCGGTCAGAAACATCCATGATCTCATCGAGTTCCAGGGAGACGAGAAAAATGGCCTTGTTCTTGTCGCGCTCTTCGATAATCCGCTTGTGGATATACTCGATTGCTCCGACGTCGAGGCCGCGGGTTGGCTGAACCACCACGAAGACATCGGGCGAGCGATCGATTTCGCGGGCGACAATGGCCTTCTGCTGATTGCCGCCGGACATGGCCCTCGCCGGCGTCATGGCCCCCTGGCCCGAACGCACGTCGAATTCCTGAATAAGCCTCTCGGCGTTTTCGAAAATGGCTTTTTTATTCAAAATCCCGAAGTTGGCGAAGGGCTTTTCATAGTAATTGTGAATGATAAAGTTTTCACCCATCGTGAAGTCGAGCACAAGGCCGTGCTTCTGGCGGTCTTCGGGAATATGCCCAAGACCGCGATCGGTCCGCTCTTTGATCGAGAGGTGTGTTATGTCTTTATCTTTCAAATAGATTTTACCGGATTCAATTTTACATAGCCCCGTGACCGCCTGCACCAGCTCCGTCTGTCCATTGCCGTCGATGCCGCAGAGACCAAGAACTTCCCCCGCGCGCACGGTAAGCGACAAATTCTTAACGCCGAGCACTCCTTTGAGATTTTTTACATTGAGCTGTTCGATGCGTAAAAGTTCATCGCCCGGCTTTGCGGGCATCTTCTCGACATGGAAACTGACCTGGCGGCCTACCATCATTTCAGCCATTTTCTCTTCGTCGGTATCTGCGACGGGCACCGTTCCTACAAACTTTCCTCGCCTGAGAACGGTGCATACATCCGCAACTTCCTTAATTTCCTTGAGCTTGTGAGTAATGAGCAAAATGGTCTTGCCCTCTTCCACCAGCCGCCTCATGATCTGCATGAGCTCATGAATCTCCTGAGGCGTAAGGACTGCCGTGGGTTCGTCGAAAATAAGGATCTCCGCATCGCGGTAGAGCATCTTGAGTATCTCAACACGCTGCTGCATGCTGACTGAAATGTCCTCAATTTTTGCGCGCGGATCGACCGCCAATCCATAAAGTCTCGAAATTTCTTCAACTTTTTGTTCCGCGGTACGGATATCGATGACCGGACCTTTGTGCGGTTCCATCCCGAGGATAATATTCTCTGTGACTGTAAAATTGTGCACGAGCTTGAAATGCTGATGGACCATGCCAATGCCAAGTGAAGTTGCGACATTTGGGTCGCTGATCTTGACCTCTTTGCCTCGTACCCGGATTGAGCCGCCATCAGGCTGATACAAGCCGAATAGAATGCTCATCAGTGTGGATTTCCCTGCGCCATTTTCGCCCAGGAGAGCGTGTATCGACCGTTCTTCAATTTGAAGCGTAATATCGTCGTTTGCTCTGATTCCGGGGAAATCCTTAGTGATGTGAAACATCTCTACGATGTACGACACCTGCAACCCCCTGGATTAGGATAAAAAACGAGTATATCATACCATGATTTTCTTCGCCAGAGAGGGAACGATTATCGTTTCTTTCTTGTCCCAATAAAGAGATTGAGGCTCAATACGAAAACGACGAGGAGCAAGGCCGCTCCCCAGGCTTTTTGATGCCAGTCGTCGTACGGGCTTTTAATGTATTCATAGATCACTAAGGGAAGCGCGGAGATAGGACCTTTAAAATTCAGGCTTAAAAATGGATTGCCAAAAGCGGTAAAGAGAAGGGGAGCCGTTTCGCCTGCGGAGCGGGCGATTCCAAGGCCTGTCGCTTCCAGAATGCCTGAACCGGCTGCGGGCAAAACGATTTCGACAATCACGCGCCAGCGGGGAGCTCCCAGCGCGAGCGCGGCTTCCACATACGAAGCGGGCACCATCTCCAGCGATTCTTTTATCATGCTGATCATGAGGGGCAGCATGACGATCGAGAGCGCAATGCCGCCCGAGAGCGCTGAGAAAGTTTTCATAGGCACAACAACCCATGAGTAAATGACAACGCCTATGACAATAGAGGGAATGCCCTGCAAGGTGTTGACCACACTCAAAAGCCCATTGGCCCTTTTTGAACCCTTGTGTTCATATAGATAAAGGGCCGCAAGCAGAGAAAATGGCAGCGCTATTACAATTGCTGTGGCCAGCAGCATGAGCGTACCGACAATCGCCTGCACAATGCCGCCGCCGATCTCGCCAAAAGGCTTCTGTTGCTGAAAAAAGAAATCAAAATTGAGCGATTTGGCGCCATTCACCACGACCTGCGCCAAAATGAGAAACAGCAGGGCAATCACAATGCCCGCGGGCACCATCACTGCGATTCTGAAAAATATGTCTTTTCTTTTCCGGCCCCTGTACTGGCCCGCAAAAACATTATTTTCCATAGGCGCCCATCCCTTTGCTCATCAGGGACCTTCCGAACCAACCGGCAAGCATAGTGATCACAAGAAGAATGAGAGCGAGCCCCATCATGGCCGAACGGTGGACATCACTTGCGGCCTCGTTGAATTGTGACGCAATGACGCTCGCCAGCGTATTCCCGAGCGAGAACAGCGACGTCGGAATACGCGTCGCGTTGCCGATGAGCATGGTCACCGCCATTGTTTCGCCGAGCGCGCGGCCGAGTGAAAGCAGAATTCCGGCAAATATGCTATTTTTTGCGAAAGGAAGAGCGATACCCGTGACCACTTCCTGCTTCGTGAGCCCAAGGGCGAAGGCGCCTTCTCTCAGGCCCGCAGGAACATTCATGAGCGCTTCGCGGGTCATCGAGGACATGTAGGGAATGATCATGATCGCGAGCACGAGGGAAGCGGAGAGGATGCCGGCGCCATAGGGAGGGGCTCCCACCAGCATCGCAAGCTTCCTTATCAGCGGAATCACGACTTCAATCCCCCACAGGCCGAACACAACCGACGGGATTGAAGCGAGCACATTGATGAGCGTATTTAAAATAGAGCGAATCCAGCTCGAATTGACATACTCGCCCATCACTATCCCCGCGCTGAGCGACAGGGGAATCGCGATGACAAGAGCGATGGCCGACGTCATCAGAGTACCGATTATAAAAGGCAAGGCACCAAAATGGGTTGTGACCGGGTTCCATTCCGAACCATACAAGAATGCAGCCCCTTCCTGCTTTACCGCCGGAAGGGATTGCACTACAAGAGTAAACAAAAACCCTGCGAAGATAAAAACGATTACCAGAGCTGCAAAACCGAGCAGGGCATTAAATCTTCTGTCATTCATGTTTTAGAAACCAAATACATAAATGTTGCTTTAAAGTCAAGGCAGGCCGGCATTGCCATCTTAAGGCGGCAACACACAGCCTGCGCATCGGACTTATTTCACCAGAGGCTGGCCATCGTAGGTGATGCTCTTGATGATGGCTTCGGCGGCTTTCAACGCGGGCGCCGGCAGCGTGGCATAATCGAGCGAGGTCACATATTTCTGGCCATCGTGGATCATCCACCAGAGGAGCTTGGCGAGCTGATCAGCCTGCTCGCGGGAGCGGTTGCCGTAATTCTGCTCGCGGTAGACGATGATCCAGGTGAGAGCACTGATTGGGTAACCTTCTTTCGCGTCGGTGTTGACGAGAAGAATGCGGGTATCTGCCGGGAAGGCTCCTGCGGCAGCAGCCGAGATCGATTCGAGGCTCGGATCGACCCACATGCCGCTTGAATTCTTTATAGCCGCCACTGCCATGCTGTTCTGGTTTGCGTAGGCCAGCTCGACATAGCCGACACTGCCCTGAGTCTGCTTTACCACACCCGCCACGCCGGCATTCTGCGCCGCGCCCTGCCCTGCCGGCCAGCTCACGGAGTTCGCGTTGCCAACCTTTGACTTCCACTCAGCGCTCACCGCGCTTAAATAAGCGGTAAAATTGAAGGTCGTCCCCGAGCCATCGGAACGGTAGACGGGCATGATCGCGAGGTTGGGAAGCTTGACATTAGGATTGAGCTCCGCAACGGCCTTGTCGTTCCACTTCGTGATTTTACCCAAATAGATGTCGGCCACCACGTCGCCGGTCAGTCTGAGCTTGGGATTGCCGGGAAGATTGTAGGTGACGACGACCGCGCCAATCACCGTGGGGATGTGTACGACCTGAGCGGGATACTTGCTGAAATCCGCGTCCTTGATGAACGAATCCGAACCACCAAAATCGACGACACGATCCTGAATATTCTTGAGGCCGCCTGAAGACCCGATAGACTGGTAATTCACTTTGACGCCAGTCGCTTTGTAATATTCATCGAACATCTTGGTATAGGCAGGAGCAGGGAATGACGCGCCGGAGCCCAAGAGGCTCTGTGCGCCAAGCACGCCTGTCAGCCCGACAACAAATAGAGCGAGTAAAACCAGCTTCCTCGAAACTGCATTTCGTTTCATTGCGTTTTCCTCCATCTTCGTCTTCATTTCGTGAATGTGCAGGCGACGCAAAAGCGCACGCCATATACGATTTTCACGATGTACAAAGAGAGGATATTCGGGACAAATTAATAGATTTTCTGATTTGTGTTAGGAAATGATTAAAAACAGGGCTGCCTAGATGGGCAGCCCTTTGCTGTAACACTGAATCTAGACGTTCATGCGCTTATTTCGCCGGAACCTCGGAAACGACGAGCTTGCCGGACGCGATCATCGCTTCGTACTCTTTGACTTTCGCCAGAATGTCCGCAGAGATGTTGGGGTTCTTGTCGGGGATGCCGACGCCCTTGTTCTTCACGGTGAAGACGAGGCTCTGGCCGCCGGGGAACTTGCCGTCCATGGTCATCTTGCAAACGTCATACGCGGCCACATCGACGCGCTTCATCATCGAGGTGAGGACTGCCGACTTGCTGCCGCTGTAGATGCCATCGGCATACTGATCCTTGTCGACGCCGATCGCCCAGCGGATATCACCCTTCTGGGAGCGCTCTTTGGCTTCCTTGATGAGGCCATTGCCCGTGCCACCAGCGGCATGGAAAATGATATAGGCGCCGGCATTGTACTGCTTCTGCGCGAGAGCCTGACCTTTATCCGGAGCCGCGAAATCGCCGGCATAGTCTACGAGGATCTTGCAATCCGGATAGACTGCCTTTACGCCCTGCTCGAAACCGGCCTGGAACTTCTCGATGAGCGGAAACTGCATGCCGCCGATAAAGCCAACGATGTTCTTCCCGTCGGCTTTTGCCTTGAGTCCCGCCGCGACACCAACGAGGAAGGAGCCTTCGTGCTCGGCGAAGCCGGCCGAGGCGACGTTCGGGAGGTTCACGACGGTGTCGATGATGAGGAACTTACGGGTCGGATAGTTGGTCGCGACCTGCGTCATTGCCTGCTCAAAGAGGAATCCCGGAGCGATGATGAGGCTCAATCCTTCATCCGCAAAGGTCGAAAGGTTCGGGACATAATCTGCTTCCGCGCTGGACTGCAAATACTTGTAATTGCCTTTCGCGAGCTTGAAATCCTGCGCGAAGCGGACAATGCCTTCCCACGTGCCCTGGTTGAAGGACTTGTCGTCAATACCACCAACATCGGTGACGAGACCGACTCTGAACTGTGCAAACACCGGCGCCGCGATGAGTGCAGCGACGACAAGCACTAATAGCGCTTTTTTCATGCTTCATCCTCCTTTGAAGATTGCTCTACACGATACGCGAAGATTATGCCAATCTATCGCATTAAGTAACGTAAATGGTAAAGCGACCGCCGCAGATTGTCAATAAGAATTTTACAATTGCGAAGACTATCTAGACATTTTAGACCGATGCTTCGGCATCGCGCATGATCGCTATGCCCGCGGATGCCCCGATGCGCGACGCACCCGCTTCGAGCATAGCCACCGCATCCTCATAAGTCTTGATGCCGCCCGAAGCCTTCACGAAAGCTACATCGCCGATACTCTCTTTCATGAAGCGGACATCCTCCGCCGTTGCGCCACCAGTGCCGAACCCTGTGCTCGTCTGCACAAAGACCGCTCCTGCGTCCACCGCCGCTCTGCATGCATCGACCTTTTCTTCCCGCGTCAAGTAGCACGTTTCGATAATCGTCTTGACAATGGCGTGTTTCGAGGCCTTTACCACCGCAGCGATATCTTCGCGGACCGAAGTCCAGTCTCCCGCCTTTGCGCGCCCGATATTGATCACCATATCGACTTCGCGGGCACCCTCCGCGACCGCGCGGCGCGCCTCTTCCGCCTTGACAGCCGTGCCGTTTGCCCCGAGGGGAAAACCGACCACCGTCGCAATCAGCACCTCAGAACCGGCAAGTTCTCTGGCGCAGACCGGGACCCAATATGGATTTACGCAGACTGCTTTGAATTTGTGCTGTCTGGCTTCCGAACACAGTGCTTTTATCTGATCTTCGGTTGCGGTGGCTTTCAGCAATGTATGATCGATGGTCGCAGCGATCAGCTTTCCGGTCCAATTCATTTTTCATTCCTCCGTATCAGCGCTAAATCTCGATCCTGTTGCGCAGATATTCGCGGCGGGTGGCAACGAGCTCTCTCAGCTCCGCGAGCATGCGCTCATCCGCCCTTTCGGCAATTGGAAACACGAATTGCTCTGTCTCATCGGTGTACCGGCGGACAAACACATCGTCGGTCACGTAGCCGAGGCTGATCATGTTCGAAATGCGGTCCGCGCTCTTGAGCACCCTGGCACGCAGCGACCCATAATCGCGAATACGCGTAAGAAACTCAGCCTTATTTTCGACCGGACGCCGGGTTACCTCGAGCACCAGTTTATAGACATCGATCGCTTCGTCATCGATCGAAAGAATGCTGTCCGGATCCGTCTCGGGGGCATCTTCAAGCAGGTCATGAATGAGAGAGGCTTTGAGCAGCACGGAGTCGATATAGCCATAGTCCATAAGAATCGCCATAGTGTCGAGCTGATGCCGGAACATGTTGCCGCCGCTTCTTCTGGGCTTGCCGATGAGGCAGGTTGCCAGCTGAATGTAGGGCGCAAGGTGCATGCGCTTGAGGCGCAACATGGCGGCCTTGTCCATGGTGAGGCGGTCGGAGCGGAGCACTGAATTCTGTTTGGGAAGAGAAATCTCGCCATTCTGAGGGCCATCCTCTCCTGAATTCATGAAAGCTCCCGAATATACAGATCGAGCTTGGCGGCTTTTGCCGTGGAAACCGCAAGCTTGTCCTTCTCCTTTTCTACGATATCAGGCGGAGCGGAAGAAAGAAATGCGTCATTTGCAAGCTTGAATTCGAGTTTTGCGATGTAGGTTTTTTCTTTCTCCACCTCTTTCGAGAGGTGATCGACAAGCTTGGCGATATCGAGTAACCCGCGCACCTGCACATGTATGGTCGCGCCATTGCCCGCAAGGGAGACAGAACCTTCGCGGGAAGCGCCGCCGATCGACACCGAGGATGCGCCGGTAAGAAGGCTTATGAGAGCCGCATGCCCGCGAATGAATGCCGCATGGGCGAAGTCGCCGTCAAAGGCAAGATCGAGCGGAATGGAGACCTCGGGTGAAATCTGAAATTCGGATCGCAAGGTTCGCACAAGCGTGACAATCTCTTTTAGGGCTTCAAAATGTGTTTGAATGTCGGGCGATTCGCGCTCCTTGGTCCATTCGGGATAGCTGGCTGAAATGAGCCGCCCCTTGGCATTTGGCAGCATGCCATAGATTTCTTCAGTCACAAAGGGAAGGAAAGGGTGCAGCAGCCTCAGCGATTCATCGAGCACCTTAAGGAGCACCGTCGTCGCGCGGTCCTTTTCTTTATCGTCGTCCGATTTGGTCGAAAGTTTGGAAGCCTCGATATACCAGTCGCAAAAATCATCCCAGAAATAGGAATACGCAGTTTGAGCGGCATCGTTGAATCGCCAGGATTCGAGGGCCTGTCCTACGGTTTTCGCGGCTTCGTTGAGCCTGTGAAGGATCCAGCGGTCCGTATCGTTGTAGGTCAGCTCGCGCTCCGACAGGAACGCTCGTCCCTCCAGATTCATGAGGATGTAGCGTGAAGCGTTCCACACTTTGTTGGCGAATTTGCTGCCCATTTTAAAGCTGTCGCGGTCGAGGAGGATGTCCTGACCTGCCGCACAGTTGTACGCAAGCGTGAATTTGAGGGCGTCGGCACCGTATTCCTCGACAATTTCGAGGGGATCGATGCCATTGCCGAGACTTTTGGACATTTTCCGGCCCTGTTTGTCGCGTATGAGGCCATGGATGCAGACCTCCCTGAAAGGGCTCTGTCCGGTGAACTCCATACCGGCCATTATCATGCGGGCCACCCAGAAAAAAATGATGTCGTAGCCGGTCACCAGGGCGCTTGTGGGATAGAAATAGCGGAGGTCCGCGGTGTCTTTCGGCCAGCCCAAGGTACTGAAAGGCCACAGCCAGCTTGAAAACCAGGTGTCGAGCACATCTTCATCCTGGTAGATGTTGCCGGAACCGCACTGGGTGCAGACTGTCGGATCCTCGCGGCTCACTATCATCGCGCCGCAATCCTTGCAGTAGAACACCGGAATGCGGTGTCCCCACCAGAGCTGGCGGGAGATGCACCAGTCGCGGATGTTTTCAAGCCAGTGCCTGTAGGTGTGTTCCCACTTTTTGGGGAAGAAGACGACGTCGCCGTCCTGCCAGGCCTTGAGGGCCTTGTCGGCGAGCGGCTTCATGCGCACGAACCACTGTTTCGAGAGATAGGGCTCGATGACAGTGTGGCAGCGGTAGCAATGTCCCACCGCGTGCGTGGTCTTCTCTTCGCCCTTGAGGAGGCCGAGTGTCTCGAGATCGGCGAGGACAGCCACGCGCGCGTCGAGCACTTTCATGCCTCGGTATTTTTCCGGCACGGCGTCGGAAAGGGTGGCGTCGGGATTGAGAATATTGATGCGTTCAAGGCCATGGCGCTGGCCGACCAAAAAGTCGTTCGGGTCGTGTGCAGGCGTGATCTTCACGAGCCCCGTGCCGAATTCAGGATCGACATAGCTGTCTTCGATGACCGGAATGACGCGATCGGTCAGAGGCAGACGCACTTTTTTGCCGATAATGGCCACATAGCGAGGATCATTGGGGTGGGCCGCAACGGCAGTGTCGCCTAAAAGCGTCTCCGGGCGCGAGGTCGCGATCTCGATCCTGCCGCTCGGCCATTCGGGACAGGGACCGTCGACAAGTTCATACCAAATGTGCCACAGCGCGCCCGGTTCATCCTCGTGCTCAACCTCATCGTCCGAGAGGGCAGTGCCGCACGAAGGGCACCAGTTCACCAGGTATTCGCCGCGATAGATCAGATTGCGCTCGTACAGCGTCACGAATACCTCGCGGACGGCGCGTGAAAGCCCCTCATCCAGCGTAAAGCGCTCCCTGCTCCAATCGACGCTCGCTCCGATTCGGGCGAGTTGGTTGTCGATGAACGCGCGGTGCTCCCTGGCCACTTTCCACGTTTCTTCGATGAAGGCCTCGCGCCCCAGAGACTCGCGGCTGCGGCCTTCCTTTCGCAGCTTGCGCTCCACGACATTCTGCGTGGCGATGCCCGCATGGTCGGTACCGGGCAGCCAGAGCGTGGGAATGCCCTTCATGCGCCTGTACCGGATCTGTATATCCTGCAGACTGTTGTCGAGCGCATGTCCCAAGTGAAGGACACCGGTTACATTGGGAGGAGGAATTACAATGGTAAAAGGCCTTTTGTGCCTGTCTACTTTCGGCTGAAAATGGCCCTCGCTTTTCCACATTTCGTATATGCGCTGTTCGAACGACTTTGGGTCATAAGCCTTTGAAAGCTCCACCGATTTCATGCTCCCCTCCACAATGCACAGAAAGTGCACAAAAGAATAGCGCAAAAACAGGCCTACCGGAAAGGGGGCGATAGTATTTTTACTTTAATAAGAAAATCGTACCCCCCTACTTTTCATCACAATGTTCTTGCAGCATAATAGTAAATATGAGAGAGACAGAACCTTGGAAATTTCTCGATGCGTATCGAGGTCGCGTTTTTTCGGATAAATGGCCTACACTTCCGCAACTCTTCGATATTACCGCGGAACGTTTCCCCGACAGCCCTTGTTTCACGGTGTATAGCCCCCAGAGAGTCAGTCTGACGTATAGAGAAGCCCGGACACTCATTGTCAATGTCGCGGCCCACCTAGGCTCGGTTGGCATCAAGCCTGGCACCCATGTCGCCGTGACCGGCAAGAATTCGCCGGAATGGGCTATTGCATTTATCGCCGTTCTGTACACGGGAGCCGTCGTCGTCCCCATCGATTATCAGCTCTCCACCCAGGAAATTATCACCTTGATAAAAGCAGGGGATGTGATGGCAGCCTTCATCGATGAAGAAAAGTTCGAGGAAATCCAGAAAGAATTCCACGACATGCCCTGCTTTGCCCTCACAAAAAAAGCGGGGAATTATATCTACGACATGACCCCGCCCCAAGGGTTCAAATTTGAGCAGCCTCCCGTGAAGATGCAGAGCACTGCCGCCATTCTGTTCACATCAGGCACAACAGGCGTCCCCAAGGGCGTGATGCTGAGCCACGAAAATTTTGTTTCGGATTGTTTCTTCGCACAATCGAATCTCAATATTTTGCACGAGGATGTGTTCTACGCGCTGCTGCCGATCCATCATTCCTACACGATGCTCGCGGTGTTCATCGAATCGCTCTCGGTCGGCGCCGAGCTGGTCTTCGGCAAGCGCATGGTCGTCAAGCAAATCCTCTCAGACCTGAAAGCAGCAAAGGTCACGATGTTTCTCGGCGTGCCGATGCTGTTCAATAAACTCCTCGCCGGCATCATGAAGGGTGTGAAAGAAAAGGGCGCGTTTACGTATGCCCTGATCCGGACCATGATGGCCATCTCGGGATTCATCAAGAAAGCCTTCGGCGTAAACCCCGGGAGGAGCCTGTTCCATTCCGTGCTGGAAAAAGCGAGCCTTTCTTCGATTCGAATTTGCATTTCGGGTGGCGGGCCGCTCGACCCGAAGGTTTTCCGTCAATACAACGAACTCGGCATCGATTTTGTCCAGGGCTATGGACTCACGGAGACCTCGCCGATTCTCACCCTCAATCCGGTCGAGCACTATAAAGAGACTTCTGTCGGTAAAATTCTCCCCGGCGTCGAAATTCGCATCGAAAATCCAGACGAAGATGGCATCGGAGAAATTGTCGTCCGTGGGTCCATGGTGATGCAGGGCTATTACAAGATGCCCGAAGAAACAGCCCAGGTGCTCTCCGAAGATGGCTGGCTCAGCACAGGCGACCTCGGGAAGCTGGACAAGGAAAATTATCTCTATCTTGCGGGGAGAATCAAAAACCTTATCGTCACCGAGGGCGGCAAAAACGTCTATCCCGAAGAGATAGAGAACGAGTTCCAGCTCTATGATGAAATCGATCAGATACTTGTACGCGGCTACAATCCTGAGGGCAAATCGGTCGCGGAAGAAATCGAGGCGCTGATCTATCCGAATCAGGACTGGATTTCGCAAAACCGTCTTATGCCAAATCAGATTGAGGCGCGCATTCAGGACATCATCACCGAGGTAAATCAAAGGCTGCGGCCCTATCAGAAGATAAGCAGGACGCACATCCTCAAGGAACCGCTCGAGATGACTACTACCAAAAAACTCAAGCGTCAGAGCGCCAAAATATAAAAAAGGGGGCGCCCCCCGGGCGCCCCCTCGCTTTATCCCCTATTCCCTACCGCCAGGCATCTCATTCTTTTCTCAACACCGTGACGCAGTTCGTGACGCTTGAGCCGCCGACATTGAAAGTGACACCGACTGTCGGCTGCTTCTTCGCAGGCACCGCGCCGATGGGCTGGCCGACGAGCTGCTTGTAGACGAGCGCGTGCATCGAGACGCCCGTCGCGCCGACGGGATGTCCCTTCGCCTTGAGCCCCCCTGAGAGATTGATCGCGCAGTGCCCGTCGTCGCGGGTGAACCGGCCTTCCATGTAATCGTAGCCAGCACGGCCATCGGCGGAGAGTCCAAGCGCTTCGGTGCTCAGAAGCTGATTGATCGTAAAGCAGTCGTGCACCTCGGCCAGATCGACATCCGCGATCGTAATGCCCGCCTCCGCGAATGCCTGCTGCACCGCCCGCTTGCCGGCCATGAGTTCGTACATATTAGGGCGCACCGAGATGGGAAGGCGCTCGTTGACATGGGCGAGACCTGCCACTTTGACCGCCTTTTCCGATTTGGCAAGTGAGAGGTCGTCGCGCACGAGCACGATAGCGGCGGCGCCGTCGGTGACGAGCGAGCAGTCGTGCAGCCGCAAGGGTTCGGCGATCATCGGATTCTTTTCGTCGGGAAGTGCGAGAATCGCCTCTGCGGTCATGAGGCCGAGACGGTCTGCGACACCGCCCTTGCCAAAATGCGCAAGGGGGTTGTCGATGCCATTTCGGTAATTGAGTGCCGAAACGGTGGCGAGCATTTCCGCGAGCATCGGACGGTCAAATCCATATTGGGCGGCATAGCCTTTGGCATATTCGGCGAACAAGCCTGGAAAGGTATAGCCTTTGGCTCCTTCTTCCGGCCAGTAAGAACAGGTGGCAAGCGCATGCGTCACGCCTTTTGTATCGAGAAGGTTCATTTTTTCGACGCCAAGCACCAGAGCGACCTTCGCCCGCCCCGATTCCAGCGCATAGAGCGCGCTGTATACCGCAACCGAGCCCGATGAGCAGGCATCCTCGCAGCGATACGTCGGTTTGAAACGCAGGGCATCAGGCGCGATCTCTGGCGCGAACGCCGCAAGATGCTCCTGATTTGCGAAGATGCCGGGAGCGCAGGAGCCAACCCAGACACCATCGATGTCTTTCGGATCGATACCCGCGTCGGAGATCGCTCCCCTGCCCGCTTCGAGCATAAGATCGTAGATCGACTTCAGATCAGTGACTTCGCCAGTCTCTTTGTTCTTCTTCACAAAGTTTCCAAATTGAGTGTTGTAAGCGCCGATAATGCTGACTTTCGCCATGAAAGTTCCTCCTTCATAGAGTATCCTGTGAATTTTTACGGATTTATTTTTTGCAGATGCCTTGTTCCGCGAGGAAATCCCGGAAAATCTGCAGGAAAAGGACCGGGTTTTCCACAGTGACCGAATGACCCACCCCCTCCAGCGTCACAAGCTTGGCGTGCCTGTAGGCTCCGGCCGTCGCCCGCGCCATTTCATCGGTAATGATCGGGTCGAGAGTGCCACGCATTACGAGGACCTGTCCCTCGTACTCGGCACATCTCGAGGTGATATCGAAGTGGGAAAGTGCTTCCGCATTGCCAATCCACGCAGGAGGAGCCATTTTTTGTGCATCATCGACAATTGTTTTAAACAATGCGTCATCCTTGAGTGTGGGCACAGTCGCTTTAAGGGCCTGTTCGAGCACCGCCCGATTGGTCCTCATGAGCTCGATGACAGGATGGCGATCTTTAGGCGTTACAAGACCATTCGGCGCACCCGAATCGACGAGGACCATTGCCTTCACAAGGCCCGGCCGTTCAAGCGCGAGGGCCTGCACGACACAGCCTCCCAGCGAATGCCCGACCACAACCGCTTCTTTTATGCCTTTTAAATCCATAAAACCAGCGACGTACGCAGCATAGCGTTGAATGCTGATATCTCCGTCGAGAGGCGAAGACTGACCGAAGTTTGGCATATCGATGGCGACAGCTCTGCATCCCGGCACATCCATCACGGGCCTGAACCAAACCGAGGAGCCGGTGTTGCCATGAACATAGACCACCGGTACACCCTTCCCGGCTGTCACAAAAAATATTGAAACTCCAATCACCGCAGCGAAACCGCTTGCCATATTTCCTCCGCACACAGCGCAGGCCGCTCGATCACCACCGCATGGCCCGCGTCTGGAATGACATGCATCACCGCACCAGGAATGTTCCGGGCGATGATCTCCGAAAAACCCCTATGCTTGAGAATATCTTTTTCACCAACCAGCACCGTCGCGGGGCATGATATCTGCTTCAGCCTCTGCGTCTGGTTGATCTTTAAAAAAGCTTTGCACAGCTCGACAAAAGCCGCAAACCATTCTGCCGGCAGAGCAGCCATCCCATCTTCCCGCGCAGTCAGCATATCCCTGTGGGCGGCGATATAATTCGAGGAATATGTCCAGGGAAGCATTGTCTTATAGAACAGACGGGCATCTTTTCTGGCAGCTTCCATCCACGAGACTACCGCTGCTTCCAAAACCGGGTCGAGTTCGCTCACTCCATCAATCACTACAAGCGACGCACATCGTTCTGGATACAGCATTGCGAATTCCATCGCCACTTCGGAGCCGTAGGAAGTCCCCACGATGTGCCCTCTCTCAATATGCAGGGCATCCATGAGATCGACGAGGTCTTTGGCATGCATGGCGAGCGAATATGGCCCTGCGGGTTTGCCGCTGAGGGTCTGTCCCCGAAAATCATGGCTCAGACAACACGTTCCGGCAGGCAGCGCCGCAATGAGCGGTTTCCAATGCGAAATCGACATCGCGATGCCATTCAAAAGGACAATTGGCGCCTTAAGAACACCAACATCGCACTCGCCAGACAGCTCATAGACGATCCGAACGCCATTGACCATCATCTCTGCCATTGCGATACTTTCCTACAGTCCCAAATATGATTTGATGACAAACGGGTTCGTTCTGAGCCCCTCTGCACTATCCTCGAGCACAATGCGGCCATTTTCGAGCACACAACCCCGGTCGATCGCCTTCAGACTTTCGCGTACATTTTGCTCGGCGACTAAGATCGATACCGAGCTCTTCAGCCCTTTCAGCACCTCGAACACTTCCGCGACGATCGATGGCTGCAAGCCAAGCGATGGTTCATCAAGAATCAGAAGTCCGGGCTTTGACATGAGCGCCCTCCCGATGGCCAACATTCTCTGCTGGCCCCCGGACATGGTGCCGGCATACTGCGTGCGTCTTTCTTTCAGTATGGGGAAAAGCGCGAAAACTTTTTCCAGCTGATTGGGGATGTCATCCTTCGCGTGGGGAATGTACGCGGCGCCGAGCACCAGGTTGTCCTCGACGGACATGCCTGGGAAAAGCTCCCTCTCCTGTGGGACAAGAGCTACTCCCATTCTTGCGATGGTATGTGTTTCCGCACCTTCTATTCTCTTGCCATCGAGTTCGATGCTACCTTTCCATGGCTTTATCATACCCATAACGGTAGCAATTAAAGTCGATTTCCCCGCACCATTGGGGCCAAACAATCCTACGGATTCGGCGCCGACCGCAAAATTCACCCCATCGATCACTTTCATCCGGCCATAGCCGCATTCGAGATTCTGTATTGTGAGCATTAGGCGGCTCCTCCTCCGAGATAGGCTTCGATGACTCGAGGGTTCTTGGATACGTCTTCGTATTTGCCTTCCGCAATCAGTTCACCGGCCTCGAGCACGATCACCCGGTGCGTCAGTTCCCGGATAACGCCCATGACGTGCTCAACGACGCCCACCGCAAGGTGCCGCTCCTGAGCAATTTTCTGTACCATCGCAATGATATCCTTCGTTTCATCCGCATTGAGCCCGGCCATGACTTCATCTAAAAACAGCACTTCCGGCTCATTGGCGAGCGCCCTCGCAATTTCCATTTTTTTTATTTCGAGAATGGTGAGCCGACTTGTGTCTCTGTCCAGGCCTGTAAGGCCGAGTTCCTGGCAGAGCGCTTCGGCCCTGCGGCGAGCTTCTTTCAACCCGTTACCCTTTGCAAAAATCGATCCAACCATGACATTCTCTATCAATGTGAGGTTTTCCAGAGGATGAATCAGTTGATACGTCCGGGCTATCCCCATTCGGGCGCGCTCATGCGCCGGTATATAGGTGATGTCCTGGCCCTTGTATTCAATGAGCCCTTCACTTGGCATGATGATTCCCGAGATGAGATTTATGAAGGTCGTCTTTCCCGCGCCGTTCGGGCCGATAATGCCAAGGATCTCGCCTTCTTCCATCGAGAATGAGACATTGTTCACCGCGACAAGACCCAGGAAACGCCTCGTAAGGTTTTCTGTTTTCAGCTTGCTCATGCGCTCCTCCTGTCAGTCTTGTTCGCTGGCTGTCGCACAAGCTGCTTTAGCCCCTGAGGCATGAAGAGGATGACGATGATGATGATGATTCCGTACACCACGAGGTGACCATAAGGTATCTTCAGTTTAAGCCACTCTGAAACAAGCCCGAGGAGGATAGCACCAAATATCGGCCCCCTTGTGCTGTACACGCCGCCCAACAGAGCCATTGCGAGAGGCAGAAGGGTAAAATCAGCACTGAACACCGTATCTGGCGTCGCGAACCCGTACGATTGGACAAAAATGCCACCCAGCAGTCCCTGGATGGCGGAGGTCACGACAAAAGCAAGAAGCAGCCAGCGGAATATGTTCACTCCTGAAGATTTTGCCGAAATTTCATTGTTGCGAATCGCGGTGAGCGCAAAGTGTATCTTGCTCTTTTCAAACCAATAGGAAGCCGCTATAGCCACCGCCAAACCTGCAAGAGTAAGCCAGTACAGCTTACCGGCACTGCCTCCAAAGATGACGCCCTGCTGCATGACCACGCCTTCCGGGCCACCGGTAAAATCATGCAGATTGTGGATTATGATCCTGAAGATTTCACCGAGGGCGAGCGTGACAATCGAAAAATACATTGCCCTTAAGCGCAAGATAAGAAATCCAATGGCAAATGCCACAACACCTGAAAAAATTGCCGCAAAAATTATCGAAAACCAGGCAGGCATCCCCGCACGGATAACGCCGAGGATTGCCGCATACGCTCCCACGCCAAAGAGGCCGGCTATACCGAAGGAAATCTGTCCGGAGCGGAGCAGCATATCCCAGGTAATTGCCAAAGCCATGTACAGCATGATATTGCGCGCAACCTGCAGCGGATAATCTCCCGCAAAAAGGGGCAATGCAATTGCAAGTATTCCAAAGAGCGCCGCGAAAATGCGAGATACATTGCGATTCATGACTTTCTTCCTTTCAGGGAGCGCCCCACTATGACGACAATGATCAAAACAAAGAATACAATCTCTGCCCAATCCCGGGTTGGACGGAAGGCTCTCAGGAAATTCTCCGCGACCCCCAGAAGCACGCTCGCACCGAGGATGCCAGGTATATTGCCGACACCAGCCATTGCGATAAGGCAGAAACTCTTCATTGTAAATGGCGTGCCAACACCGGGGAAAATTGCCGATTTTGTAAGGAAAAGCGCTCCCATAGCGCCAACGAGCGCCATCGCAAGCGCAAATACAAGGCCATACGTCCGATAGACATCAATGCCGACAATCGCGGCGCCTCGCGGATTCTGGCCGACTGCGAGGGCTGCTTTGCCTGTCGTCGTTTTCGTAAGGAAAAATTGAAGTCCATACGTATACACGATCGCTACGGCCACAAAGACAAAAGACCAGGTTCCAAACGTTATGTCTCCGATATCCATGGACGCGGAGACATAATCGAGCGGTATTTTATAGGTCTGGGAAGTAAAGATCAGGTTGATGGTCTGGGTAAACGCAATCGCAAGTCCAAAGGTGAGG
>Ga0209016_1001037_pt1 | contig 25231 bp, 19 predicted proteins | sample EPASupsiteSAE305_FD_187265 | JGI IMG/M metagenome (GOLD analysis project Ga0209016, IMG submission 187265) | Bioremediated contaminated groundwater microbial communities from EPA Superfund site, New Mexico - SAE3-05 (SPAdes) (version 2) | ecosystem: Environmental > Aquatic > Deep subsurface >...
GAGAAAACACTCTTCAATTGGTTATATGACACCTGTTGAATTTGAAAAATCTATTTCTACAAATTAACTTAACTTTTTATCCACTAAAACCTTGCCCTTCCATATGAGTCGTTTTTTTCGACTCCACAAAAGTGATATGATTCCAATTTTTTTGACTTCACAAAAGTGATAAGGTTCCGATAGACTGTAGGCATCTAAATTGCCTGTGGTATGCATAGGCCAGTTAAAATATTTAATGAAATATTTGAGTATAATATATTTTATATAATTTTAAAAAATTAGCTGGTTTATAACTGTTACTCATATTATGAAAGGAGCTTTTTTATGAAGAGAAAAAATATTGCAATTCTTGCCTTTGTAGCTGTCCTTTCAGGACCAATGTTTATTCCCACGGTACAGGCTGCCGCGGAATCTGCCTTGTCTGTTTTCCGCGTTTCTTATGCAAAGACTATTACAATTTCAGTAACCGATATTCAAAGTATTGCAGATTATGCTAAAAAAACCGAAGCTGCTATGAAAAATGAAAAGATAGAAGAAACCAAATCTAAAGGCCTAGAGAACCACCAAAAAGCTGTGGATATAAAATCAATATTAAATCCTCTTAAAGATCCGAAAAATTTTACCGCGTTTTCGATCACTCTGCCTCATATAAATACAGATACCCCAAAGCTTTATTCAATAGATTCTTACTCCAAAACTTTTACGCTTAATACAGCAAATATTAATGCTGAGCTTACTAAAATTAAGGCGAAACCAATAAGCAATAGTTTTAACAACACAAAAATCACCATCAGTACTCCCCCTGTAGCCATAGCCGAATACCCCGATTTTACCTTGATCGAGACACAAGGCGTTTATGTAAATGCACCGGACAACGTAATTGATTCACTATGGAAGCATTTCGCAACTTTGCCAATGATTCCTACCGATTTGAGTTCACAGCTTTTGGCTATCGACCCGACAAGCCGGGAGGTATATCTGCCGGTGATCAAAGGCTTTGGACATGAAACTAATCTCGGTACAACAAACGGCTATATTTATTCAGCAAAAGATCTTGCCCAAGTCGCCGCCATGGTTCCTGATCTTGCAACTGCAAACGAAGTTGCTGAATTAGAGAATGACAATGGTTCAGCCTTGATTTGGACAAGAAACGGCATCCTTTATATTTTAGCGGGTATTAAATCTGACAGTGAATTGTCATATATTGCGAGGAATATTGACTGATGATCATTGAAACTGAAAATCTGACGAAAGTATATCCGAATAAGGTTGCAGTCAACTCAGTAAACCTATCGGTTGAAAAAGGTCAGATTTACGGCTTTTTAGGTCCAAATGGAGCAGGCAAAAGCACCTGTATCAAAATGTTGATCGGTCTGGTTTTGCCAACTTCCGGAAAAGGCCAGATATTGGGACGTCCGCTCGGCGACGTAAGAGCCCGTATGAAACTCGGATATCTGCCGGAGCTTTTCCGTTTTCAGGAATGGATGACCGGCGAGGATTTGCTCGACTTTCATACCAGATTATACCGCTTAAAACCGGATAAAGAACGTAATACCAGAGTGCTTTCGCGCGTAGGTTTACTCGGACAGGAAAAATATAGGGTTGGCGGATATTCAAAAGGTATGCAGCAACGCATCGGACTTGCCTGCGCTTTGCTTTGCGACCCTGAACTATTGTTTCTTGATGAACCTACTTCTGCGCTTGACCCCATAGGAAGAAAAGATGTACGCAATATCATCCTCGCGCTGCAAAAAGAAGGAACTACTATCTTTTTGAACAGCCATCTGCTTAGCGAGGTAGAAACTGTCTGTGACCACGTCACTATTATCAATAAGGGTATTGTTGTCAAATCCGGTGCTATGAATGAACTCTTAATGGAAAATTTGACCCTTCATATAAACTGCGATATGCTTTCTGATCAGATAATCCTTTTATTAAAGCAGAAGTTTGATTCAGAATTGAAGCCGCAACAGGAAAACGGGAATCTTTGCATTACCTTGAAAAAAAAAGATCAAATCTCCGAAATCGCTTCGTTATTGATTACCAAAGGGATAAAGTTAAATGAACTTAAACCCCACTATCAAACACTGGAAAGTGTTTTCTTAAAAGTCATCGGAGAGGAGTCCGGAGAATGATAGCCATAATCAGTTCAACGTTTAAAGAAGTGATCAGAAAAAAGACTTTTATTGTAATGGGCATCATTACAATTCTTTTTATCATCTTCTGGGCCGTGATACTTAATTATTTTCAGGATGCGCATCTAAGCGAGAAAAATGTTACTTTTAATTCTCTGGCCTCGATTGTTTTAACACAAACAGTGCTGCAATTTTCCTCAATGTTGATGTGTCTGATAACAATAGTACTCGGCGCCGGCGCCATCGCCTCCGAACTGGAGAATGGCATGATCCACGCCATCCTTTCAAGACCATTGGATCGTATGGAATATATATTCGGAAAGCTTTTCGGGTTATCTATTCTGATTGCCGCTTATGCTACCGCTTTATTTACCACAATTCTTCTGATCGGGCGCATATATTCATTAGATACTATAACTATGCTCACTTTTGACCAGGTTTTTGAAGGTTGGATATTTTATACTCTTGTTCCACTAATACTACTTAGCCTTACGATATGCGGCTCTATAAGACTAAAGATGATATCCAATGGATTACTAATGATTTTCATATATATTCTTGGTAATATCGGCGGAATGGTCGAAATGATCGGTAATTATCTAAATAATAAAGCTATGGACAGCTCGGGAATATTCTTAAGCCTGATTTCGCCTTTTCATACCCTTTACACGACAGCAGAAGGGATATTGTTACCATCTTCCGGTCTTACCGGAGAAGTCATGCGCGTCACTGGAGGCCTGACGGGCAGAGGACAACCGGCCTCATCTGTAATGTTTATTTATATTATTATTTACACCCTCGGTTTTATAGCATTGGCCATTAGTAAATTCAGAAAAATTGATATTAATTCTTAAAATAAAATTATACATTCCCCTAAACATCAACTTGGAGGTTTTCTGTCTTTTTAGAGATACAAAAATCCCCGCCATCTTTATAGATAGCAGGGATTTTATTTGGTTGCGGAGGTAGGACTTGAACCTACGACCTTCGGGTTATGAGGAAGCAGATAGATTTCATATAGTCTACGCTGATTTAAAATAATCTCTGGTAATTTCTGATTATTTAAGCACCTATTTAAGGCAATCTGAGGTTATATCTGGTAGTTTCTAATATAAATAAACAACAACTTGGAGATTTCTTGTCAACCTTTATACTTCCTGCATGCATATGTGGAAGTGATAAGGTTCCAGTATTATTTTTAATACTTAATAAATTTTGATCCGGGGATTCCGCAGATGCTGCAGCGTTCTGGTATGAATTTTTCGATATTGCCACAGACAGGACATAGATAATAGAATATCTCTTCATCGTTATTAATGCTATCAAGGGCTTCCTTATACAGTTTGGCATGTGCTTCTTCTGCTTTCATGGCATAAGTAAATATCATGGCAGCAGCTTTGTTTCCTTCGGCTTCCGCGGTTTTGATAAACTCAGGATAAATGTCTTGATATTCATGAGTTTCACCCTTGACCGCGTCAAGCAAATTATCGCTTGTGGAATTAATCTTTCCTGCTATTTCAAATTCTTTTAATGCATGGATGGTTTCAGCATCAGACGCAGCGCTAAAGAGTTTTGCCGCATTCTTTTTCCCCTCTGCTTCTGCCTTTTTTGCATATGTCATATATTTTCTATTTGCCTGGGATTCACCTGCAAAAGCCTCCATAAGATTTTTAGTTGTTTTGTTTTCCTCGGCTTTTTCTATAACAAAAACGCTTTTAGGTTGTCCACAGATTGGGCACTTCCAATCTGCCGGTAATTGTTCAAAAGGTACCTCGCCATCATAAACATATCCGCATACGGTACAGACCCATCTGGAAGATTTTTCTGCCACAGGTGCCGGCGCTTTTCCATTATTTTTAAATTCTTTGAATGCTTCCATAGTTTTAGCCTTCATGTTTTTCTGATATTCTCCATAAATCAAAGGCTCGCCTTGACCCTTAACTGCATCTATAACCTCACAGAAAAATGCGGTGTGTGTTGACAATTCCTTATGATCTATTACTTTGCAGCGTAGATATGCTACTGCATTTTCCAGAACGGGAAGATCACCAATTCTTTTATGCTTAACATTTGCCCACTTGTCCGCATCCCTACCAGACTGGAACCCAAAATTACCTATAATAAATGGATCAACATCGTTAGCAAGAACTGATACGGTAAATTCACCTGTTTGTTTTATCGCTGCATTAGTTTGGTTGGCCTGTATACTACATAGGATAACTGTTGGCACAGGAGAACTGGTTGATTGAATGAATGCATCCACAACACTACCGGCATCCTTTCCATCAATTTTACTACCTACTACATAAAGACCGTATGAAATATTGTACAAAGCCGTTATATCCATCAAGAATCCCCCTTAATTTATATTTGCCTTAAATATATTATACCCTATAAAAGTAATTGGTGAAATATTGAACGTAGCAAGAATACCCTTCCTTCCTTTAAGAGGATTTAATCCAACCCCCTCTTAGTTAAAAAAATTGAACATAACCTATAATCATGTTCAATAATCAAAACACTCCGTGCCACAACATTTAAAAAAGGACACTTCACATTATATAATAATTTTAATAATATGATCCGATAAATATTTAAAAACCTAAAGCCGTTTATTCAATAATATACAGTCACTTTCTTTCCTCAATATTTCTATACCTCCATTATATAACATACATATCTTGTTTTGTAAATATAAACGTATTATTCATTAGTGATATTAATGTTATTATAAATAATTTGAACTAATTAGATATGGTACCAAGGTATACTTTTTCGCTAAACAACATGAATTTGATAGTGTTCAGGGAATAGTAAAAAAAGCATTTCCATTTAGAAAATGCCTTTTTATATAGTAACGAAACACTTGGACTATTTCACTTTTTTCGGAGTTTCCGAATCTAAAATAGTAATTTATGCTAGATAGCCCAGGAATCTGCTTTACTGAAAAAATCCAATTACTCCCAGATATCTTATAATAATCATCATGGAAGCTTATGCAATACTTCATTGAGATCATTCAGAGTGCGGTACAAAGCAAGTATATCGTCATCACCCAGCAATGATACTTTTTCGCTGATACGGGCCGCCATCTCCTCTCCCAGACGCTCCAGCATTTGCTGGCCGGCAAGGGTGATCCTAACATTGAGTATCCTTCTGTCGACCTCATCACTCTCGCGGGATATCCAATTTTGCCTGACTGCTTTATTGATGATCGGAGTGAGTTGAGAATTGCTGATACACATTTCCTTTGCCAACTGAGTCATGGTACATTCTTTTCTATTATTTAAGACAACAATAGCATATAGCAATAAAGGACTGACCAAACCTTTCACATGATGTTCCGTTGGTTTGATAAGTCTATTGCCCAGATTCGGCATAATAAAGAGTAATTTCGCCGCAATTTCATTGATAAGTTTTTCTTCCAAAGCGATTCTCCTTTACGACAGATCAATATATGCGCGCTCACTCTTAATCTGAATGGATCAATAAGATATAGTTTGATTCAAAGGCGTTGCGGTACATATTATAGTTCAATAAAGCGCCGACCAGAGCTGCGTCCACCTCGCTGACCTGAGCTGCCGCTTCCAGCACCTCCGTCTGGGTCGCGAGTCCGTTGACATATCTCAATTCAGTCAAACTATAGACTTTCTCGATGGTCTGTTTATTCTTTAGGGCAGCCAGATACTGCGATTCCGCCAGGTGTATATTGCCGATAAATTGATAGCTGTCCGATAATAGCTGATTCTGAGCAGTCTGATAGGTCTTCTCGGCAATATTGTAGGTCGACAAACTGATCATGTAATCAAATGTACCTTCCGAATAGGCTCTATCGGCCCATTGAAATTCCAGGACAGCGTTATCAAAAGTATATTTATCAACCTGGATACCTAGGTCCTCATCCCGCAGCTTTTGAGCCGCCGCATTGTCATCCGTGATATTGACAGGCTGGTAGACCAGTTTATCGGTGATCGCAATATTTGTATCCGCGGCTATACCCATTTTGATACAGAGATCGCGTTTGGCCTGGAGAGTATCGTTGCGCGCCGATAATAAGGACATTTTAGCGGTTTCCAACTGGATATCGGCATTCATCAGATCCAATTGCGAAACCTGGCCCAATTCCAATAAGAGCTGGGTATCCTTATAATTTTTCTGGGCTTTGAGCAGGATGTCGTAAGCGGCCTTTTCGCTTAAGCCGCAAGCCGCCACATTATAATACGCGGTAGCGGTAGTTATCCGGGTTACCAGCTCCAATTGTTTTTGCGATAAGTAAGCGGAATTGAGGCTATTGGCAGCTTTTTTAGGAGTAACGACATACTGATAGTACAAATATTGCGTCAGTTTATCTTCCTCCACATCCATGGATTTAAAATACTTTTTGGTTCTGAAATCAGCCTGTTCTTTTACCTCTTCTAGCTGTGTGACGGTATTTGCCATCTGCACACTTTCCAGGCTGTTGGTTAAAGCATTATCGATAGCGGTATCCAGGCTTAAATTAACGGTTTCCGTTTGGGCAAAAGCCGGAGCGCTAAAAACCAATGATAGGCAAAGCGTTAAGCTAAAAGCGATCCCGATCCACAATTTTCTCATTTTTGCTTCCTCCTATGATACCCGATCAATGTGTTGATTATCTGTTGATTGCTTGGGCTTTTTCTTAAGTTTGTTACCGATATCATCAAAAATCGTATAAACGACCGGTATGACCAGCAAGGTCAGGATAGTCGAAGAAATCAAGCCGCCGATGATCGCGATAGCCATCGGCTGACGCAGTTCGGAGCCGTTACTGACTGATAAAGCCGTAGGTATCATCCCGAAGATCATCGCCAGGGTGGTCATGAGGATCGGCCTTAAGCGGATCAATCCGGCCTCCAGGATCGCCTCTTTGCGGTCCATACCCTGGCGTCGCCTTTGTTTGATAAAATCGACCAGCAGGATAGCATTCTTGGTAACCAGCCCCAGGAGGAATATGATACCGATCATACCGATCATGCTGAAGCCGGAACCGGTAATAAATAAGGCCAAAAGCGCCCCAATGACCGCCAGAGGCAAGGAGACCATGATGGCCAAGGGATCGAGGAAACTTTCAAACTGGGCAGCCAGGACAAAGAAGATGAAAAGGATACCCAAGATGATCGTCTGCAGCAAAGCTATAAAGCTCTCAGCCATCATTTCCTGTTCCCCGCCCTGAGTGAAGTAGATGCCCTGCGGCATAGGTAGCTCGGAGTTGAGCTTTTGCATAAGGATAGTATTCAATTGGCCGGAAGTTAAGCCCACCAAATTGCACTCTACCCGGATACTTCTGCCCTTATCATAACGGTCGATCGTGGAAGAAGAGGTAGAGTAGACTTTTTCGCTGAGTTGATCCAGAGCGATCAGGCTACCCGTCGTCGAGCTGGCAACATAGACCCCGTCCAGGCTGTCCAGGTTTTCCCTACCTTCATCCGCCAGGATCACATTGACATCGATACGTTCGCCGCCGTCTTCATACTCTCCGACTTTCGTTCCATTGAACAAAGTACCTAAGGTGCCTGATACTGTAGCAGGGGATACCCCCAGGTCATTGGCCGCTTCTCTGTCTACGACCACTCTGGTTTCCGGCTTGCCGGCTTTATAGCTGATACCAACATCTACCGCACCGGGTATATCGGCGAGGATCTGTTTGGCCTTTTGGCTATAGTCTAAGAGCTGGTCAAAATCATCACCCTGAATATAGAGAGAGTACCCTTTGCTGCTGGTATCGCCACCCATATTGGCAGCCCCCGCCACGGAAAGGTCCAGACCGGCGATATCTTTCAGCTCAACACGCATTTGATTGGCGATTTGATTAGAGCTTTCATTTCTGTCGAGTTTATTTGTAAGTTTTACCGCCAGACTGATACTGCTCTGATTCACAGTAGTATAGATACTGGTTACATCAGGATATTTTTCGACGATGGCCTCCATTTCCTTAGCCTTGGCAGTCGCCATCTCCATGGTAAGTCCGGAATCTAATGCTGCGTTGATGCTAATGTTACCATCATCCGTGGTCGGCATGAAGTTCACGCCCATGCCAGGGATGAGGAAGAGAGATATAAAAAATACCGCTATGGTGATGAGAATGGTCTTTTTACGGTGTCCGATAACCACGGCCAGGATCTTCTGATAATATCCGGCCAGGATATCGAATTGGAGATTGAACCAGGCCAGGAATCTGCCGACTTTGCTTTTTTTGCTTATCTCTTCCTCTTTGACATATCTGGAAGATAATAAAGGTACCAGGGTAAAAGAAACGAATAAGGACACCATTACGGCACAGGCGATGGTCAGGCCGAATTGCTTGAAGTAAGTGCCCATGATCCCACTCATCACCGCCATAGGCAGGAAAACTGCCACGATCGTCAGGGTAGTCGCCAGAACTGCCAGACTGATCTCTTTGGTACCTTCCTTCGCTGCTTGCATAGGGCTCTTGCCCATATGCAAATGGCGCACGATGTTCTCAATGACCACGATGGCATCGTCGATCAGTAAGCCGATGGAAAGGGATAGCCCCATCAGACTGATAATATTCAAAGAGAAATGCATCAGTTTCATGGCGGCAAAGGTAGTGATAATAGAGGTAGGTAAAGATATGGCGCTGGTCGCTGTACTCCCGAAGCCCCTCAAGAATAAGAAGATGATCAGGATAGCCAGAAGGCAGCCTTCTACCAGGGACTTTTCCACACTGGAGACTGAATCTCTGATGTACACAGAATCATCCATGACGGTTTCGATCTTTACTCCCTCCGGCATCGCGGCCTGGAGCTTGGCTATCTCTTTTTTGACATCATCAGCAACAACTACGGTGTTGGTACCTGATTGTTTGATGATATTGATACCGATACTTTCTTTACCGTCATAATAGGAGATACTGTCTCTATCCTTATAACCGTCCACAACCTCAGCCACATCGCTGATGCGGATAGGCGTGCCGTTTAGGGTAGTTATCACGATATTGTTGAATTCCTTTGCATCCTGGATGCTGCTGAAAGTGCGCAGGGTAACTTCCCTGGAGCTATCTTCAACTTTACCGCTGGGATAATCAAAATTATCGCCCTGCAAGGCGCTTACTACCTGATATGTGGTCAACCCATAAGTAGCGAGCTTATCTTTATCCAGCTTGATCTTGATCTCCCGCTCCTGTAGGCCATAGGTATCGATATTGCCCACTCCTTCGACGGTATTGAGCGCCGGCAGGATCTCTTCGTTGACCAGATTTGTCATCTCGGTAGTGCTGAGATCGCCGCTGACCGTTAAGGAGATCATAGGCATGGCATTGATATCAAAAGTCTGAATTACCGGATCGGTGATATCGGAAGGCAGAGTGCCTATGATACTGTTGACCTTGGTGCGGACGTCCTGTGAACAGTCATCAACGGATTTAGTATCAACAAACTCGATAAATACATAGGTGAAGCCTTCGTTGACACTACTGGTGATATGTTTCACTCCGGCAATCTCGCCCACGGCATCCTCAATCTTTTCTGTTACTTTCGATTCCACCTGTTCCGGCGAAGCTCCCGGTAAAGCCACCGAAATCAAAACATAGGGGATATTGACCTCGGGGTAACTTTCCAAATTCAATCTGGCAAAGCTGAACAAGCCGATCGCAAGCATGGCAAAGATGATTACGGTAGCAAAAACCGGTCTTTTTAGACTGATGTCGGTTAAAGACAAACTAATTCGCCTCCCCGCTCGCGGTGCTCACAGTAACCTTATCCCCATTTTGCAGGGAATTGAGATTGGTGATGATGACCTCTTGCCCTTCTTTCAATCCTTTTGTTACTTCCACCGTATCATTTTGGATATCTCCGATATCGACCGGAGTCTTTTTGGCTACGCCATTATTAAAAGTAAAGACATAATAGTCATTTTCGCTGCCCAATAAAGCAGCCAGCGGTACGGTCAGCACTTTTTCCTTTTGTGTGCCGCCTATTTCCACATAGCCGTATATACCGGAATGGAGTTTGCCATCCTTATTATCCAGAAGGATCTGGCAGTCAAAAGTACGGGATTGCGTGTCTGCGGAGGCCGCGATATTGGTGATCTTCCCTTCATAAGAAACGGTGTCGTTCTCCGAGAGCTTCAGTTTTATTTTCTGCCCGACTTTTACTTTCGGCAGATCGCTTTCTTTGAGCTGAAGAGAAGCCTTGAGCGAAGTATTGTTCTTAACTGTGGCATAGGTCATGCCGGGAGAGATAAACTGCCCGACGCTGACGCTTTTATCATTGACCTCCCCACTGATGGGAGCACTCAATACACAATTCGCCAGATTTATATTGATAGCGTCGATGGAGGCTTGCTGCAAATCTACGCTGGTCCGGGCGGCATCAAGACCTTTCTTGGCCGCATCAAGAGAAGATTTGGAGATCGCTCCGGCATCATATAAAGTCTTAGCCTTATCATAATCTGACTCGGCATATTGTAAATTGGTCAGCATATTCGCTAGGCTGATCTGAGCAGTATTCAAACCGTTCTGCAGAGCTGCGCTATCCAGGATAATCAGTGCTTGCCCCTGGACGACCTGATCGCCGTTCTCAAACAAGACATCAGTTACCTGGCCGGAGGTCTGAGCGCTGACTATAGCTTCTTCTTGAGGGAGCAGATCAGCTTTAAAGGAAGATATCCTTTGGATATCGGTCAATTGCGCTTTCGCTACCTCGACTGTAAAAGCGCTGGAGGTAGGCACAGAAAGCTGCTCTGGTCTATTGTTGATAATGCCCATTACGGCTAGAAGTGCAATAATGACCACAACTACCAAAACCATGATCTTTTTTCTCTTACTCATTTTCTTTATGTTCATTTTCTTTATGTTCATTTTCTTTATGCTCATGTTCTTTAGTGGATTAATCATCGCGCAGTTTTGATACTCCTTTCAATAATCCTTTATTCGGCATAGTTATATAAAGCAGTATTTAACTGCCTAAGCTGGTTAGAATAAGATTTTTATGTTCATAAAATAACTAAATTTCTTTCTAACCCTTTTTTTGTGCATAACATAGGAAGAAGGTTTAATCACTTAAATATTCTATACTTTATTATTTATAATAATTACTAAATATTAACATATATTAATATTTAACACATGTTAATATTTAATAAATATTAACTTTATTTAGTATATATTACCATCCATTTATTGTCAATATGCCTTGATTTTTCTAACTGCCGCCATCTCATCAAAGGTCTGGACCTTCTGGTTATGAGGAAGCAGATGGACTTTTTGTACTCTTTAATCTCATGAAATAATCGCCGATAATATCTGCTCTTTTGAGCATCTATTTCCGGCGATTTTACGTTATTTCTATTAACTTCTTAGTCAAATAAACATCAAATACAGCAGGATGTAGGTTAGAAGCAATATTTATCCGGTTTTCTGATAATAAATGGTTTACTTTTATATCATCAGAGCTTCTAACATAATTTTAACATAAAAATAGGTATCTATATATAAGACTTACAGAAAATAAACAACAACCTAAAGCTTTGCTCTTCCCTGAAAAAGCAAAAATCCCATCTATCCATAAATAGATCAGGGATTTTTGCTTACTATGGTAAGATTAATTAAACCTATGCCCCAGTTATCTTTATTAATTCTTTGCCTTAAACCGCTTTTTTCCCTTTCCTAGAGCATCAGCCTTTTTCATCGCATCAGCAATTGTCAGCGAGTTAAAAGAATATGGCTCATGATACATGATACTCCCCTTCTCGCAACAGTTTTCTGCCACGGTAATTATTTGCTCCTCAGTGATGTCGCTAACCCCGAGATCCTCAAAACATACCGGCAGTCCTATATCAATAAAGAAGTCATAGACTTCGTCCATAAGCTTCAACTCATCATATAACTGCAAGCCGGTTACCACTCCAAAGGCAACTTTCTCCCCATGATACTTGGCATGAGTTCCCGCTAGTAAAGTAAGTCCATTATGTATGCAATGGGCCGATGCTATCCCACAGCTTTCAAAACCGATACCGGAAAGCAGTATATTGGCCTCAATGATAGCTTCCACAGCTTCCGAGACGATTCCTTTCCGGCAGTCGAGAACCGCCTGCCGACCATATTTTAAGATCGTGTCCATACATAACCTGGCAATCGACAACGCCGTTATGGTGCGAAAGCCTCCGCACATACTCAAAGAACCGCTACGATGGCAAGCATTGGCCTCAAAGAATGTTGCCAGGCCGTCCCCCATGCCGGAAATAAGGAATCGTACCGGCGCTTTGGCAATAACGTCTGTGTCCACCAGTACCACATCAGGATTATGTTTCTGATAGCATGTATATTCATAAGTACCCGCCTCCGAATATACCACAGCGCAGCCGGAGCAGGGAGCATCGGTTGCCGCAATAGTCGGGGCAATGATAACTGGGAGATTGAGTTTATCAGCCGCGATTTTACAACAGTCAATAACCTTACCCCCTCCTATAGCAACAATTGCTGTTGCCTGATAGCTTAATGCTAAATCCATTACTCTGGTGATTTCCTTTTCACTACATTCACCATTGAACTGCTCGATCTTGCCTTTGTCGGCAATAACTTTCCGAGCAGTGTCGATCATGGACTTGGTTGATAAGACAAAAGTCCTTTCACCGTATCTTGATACTATATCAGACAGTTGTTCAAGTGCCCCCTCCCCTTGTATATACTTGCCTGGGAAAAGCATAATTTGCATTGTCCTTTGGTTCATATCATCATACTCCTTTTTCAAACTTATTTCATACTACTTACCACCCTTGAAGTAATTGGCAACAGCGTATATTATATAGCTACATATTTTCTGACGCGCAGGGGAATGCCCATTTCATCGGCAAGACGTTGACAGGAAGCAATTTCCTCAGGCGAGATGATATCTACAAGCGAAAAAGCGACCTGCGGAACAAACTGCTTACAATCACTGGCAAACTTCAGCATCGCGTCAAAAGCAGGTTCCCCAAAGCTCGGTTTGCTTACCCGCACATATTCCTTGGCATTGGCTGCATTCAAACTGATGGACACCGCATCTACAAGTCCCTTTAACAAATGAGCAGTTGGTTTGCCATTAATCAGATCCGACAGCCCATTAGTATTTATGCGTATTTTCATATCACTGACCCCACGGAGATATTTGCAGGTATCCAGCACCAGATCTAAACGTTCCAGAGGCTCTCCGTAACCACAGAACACCACCGCAGGATAGTCTTTTTTTCTCAACTTTTCAAAAGCAGTAATAATCTCATCTAAAGCAGGTTCTTGCTCCAACCAGAGTGAGTCTACGTCACCAAGAGAACCCCTTTTCCTGGTACAAAAAATGCAGTTACAATGGCAACGGTTCGTAATATTGACGTAAAGTTTGTCTCCATATTGATAAAAAATAGTCACAACGTCACCTCCGTGGTACTATTTTGTTCATTATAGATTACTTTATAGATTACATTTATTATTATAACAAGAATACATAAAATAGCCAACTTTTCAAACATTCTTTAGATAATTATTGCCAGACAAATAATCCTACTTCACTTGCTAGTTTTGAAATTGCTGCAACGGTTAATCAACCACCTAAGCGAAATATAAGAAGAGCCTCCATAGACAGGAGGCTCTTCTTCATAACTCAATTATATAGTAATATTTACAGACTACTACTCAATAGTAACGTTTTTAAGCAGTTCCCTGAATTCTGGCTTTGTGGATCTGATGAGCAGATAAATAATACCGATAGCCATCCAAGAACCACCTATAATTCTCGCGATAGGCATCATACCGATCAGCAAGATCGATGCACAAATAAAAATACCTACGCAAGGGAAGAGCAAATGGCGGAAGAACTTTCTTGTCTTCAGTTTGACAAAATAATGAACAATTACCGACAGGTTGACTAAAATGAATCCGACTAAGCCACCGAAGGTAACTATATTTGATAAGAGGTCAACACCAATAGTTAAAGCACCAATAAGACCAATTCCACCCATCAGGAGGATGTTATATATCGGAGTCTTATATTTAGGATGCAAATGGGCAAAGATTTTTTTAGAAATCAAACCGTCACGACCCATACCGAAAAGGACACGGCTGGCTGAGGTCTGACCAACCAAAGCAGTAGCGAATCCTGCGACAATGATCACTATAGTTACAAATATTTGTAACCAGAGGCCGCCGACTTTCATGCTCATATCAAAGAAAGCAGTAGTTACATCAGGAAGAGCAAAAATATTAGGTGCTACGATAGTACCAAAATATGAAAGCAAAAGATAGATAATTGTTTGAACTACGCAAGCTATAATGATTGCTTTACCGATAGTCTTACTGGATTCAGCGGCTTCTTCCGATAGGGTAGTAATAGCGTCAAATCCCATATAAGATAATATAGCCATAATCGAGCCGCCTAATAATCCCTGTACAGTAAATGTTGCTGGATTAAATATTGCAGTAGGCGCTGCAAGAGTCGCGCCATCTATTCCCAAAACCGCATATCTTATTGCCGCAATAATGAATGCCCCTGCAGCTATAAACAATAGGCCGGCAATAATAGTATTTACTTTAGCAGCAATTTCAACTCCGATAATATTTACTAATGTACAAGGGATAACATAGATCAATATCCATGCCCAAACAGGTACCGCCGGCACTAAAGCGTTGGCATAAAGTGCACTCATTAAATATAAGAGCATAGGAATAAGATAATAGTCCAAGGTAATAGTCCAGCCGCCGATAAAACCTAAAGCCGGATGGATGCTCCTTTGAGTATATGCATAAACAGAACCCGCAACGGGGAAGGCCTGAACCATCTGACCATAGCTTAAAGCGGTGAAAAGCATTGCCACAAAGCCGATCCCATAACATAAGAAATTATTGCCGCCTGATGCTGCCGCCATCATTCCAAACATACACATGCATGAAGATGGTGACATAAATATCATACCAAAAATAACTAAATCTCTAAGCCCAAGCGCCCGATTTAATTCTTGTTTATAGCCAAATTGTTCAACGCTTGCTACATTACTTGCATCTGCCATAATTATTCCACCCTTTCTCTATCTTTCTTTTTCCTTGATACGACTAAGTAATTCCATAAAATAATAACGTTTCATGATTTTTTTCAACATAATAATTCCATCCTTTATGATTTTTAATTTATGTCCAATTTAACTAAAATCTTGCTTTATTAAAACACAGTACCCCCTTCCCCATATCATTACCCTGCAGCTAAAAGCGGATATATTTCAAGCGTATCACCATCTGATATGACAATATCAAAGAAACCTTTATTTTTTATATGTCCTTTACCATTAATACTAATACAGGAAATATATTCTTGAGGAATACTTAATTCATCAAGCAAATCTTTAAAAACAAAACTTTTCTTGAAAGGAAAATATAAAGAATAAATATTATCATTTAAGTCTTTTTTTATTGAGTCTTTATATATATTGTCTATACATTCCGCATTCTTATCTATCAATGAACTTAAAATTCCGTGAAATTTAACTACAATCAATTAATATCTCACCTCATTTCCAGCATTAGCTATACTGGTATATTTAATTTAAAGTCTCTCAATATTAATAATTTGGATGAATAGGATGTATTGCTTATCAATACATCCTATTCATATTACGTAATACTTTTTATAATTTGGCTTCAGCAATTTTATTAGAAGTATCTCTTAAGTCATTAAGAATGCTTATGAAATATTGGGGTACTTCACTCTTTTCCAAGATGTCATTTGCTAATATTCCATTATCGTCTAAACCGCGGAGCTTATAATACTCTTCCCGCATAGCAGGAATATCGGCGGCCAATCCGGCAATAGGGCCATCAGAAAGCGGAGTTACTAATCTTTTTGGTAAATTATCGTGCTCTTTACGTACGCCCCATAAGTTACTGAGGGCACGCTTTAAACACCAAATTCTTTCTCCGGCAAGCATAATGTCATCGAGAGTATAGCCAAAGCCCGTGGCTGCATTTAAGCTGTCAACCAATTCGTCTTCATTATAGGCTATGCCACCAAAATAACAGAAGCACGCAGCTGCGCCAAAGACACATCCATAATCCTGTGCTTTCTTGACCAGTTCAGGCTTGCGCTCAGGACATGGTGGGATAAAACCTTCCGTACCAAAAAGCTGTGGTGTTTGCACCATGCCAAGTTCTGTAAATGTAGTAGTGGAGGACATATGGCAACCACCTCTATAACCTGTGGAATAATCGAGAGCCTGACCAAAACACATTCTTGGTTCATGGTACGGCGCAGCAAGTCCCTTTACGGTAGTAACACAGTCTTTGGCAGCCGGATCAAGGTCAGCAACGAAAGCATCACTGCCTTTGGCTAAACGGGCACCGAAGCCTTTGTTTTGTCCGATCTGGTGTAAGAGCTCAATGATCACGTCAGCATCTCCCCAATTAATAACCATACCATCGGTATCCAAGGGGATTATATAGCCTCTTTCGAAGCATTCCATAGCTAAAGCAATTACAGATGAGGTTGACATGGTATCCATACCGTAACGATTACAGAGTTCATTTGCTTTGGCCACGACAGCCGGATTATCATTCAAAATCAAGCTGCCAAAACCTGCTGTAGTTTCATATTCAGGGCCGGCCGCTTCAAGAACAGAATACTTTTCATCATCAACAGATAAATTGGTCTTACATGCTACCGGACAGGCAAAACAAGTACTCATGCCCTTGCCAAATTTTTCCTTAAATACTTGAGAACTCAGACCATTGACTTTATCCTCATCCCAGCGACCCATTTGCCAATTTTTGATCGGCACATCGCCATGATGATAAAGCATGGCAATGCCATTTGAACCTACGGCACTTAAACCACCGTTAGGATCACTAAGGAAGGGATGACCTTTTATCTTTTCGATCATTCTTGCTTTTACTTCTTTTGCAAATTCAGCATCAGCATATGTATATTTCTTATTTCCTTTGACAACGATGGCCTTTAAGTTTTTACTGCCCATTACAGCACCTAAACCAGCGCGTCCGAAAAAATTGTGCTTACTCACAGAAATACTGGCTAAAGAAATAAGGTTTTCCCCGGCAGGACCGATACAAGCAACTTTCCCTTTATCTTTTAATTGATCTTGAACTTCATGTATATCTTTACCCCACAGGTCTCCTGCAGGAACTAACTCGATATTATCATTTTCTATATACATGACTAAAGGTTCTGCTGCTTTTCCTTTAACAAATATCCCGTCATAACCGGCTTTTTTCAATTCAGCTCCCCAATGCCCCCCAGCATTGGCTTCACCCCAGATATTGGTAAGTGGCGAACGGGAACAAACTACTATCCTTGGAGATGCTGGGAAAGCGCTACCAGTCAAAGGTCCGGTCATAAAAATCAAGGGATTATCCGGAGAAAGCGCCTCTGGGACTGATTTTTTTTCACTTAAATAATTAGCATATAAGGCGGCACCGATTCCCGAACCACCAATATATTTTTTTAATAGGTCTTCACTAAGTGGTTTCTTGCTTATTTTTTGCTCTGTCAAATCAACTTCTAGATACTGTCCGTTATATCCAAACATAGAATCCCCCCTGGTTCTCATGTTTATTTTTAAAAGCTACATATATTTGATGGGGTGGGCGTACTGTTTAAAACAGTACGCCCCTTAAGAGGTATTGTATATCTTAATTAGCTATGGCTTTAACTAATCAAGATAAATTAAATTTTTATTTATAGAACATTTCATATGCTTCTTTTACGGAGCCTTCTAATGCTGCAAGGAATCTATCCATTTGTTCTTTGCTTATTGCCAGCGGTGGCAGAGCGCGGAAAACCTTAGGATTATTAGCGCCGAAGAGGGTCTGTACTCTGTATTTAGTCATCATGATAGCGCAGACGGTCATGCAGAATGTTCCTTCTTCGTCACCAGGTTTATCTGCACATTCGATGCCGAGCATTAAGCCTTTGCCTCTGACTTCTTTAAGAACGCCAGGATATCTGGTAATTATTTCTTTGATCTTATCCACTAAGTATGCGCCTTTTTCGACTGCGGCCTTATCCAAATCATTATTAAGAACGTATTCAATAGCTGCAATACCAGCGGCGCAACTTAAAACGTGATCGCCGAAGGTAGCGGTATGGGAGAAAGCGACATCAGGTGTGCCATAAGCATCGTTCCAAACTTTTTCAGTTGTGATATAACCACCGATAGGCATATAACCACCACCGAAACCTTTGGCGAAAGTAACGATATCCGGCTGGATGTCAGCGTACATATAGGCCCATAATTTACCGGTTCTAAAGAAGCCGCATTGGATTTCATCCATAACCATAAGTGTTCCATATTTGGTGCAAAGCTCTCTTGCTTTTTTGAGGTATTCGATTGATGCCGGATAGATACCGCCCTCACCCTGGATTGTTTCCATGAAGAATGCTGCGACATCGCCATCTTTGAGTGCATTTTCCAAAGCAGCAATATCTCCCTGCGGAACAAATGATACGCCAGGCAGAAGCGGTTCTTGATATTTCCACCATGATTTTCTGGTGAGCGAAAGAGAGCCCATGGTTTTGCCATGATAAGCATTGTCTAAAGCGACTAATTTAAATTTGGAACCCTTGAAGGACATTCTCGCAACTTTGATAGCGCCTTCATTTGCTTCAGTACCGCCGGTGCCGATCCAGACTTTTTTCAGATCTCCGCCGGTCAATTTTGCTAAGTTATGTGAAAATGCCGCGCTGATAGCACGGATCGCTACTGCGTTGATGGCCGGTACATCTTTAAATTGTTCTATTGCATTCCAGATATAAGGATTGGCGTTACCAACAGTCATAACCCCAACGGCGCCGATCATGTCTAAGTGATTATTACCATCGGAATCGATCAACTCACAGCCATTACCGGTTGCGCTCATAATATACTGAGCGGAGCCGTTCGACATAGCCATTTGTAACCTGAGGGAATTCTGATACTCAAGCTGAAGCTTGATAACCTCATCCCTGCCCATTTTTTTAACTTGATCGATCGTGATTAAATCTGGATTTTTTGCCATTTTTAATAGCCTCCCTTTTTCCTTAAATAAATTTTAATTACTTACCAATTTTTATGTAAATTTAAAACTGGCGCTAATTAAGTAATATTGTTAAAAATTTTCTCCTTCTCATAACATTTGTTTTCATTAATTGAATAGTGCAAGAATTATGCCAACTGAATTAAAGATTCTGATTTTTATAATAATTTTTTGCTTTATAGAAAATTCCCACTTAAAACGCTATTTTATATATCTAAAACAAATGTTAATATTCTAAATAAAGTTATTTTAGTCCATAAATTATGACCGTTTCGTACAAAAGTGTTCGCACAAGGCACTTGAGAACAGCACATGTTCGAACACTTTTTCAAACAAACACTTTATTGGACACTTAAAAAATTACTGAATGGAAAAAATCAATAATAGAAGTAGTGTAATCCTATCCACTAAAAAGAGGTCTTTTGATAAAATATCAAAAGACCTCTTCGTTTCTATTTAGTATTGATTTATTTAATTATGATTATGCGCTGATTTTATTAGAGTCCTCAGAATTTGCTTTTTTCATCGGAGCTACCTTCAAACCGCAGAAGATCAAGATCAATCCCACAACACCTACAATACAAAACATCGAGAATGAAGCTACAAAGTTATGTGTCATATCAATCAGAAGAGCGCATAATTGGTATGCAGCTGCAGCTCCCAGGAGTCCAGCGCCCTGGAATGGGCCTATCAGACTGGCATAATCTTTGTTCCCGAAAGCGTCAATAGTCGTATAGGAAGCGGTATTATAATAGAGCGGGTTTGCTAAACCGATCAGAATTACAGATAAAACGACCATTCCCGGCTGTATCGAACGAAGCGCCACAAGTATACCGATAATAAAGGCAATAACTGTATAAGCAACAAAGGCTTTCGTGCCGAATTTCTGGGCCAGGAAACCAGATAAGAGAATACCAAAACCACCGATCAGACCGAATAATCCCATGTATGTTGATGTAGCTATGGCGCTCATACCTTGTGATCCCCAATATGAAGCCGCAAAAGTATTAAAACCGGGGACGGTAAAGCCAACACATACTATACCCAAAAAGAGCAGCCAATAACTTGGGCTTTTGCGTGCTTTTTGCAAGCCAACGCCGAAAACTTCTTCATCTTTGTTTGCTTTATCGGCACCATATGGTTTGAGACCCTTTTGCTCCGGGCCTTCCTTGATAAACAAGGCCCCAATGACAAGATGAATAACTGCTACTATGATTGCTAAATAAAGGGCTGCTGCCTGCCAACCAAAGTTAGCGATAAAGCGGCCGGATAAAGGCATTAATACAATATAACCAAAGCACATACCGGAAAAGACGACGCCAATAACTGAATTTCTTTTTTCGATGAACCATCTTGTAAGAATGATTGAGGATGGAGCGATGACAAATCCGATCCCGATACCTGCGACAGCCCCTGCAACATATAAAAGCCAAACCTGCGTTGCGATTGAGAAAAAAAATAACTGAAGCGGCAAACCTAGACCCAAGATTAACATCGACTTTTTAATCCCTAATTTTTGGATAAAAGGACCAACTAAAAAATAATTTGATAAGAAAGCTGCTAAAGCGCCGATCGAGGCTACAAGTGTGATCTCGCTGACACTGGCGCCGGTTGTTTGAATTATTGCCGGCATGAAGATCCCGAATATCTGGATCGTGCCCATACCAAAAGCTAATAAAATAAAACAACTAATAGCAACTATCCAACCATAAAAAAACGGTTTTTTCTCTCCCATTTACTAACCCTCACCCTCTCCTAAATAAAATTTTTTATTAGAATAAAAGCAGCTGAAATATTCAGTTGCTTTTATATTAAAATAATTCCCAGAATAGTCTCTCAATACCTTTATGAGTAGTTCCAATCTTTTACTATTTTTTTACAAGTTATTACAACTATAATATATAAATTCTTTTATTAGCAACCGCCACCGACAAAGCAATGAAGTTCAAGCATATCTCCATCTGATAGCGGATCATCTCCATTGGCCAGACGACCGTTGATCGTAACAAAACCCACTTCATCGAGATTAAGTTGATCATATATCTTTCTGGGTGTTATTCCCGGATAGTATTCAAATTTTGCGAATAGCATTCCCTTTTGCGATGAAGCGTTTATTTTTAAGGCAGCATGATAGTTAACTTCTATCATATAAAACACCTCTTTTATGCCATTTTTAAATAATTTATATTTCAGGTGGAGTTATTTTTAACCCCACCTGAAATATAAAGCAACCATTTAAACTAATAGATTATTATTTTTTGCACCATTGTTTGGGCAGACCATAGCCGTCCCAGATTAATTCGCCGGTATCTTTCTTGACCATGTTGATGGCCTGTTTCGGGCAACGGCCTTGGCACATAGCGCAACCCATGCAGTATTCATAGATCAATTCAGGAGTTGCACCCTTTTGATTCTTTAATGCGCCGTAGGGGCAAATCGTTTCGCAGATGCCGCAAGCATTACACTTTTTACCATCAAATACAGGAATAATAGGAGTGTCAACAGCCATCGGGAATTCTTCCTTCGGCCAGTCACGGATATACTGGAATTGAGGAACGCAAATACCTTTGAATTCATCAACGCTCTTGTATCCTTTACGATCCATGAAAGAGCTCATGCCGTCAACCATATCTTTGATGACGCCAACGCCACGGCAGTAAATTGCGGAACATATACCAGCAACATCAGCGCCGCCCATCATATATCTAACGCAGTCATCCCAAGCATAGGCACCACCGCCACCGATTACAGGGATTTTAACAGTACAAGTGACTTCCATTAATTTTGCTAAGGAGAAGATGATCCAACCGCGGCCGATGGTAGCACCACCGGAATATGGGCCGCCGTAGAAAGTACCGGTTTCATGGTCGATAAATGTGCCATAGAAAGCATTATTGGCGGAGATAGCGCCAGCGCCGGCTGCTTCAACTGCCAAGGCTACGGCAGCGGAATTGGTGCATTGGGGGGTCATCTTGAAGATGATCGGTACATTACAAGATTCAACGCAAGCTTTGGTTATTGCAGCTGCTTTTACAGGGTCTAATGCCAAAGGAGCGCCGCAGTCTTTATGGGCTTCGGAAGCGCCGAATGTAGCATGAGGTCCGCCGGTATCGATTTCGATCATATCACAGCCTAAGTTTGCTAAATCTCTACATTTGTCAGCCCAGGTTTTTGCATCCGTACCAATACCGGAGCAGCTACCGATGAATAAAACATCATTCTGACGGCAAAGTTTCAAGGTTGCGGGACCTTCCGTTTCCAACCATTGCTCATAAGGCATGTTGTGGAACATTTGGCTACCAAACCAGGTGTCCTTCAGGTCGTTACCAAATCTGGCTAAAGAATAGAAGTAAGGACGGGGCCAACGCTGCGGTCCATCGATTTCATGTACAGTCTTAGCAATTATCCAACCTGCACCTTGATCAATACATCTTTTGGCTAATCTTGCATGGCCACCGTAATCGCATGAGGTCACGCCTATCGGATTTTTCAATTCATGTCCTAAAAAACTACATTTCAAATTTGCCATTCTAATTCCTCCTAATTTTTGTTTTTGTTTTTTGTTTTTACATCATTCTTCCTATAGAAATCCCCAACCCATAAGACTGGAAAATACTTTTCGCTATTTCAAAGTCTTTCTGGGCAACTTTCCTGAATCCTTTATAAGGAGATAAAAGCCCCAAATACTGGTACTTGTGTGCTCCTAAAGTATGGATAGGATTGATATCGACCATTTCCGCCCCAATAGATTTAGAAAACACCGCTGTCTTCTCCAAATTATCTTTAGAATTATTAAAGCCGGGGATCAAAGGCAAAGAGACTCTGATTCTCACTTTATTAGCCATCAACTTAGCATTATGTAAAATTATATTATTAGGTACGCCGGTAGCTTCCAGATGCTTTTGAGAATCCATGTGTTTAATATCCAAAAGAACTAGATCCGTAAATGGTAATACTGCTTCTACTAGCTCCGGAGCAGCAAAACCAGAGGTATCAAGAACCGTAGAGAGGTTTTTCTCCTTGCAGGCCTGCAATACAGCTAGGGTAAATTCCGGTTGATAAAGTGGTTCTCCACCGCTTAAGGTGATGCCACCATCTTCCCCATAAAAAGGAATATCCTTTTCACATTCAACCATCACTTCATCGACGGTTACTTCCCTGCCGATTTGCTGCAATGCGCCATTTGGACATACATCAATACATTTCATGCATCTATTGCATTGACTTCGATCAATAATGGTTTTTTTATCTTCTTGATATATGGCCTTCTCGGGACATATTTTTATACAGGCTCCAAAACTCTTACATCTTTTTTCAATAAAGTATAATTCAAGGTATCTGTTTAGCGTTTCCGGATTAGAACACCATTTGCATCTTAAGGGGCATCCCTTTAAGAATACTGTGGTTCTGATCCCAGGACCATCATGGGTGGAGAATTTTCTGATGTCTGTAATACTACCGACTGGCCCGCCTGGCATTCTAATCACCTCATAGTCTTTTGTCTAAACAATTATGCCAGACCTATCAACATTGCGGGTACATCTTTGAGCATGATTTCAATGTGTTCTCTGCTTACGCCTTGAGCCCATAACGTTCTGATAAAGTTCTTCAAACCGGGGACAGGCTCATGGTTGGGCTGTCCGGCATCGGTAATCAAAACCAGATGATCGGGACCTTTTTCTTTAAGTAATTCCTTGATCAGATACATGGAATAATCATAGTTGATTATCCAACCCAACATGGCCGGCCATTCGATGCAGGATGTTTCCGCAAATTCTAAGTATGCACCCATATCTATCATTTGTTTGGCTTCTTCGGGAGTTAAGAGGGTCATTTCCTGAGTTACATGGTCCATGATAACTTTGATGTTCATGCCTTTTTTATTGACATAATCAAGGACCTGGAATTTTTCTTCATTAGAGACATGGCAGGTGGAAAGAGCAACTACATCACCTTTAGTGTTATTATTATAATCAGCCATGACGTCCAGGACCTCTTTCATTTCCTTGGTCAGGTCGGCGCCGTCGGTAACAAAGATACCGCCTGTACGGCCCATAGCTTCTTGTTGATAACCGGCATCAAGAGAAGGCAGCCATATTTCTTTGCAGCGGCCATATCCTAAGGCAACTTTAACGGCTTTGGCATTTATACCACCAACGGTTTCATTAAGGGTAAGACCACCGAAAACTTCAACAGGGGTAAAGACTTCGCCTTTGGCAGCTGCTTCTTTTTGCATTTTCTTTAAGAAATTCTGGATAATGATGGCGCAGTTATTGCACATGGTATTGTGATCTTTAAAAACTAAAGCTTTCATGCCGGCTTGACTTGCCTGGATACAAGTTTCTTCCATCGGGGGTCTGCCTTTTAACCAATTTCCCAAAGGTGCACCATGGAGATGGATATCAAGTGCGCCTACAATTATTTCATCAATTAATTCCGGTTCATGATATTCGCCCTGAGCATTAAAAAGATAAGGCCATGCTTGATGTGTCCTATCAACCATTTCTTTCTCAGTAACAGTACGACCAAATTTGTGTTCTTCCATTTTCCACTCTTCAATAGCTTTATAACTCATTTTCTTTTCCTCCCTTATCATATATAGATATATTTAGTTTTTAAGCAAAACTTAAATTACGCATAAGGTAGAATCTACAAATTTAAAGATTCATATATTTACCGATAAATCGATAATTCCAGGGATACGGTGAATTAAAAGCTGAAATATTTCTCCAATTATCTCTAAGCTCATTGAGATCATCCTGACGCCACATAACGCCAAGTAAGAAACCTGCTTTCAGTGTTTCTTTACCAATCAGTTGTGCGCCGACCAGTTTACCATTTAAGATAATTAATTTGGCATAGTCGTCTTTGAATCTCTTTTCTATAATCTCTACGCCTTCATTACCGGCAACGCTGGTTTCCGTCTTACCTAGAGAGACTGCATGAGAGTGGAAAAAATGTGCTCTCGTAAAATTCCAGGCTCCACGATAGGATGTATCTATACCCACAATGTTTTTGGCAATGACTTCAGCCTGCTCAACAGCATTGTTTCTCAACATATTCAGGGCGTTTTCTC
>Ga0209016_1001039_pt1 | contig 25194 bp, 22 predicted proteins | sample EPASupsiteSAE305_FD_187265 | JGI IMG/M metagenome (GOLD analysis project Ga0209016, IMG submission 187265) | Bioremediated contaminated groundwater microbial communities from EPA Superfund site, New Mexico - SAE3-05 (SPAdes) (version 2) | ecosystem: Environmental > Aquatic > Deep subsurface >...
AAAATCTGCTGCTCATTGCTTATTTTTATATTAAGCCATTCCTTTATGGCCGGGACGATCTCCACCATAGCAACTGCTAGCACCGCCGCTAATAAGCCAATAAAGAATAAAACGATTTCAGTCATTCCCATACTTATTACGCCTCCTTATGTAAAACATAAGATGCCTGCTCCTTGATAAAACCTTCCAATTCTTCACTTACCTTCTGGTATTTTAAAATGGCGGGGTCCATTTCACCATTGATCTCACCTTTTTTTACAGCAATAGCTGTAGCATAGGCCAGGCTACCGATGGCATCCACGGAAAGCATGACAAGATATCCTTCTTTTGCTCTGGCCAGTGCCTTTTTTTCGGCTTCACAATCACGCCTATTTTGTTGTCTATAAAAATAAAAAAGAAAAATCGCTACTCCTATAGATGTAATTACTGATATCCACTGAGTCATCAGCATCCTCCTCCATATTCTTAATCAATTTAGCAATATACCACAAATAACTTTTGAGCGGGTATTCTCGCTAATATAGTATATGCTGCGTGTCCAATCTTGTCCCTTACTTAAAAAATAAAAGGAGCTTTTAAGCTCCTTTTATTTTTTAAGTAAGTTCTAGAAAAAAGTATTTTTAATCAATGGCAACATCTTTATCGTTGCCCGATAACCAGCTTCCATGCATTCGCCCATCAGATTAAAAGTTAAAAGTCCCGCACCTGGCGGCAAATCCGGCTGGACAGTAAGTTCCTCCCCTGAAGCGCTGCATTCCAAGAGCCTGATGCGCATGATATTTAGACTATGTGATACTATTTCCACCACGTTTTCCTGCTCCATCTTTTGATAAGCTTCGCCAATATCAACAGCTAGTACCTTTTTTTCACCACCTGCAATCAAAAGATCGACCGGTAAATTATGGGTTAAGCCACCATCCACAAGGCACATTTTACCGATCTTTTTCGGCTGAAAAAAACTTGGATAGGCGGAGCTGGCCCTCATGGCTTCGCAAAGCAAAACATCATTACGCCAGCGGACCTGCTCCAAATGAGAGAGGTCATGCAAGGAATTGGTATAAGCAATCGTTCTGCCGCTATTTAAATCTACCGCTGGAATAACCACCCGCATTTTGGCCTCACGGATATGACAACCACCTGTAAGATCATAAAACATCTTTTCCAAAGCATTGCCCTTTACTAAACCGGTAAAAGTAACCGGACGATGCATAGCCATTTGGCAGAAAGCCTTAGCCATACCCCAAAGATCGGCATCAAGCAGATGATAACCTGTCTGCGTTGGGTCAAGTATCAATTCTTTCATTTTCTGGATGGAAAATCCTGAGGCATATAAACCGGCGACGATACCGCCGGCACTAGCCCCGGCAATCGAAGAGGGCAGCATATTGTTTTCCTCTAAAGCCAAAAGCACTCCGACATGAGCTGCTCCTCGGCAGCCTCCGCCGGCTAAAGCAATACCATAGGACATCGGCCTCGCCCCTTTAAAAATAGTTGCTAAAGGATATAAGGTTTCAACTTGGCCTATGCTTATTTTGCTTATGTATTTACTTTTCACCCTGTTTGTTCTCCGCAAAATTACGGATGATTTGTAAGACAGCTTGGTAAAATGCTTCTTCTGCTACTTGCAGCTGCTGCGGATTTTTATCTTTATAGGCATCATCATCGACAGCTACTTTGGTCTTACCCAATTGATATTCAAAAATTATTGCCATCGGCTCACCCCCTATACCTATCATATGGAGCTCAAAGCCTGTCATATGTCATAAAACCTGCTTTAGCAAATGAAATAGGTCTAGGCCAGCTACTGCTTGGAATATAGTATACAAGAAAAGCAGGGAAAGGTTTTGGCAGAATATGGCTTATTGCATCTATTTGCGCAAATCTAGGGCCGATATGGAAGCAGAAGATCGCGGTGAAGGAGAAACCTTCGCCAGACATCAAAAGATGCTTCTGAAGTTGGCAGATCACCAGAAATTAGCTATCTGCGAAATCTATCGGGAAATAGTTTCCGGGGAAACGATTGCTGCCCGTCCTGTGATGCAGCGTCTATTGTCCGAAGTAGAGCAAGGAATTTGGAGCGGCGTCCTGGTCATGGAGGTAGAACGTCTGGCCCGCGGAGATACTATCGACCAGGGAATTGTAGCCCAAGCCTTCAAATATTCCGACACCAAAATCATCACACCCCTAAAGACCTATGACCCTGGCAATGAATATGACGAGGAGTATTTTGAATTTGGCCTCTTTATGAGCCGCCGCGAATACAAGACCATCAACCGCCGCCTCCAGAGAGGACGTTTAGCAGCCTCTACAGAAGGCAAATACATAGGTCCTTTTGCCCCTTACGGCTACCAGAAGATAAAGCTGGAGGGAAAGCAGGGATATTCCTTACTCCCCCACCCCGAACAAGCGGCTATCGTTCGCCTGATCTTTGCACTTTTTACCAATGGGGAAAGACAAAGCGACGGTTCTTTTTGCTGCTTAAGTACAGCCGCTATTTCTCGTAAACTCAATGAAATGCCCATACCTGCCGCCAAAGGCGGCGTCTGGTCTAGTGCCTCTGTCCGCTCCATTTTGCAAAATCCCGTTTATGTTGGTAAGATCCGCTGGAATTACCGCCCTACGGTTAAAAAAGTAGTTAGCGGTCAGCTCCGGCGAATTCGCCCCCGGGCCAAAGAGTGCCTGATTTCGCAAGGAGTCCACCCGGCCTTAATTACCGAAGACACATGGGAAAAAGTTCAGCAATATCTGTCTTCGCGAAAAAAAAGCCCTGGCAAGCCCAAAATCCAAAATCCTTTAGCAGGGCTGGTCGTCTGCGGCATCTGCGGCAAAAAAATGGTGCGCCGACCTCATGGGGGGCGTTATCCTGACAGCCTAATCTGCCCAACTCTTGCCTGCCCCACTGTCAGTTCATCTTTAGCTCTCGTCGAAGATAAAATATTGCTGACTCTGGAACAATGGCTCCATCAATACCATTTTCAAATGCCCGATCAATCTCAGCCTCAGGCAAATATTGAAGAGCAAGCATATCAGAAAACGCTTTTGTCATCGGATCAAAAAATCAAACGTTTAGAAAAACAAATAAATAATGCCCATGACCTTTTAGAACAGAAAATATATTCACCGGAAGTTTTTATAAAACGCATTGGCCAATTAAATTCAGAATTAGCACAAGCAAATTACAGCCGCTTAAATCTTTTGGAAAAAATACAGCCTCAAAACTTACCTGTAGCTCCTCAAGTAAACACTTTCACTATTGAACAAGTTTTAGGGACTTATCGGCATTGTGATTCAGTAGAGCGAAAAAACATCTTACTCAAAAGTATTTTGGATAAGGTAGTCTATTTTAAAAACAAGTCTGGACGCTGGCATAACATGCCGGAAGAATTTATTATTCAAATCTACCCAAGATTTCCAGCAACAAGACAAGGAAAATAATCATATATATTCGGGTGGAACCAATGAAATGGCGCATCTGGAAATTATTGCTACGCTGGTTTATAAATTAACTAAAAACGCCGACCTTGAACAATATAAAATAGGCGGCGTAGAAAGTATGTACATAGAACATGGCAAAGACCTTTACTATACCGATTCAGCTGGAGTTCCTTTTACCGTTGCCTATATTCAAGCTAAAGGCGATCCGATTACTAATCTGCATGAAGACATGGCTGCAGAACAAAAAGCCCGCAGCACCTACAACCATTTGATCAATTTTAGCGATGACCCCGGTGTTATTGATGCCCTGCGCTTCCTTCGGGAAAGAGAAGTAGTACATTTCCAACGTTTCGGGGAAGCATTAGATGATGTACAAGAATTTTATGCTTGCAAAAAAGTTTTTTAAAAAATAACCCTCATAAGATAAAAGCCTGCCGGAAGTTAAACGGTCCGTTTCGGCAGGCTTTTTTTAATTAAAATTAAAAAAATTTACCAAGTTTTAAAAAAATTCTCCATTAAATTTTGGGGATACTAAGAACTAATAAAATAAATCCACAGGAGCATTTATGTCAAAGAAATTTTTATTTTTAATTGAAGGTTATATTTGTATTGCTTTAGGCATTATTGGCTTTATCATGCCTATTATGCCTGGTGCTCCTTTTATCCTTATCGCGGCCTATTGCTTTCTTCGTGGCTCTGATAAAGCCTTTATACGCTTGTATTATTTTCCCGTACTGGGAAGATATGTGCAAAAATTTTATGAAGGCAATGGTATTCCGCGTTTATTTAAAAACATTGCTTTGATCATTACCTGGTTTTGTACCATTTTTACAATTATTATTATTGCTTATGACACATGGCAATATATCCTAACTATCTCTTTTGCCATGCTTTCCACAGGTTATGTCATTTGGCTACCAACTTCACCGCCTAGGAATAGACCTGACGTGGTATTAGTTGATGGGGAATTACCATCTAAAATAAAAATTAATCCAGAACCGATCCATGAAATGCAAATCAACCAAAAACCTGAACAAAAAATTCCTAAACAAAGGCCTATCCCCCAAGTGCTTATCAATAAAAATTTTGCTAGAAAAACACCTATAATTAACCGTCCGGCACCACAAATGCGTACCGGAAATCAATTAATAAACAGTACAAGTGAAAATCCTATTGTTGAATCTGGAGATTCGGATTTTCCATATAAGACATTTTAATAATATTAAAAAAGACGCCTCATTAAGAAGCGTCTTTTTATTTAGTAAAAGCTATCCCCGAAAAGTAGGAGCGGCTTTAGGAACGGTACCTTTTTTGACCTTACGATAATAGGCATAGGTCATAGCTTCATCCTCAGTTGGGAAAACTGCCCCATCCACCAACTCAGCAACAAAAATAGTATGCGTACCTACATCTAAGTGATCAACTACTTTGCACGAAAGATAGGACATCATCCCATCTTTGAGATAAGGAATACCTCTGGAATCTAGCTCATGCGGAGTATCCTTGAATTTATCGATATCTCTGCCGCTTTGGAAGCCAAAACGTCCGATAAAAATAGGCGGCACCTTTTGACCCATGATCGATACGGTATACTCTCCTGTTTCCATAATCAGATCATGTGTCAGATTATCCTTAGAAATAGTGGTGCTGATACGGGGGGGATTGGATGTTACTTGCATGACAGTATTAACAACACAGCCGTTAGCTTTTTCTCCTTTTTTGGTAGATATAATATACAATCCATAACTCAGTTGAAAAAGAGCTTCTATTTCCATAATATCTCCCCTTTCTTTATCTCTTGTTCTATACATATATTGATATATCTAGTTCTTTTCTTTTGTTCTATTTACCTTTGTTTTTTCCTTTATTTCCTTTTTATTATAAAAAACGGGAGGCGAAACATTTGCCTCCCGTAATTACTGGTCTAATTTATGAAACTTTATTCTTCCACTTCTAATTCCACTTCTTCATCTTTGGAAATGACTTTAGCCATATCCATCACGGAATCGCCCTCGCCAAGCTTGATCAAGCGTACACCTTGCGCATAACGTCCCTGCTCGGAGACATCGTCCATATTGATGCGAATAATAATGCCATCGCGAGAAATAATCATCATCTCGTCGCCGGGGCGTACTACTTCGATAGAAGTCAGCTTGCCTGTCTTATCATTGCAGCGCATGGCATAGATACCTTTGCCGCCACGTCTGGTCTTGCGGAAATCATCAAGCGGCGTCCTTTTTCCATAGCCGTTTTCGGAAACTACCAAAAGCTCCCCGTTTTCCTGGACGGAATCCATGCTCACCACATAATCGTCATCGGAAAGAGAGATACCTCTCACGCCTCTGGTGGCGCGGCCCATGGGACGTACATCCTCTTCGGCGAATCGGATGGCTGCGCCTCTGGCGGTGGATAGAACGATCTCCTCCGCGCCATTGGTCAGCTTAACCCCAATCAGATCGTCTCCCTCATCAAGATTGATAGCAATCAAACCATCTTTTCTCGATGAATCATATTCGGAGAGCACACTCTTCTTGACCGTACCTTTTGCGGTGGCCATGAAAAGATATAAGTCGGGGCTGAATTCACGTACCGGGATAACTGCCGTTACATTATCATCACCTGGTAAGGAAATCAAATTGACAATAGCCGTACCTTTGGCCTGTCTGCCCGATTCCGGAATTTCATGCACTTTTAAGCGGAAGGCTTTTCCTTTACGGGTAAAGACCATCAGATAATGGTGGGTGGTAGTGATAAAGAGCTGCTCGACAAAGTCTTCCTGTTTGGTAGACATCGCTGTAACACCCCTGCCACCGCGTTTTTGCTGACGGTAAGTATTAGTGTTCAATCGTTTGATATAACCGTTATTGGTAATGGTGATTACCATATCCTCTTCGGCGATCAAATCCTCCGCTGTCAATTCACTATCGTCGCGGATAATAATTGTCCGGCGGCAGTCACCGTATTTTTCCTGTAATTTGCCAAGTTCTTCTTTGATGATATAAAGGACCAACTTTTCATTATTCAAGACTTCCGTCAAATAAGCAATGGTCTTAATTAATTCACGGTATTCTTCATCCAGCTTTTCTCTTTCCAAGCCGGTCAAAGCCCGCAAACGCATTTCCAGGATGGCCTGCGTCTGTCTTTCGGAAAGACCAAAGCGTTCCATGAGGTTTGTTTTAGCTTCTTCGGTATTCTTAGCCGCGCGGATAGTAGCAACTACTTCATCAATAAAGTCTAATGCTATTTTCAATCCTTCAACTATATGTGCCCGATCCTGCGCCTTTGCCAGATCAAAACGGGTACGGCGGACAATGATATCCTTTTGATGGCTAATATAATGTTCCAGGACCTGTTTCAAAGTCAAAACTTCCGGCACACCATTGACCAAAGCCAGCATGATGATACCAAATGAAGTCTGAAGAGAGGTATGCTTGTAGAGCTGATTTAAAATAACATTGGCATTGGCCTCTTTTTTGATTTCGATGACCACACGCATACCATCTTTATCGCTCTCATCGCGCAGATCGGTAATGCCTTCGAGCTTCTTTTCCCGCACCATATCGGCGATCTTTTCAATCAGATTGGCTTTATTGACCTGATAAGGCAATTCTGAAACGATGATCCGCTGTTTGCCATTATTCATTTGTTCGATAACAGCCCGCCCTCTGATCTTCACAGAGCCTCGTCCCGTAGCATAAGCCGAGCGAATGCCCTCGGTACCAAGGATCAAGCCAGCGGTAGGAAAATCCGGTCCATGCACCTTTTGCATCAGCTCGTCAACAGTGACCGCCGGATTGTCGATCAAAAGGTCAACTGCCTCAACAACTTCCCCCAGATTATGGGGCGGTATATTGGTTGCCATGCCCACAGCTATCCCCGAAGACCCATTGACCAAAAGATTGGGTATCCTGGCCGGCAGGATGGACGGTTCTTTTTCGTTACCGTCATAGTTATCGACAAAATCCACAGTGTCTTTATTGAGGTCAGCCATAAGATCCATAGAAAAAGGCCGCAGACGAACCTCCGTATAACGCATGGCCGCCGCGCTGTCTCCATCAACAGAACCAAAGTTACCTTGGCCATCGGCTAACATATAACGCATGGAAAAGTCCTGTGCCATACGCACCAGCGTATCATAAACAGCTGTATCGCCATGGGGATGGTACTTACCTAAAACATCACCGACGACGCGAGCTGATTTCTTATAAGGCTTATCCGGAGTAATGCCTAAGTCATACATCGAATAGAGAATGCGCCGGTGTACAGGCTTTAAACCATCGCGCACGTCCGGCAGCGCTCGCGAGATAATTACGCTCATCGCATAATCAATAAAGGAGTTTTTCATTTCTATGTCGATGCTTTTATTTAAGATCTTACCATTCACAAAATCCAACTTTTTTCCTCCTCAAGCAAAACTTTATAATATAATCTAAATATCCAAATTGCGGACATAGGTAGCATTTTCTTGGATAAATTCCCGCCGCGGCTCCACCTTGTCTCCCATCAAAATAGTGAAAATGCTTTCCGCCTCCACCGCATCATCTAAAGTGACCCGGAGCAGAGTGCGGTTTTCGGGATTCATGGTCGTTTCCCAAAGCTGATCGGGGTTCATTTCCCCTAAGCCTTTATAACGGCCAACATCATATTTATCGCGTCCATTCTTCTCTAAGAAAATTTCCAGATCTTCATCGTTATAGCAGTATTGGTGTTCTTTTCCCCTTTTGGACTTGGCATGATATAGAGGTGGCTGGGCAATATAAACATAGCCTGCTTCGATCAAAGGCCGCATATAGCGGAAGAAGAAGGTCAGTAAAAGCGTGCGGATATGAGCACCGTCAACGTCGGCATCGGTCATGATTATTAGCTTATAATAACGGGCTTTATCAATATCGAATTCCTCGGAAATACCTGTGCCCATGGCTGTAATCATGGACCTGATTTCCTCATTGGCCAGTATCTTGTCCAGACGGGCTTTTTCTACATTTAATATTTTGCCCCGCAGCGGTAAAATAGCTTGGGTGCGGCGGTCTCTACCCTGCTTGGCGGAACCACCGGCAGAGTCTCCCTCTACCAGGTAAAGTTCAGATAAAGCCGGGTCTTTCATGGAGCAGTCGGCAAGTTTCCCAGGCAGGGAAGTCTTTTCCAGAGCGCTTTGCTTCCTGGTCAGTTCCCTGGCTTTTCTGGCCGCTTCTCTGGCCCTGGCCGCCTGCACCGTCTTTTCGATGATCCGGCGGGTAAAAGTCGGTTTTTCTTCCAGGAAAGTGCCGAGGCCTTCGCCAACTATAGAGCTGACGATGCCACTGACTTCGGTATTTCCCAGCTTGGTCTTAGTCTGGCCCTCAAATTGCGGCTCTTCGACCTTGACGCTAATCACGGCGGTCATACCCTCGCGGATATCCTCGCCGGAAAGATTGGCATTGCCTTCTTTTAAAATATTGAGGCGGCGGGCATAGTCATTTACTACCCTGGTCAAAGCGATCTTAAATCCCGCTTCATGGGTACCGCCTTCTTGAGTATGGATATTATTGACATAGGAAAAAAGATTTTCCATGTAGTTTTCGGTATATTGGATGGCGACCTCTACCTGGACCTTGTCCTTTTCACCTTCAAAATAGATCACAGGGTGCAGCTCTTCCTTACCCTTATTGAGGTATTTCACAAAATCGAGCAGACCACCCGTATAGTAAAAAGTGTGCTGTGAACTATCTCTCTCATCTTCTAAGATGATCTTGATGCCTTTATTAAGGAACGCCAGCTCACGGAGGCGGCTGGATAGAGTTTCCTTGGAATAGATTGTTTCCTCAAAAACCTCCGGGTCGGGAAGAAAAGAAATAGTCGTCCCCGTCTCACCGGAAAGACCTATCTGTCTCAGATCGTATTGCGGCACACCCCGATGATACTCCTGCTGATGCAAAAAGCCGTCCCTGGCGATGCGCACTTCCAGCCATGAGGATAATGCATTAACCACGCTCATCCCTACGCCATGGAGCCCCCCTGAGACCTTATAGCCCCCACCGCCGAACTTACCACCGGCATGAAGCATAGTCAAAGCCGCTTCCACAGCAGATTTGCCTGTTTTCTCATGGATACCAACAGGAATACCACGGCCATTATCACTGACCGTAATGCTATTATCAGGATGGATAGTCACTACGATCTTGTCACAAAAACCGGCTAAAGCTTCATCAATACTGTTGTCCACGATCTCGGAAACTAAATGATGAAGGCCTCTGGAGCCGGTAGAACCGATATACATTCCCGGCCGTCTCCTAACCCCTTCCAAGCCTTCTAAAATCTGAATTTGACTGGCATCATAATTACCGTTATTTTCACCGTTAGCCAATTTGTCACCCTACTTTCTCTTGATTAAAAATAAATGCCCCTAGCAGGCTTATAAATTATTTTTTACACAAAGTAAATAAAGCTTACTTTTTAATAATTATACCACAAAATACAGCCTTCCTCAAGTCTTTTCTTCTTATTATATGTAGTTTTGTATTTTATACTCTATATTGATTCTGGATAAAATCTCATTGTTTCGTTTAATTTTTGTTTTTTAATTAGTAATTCGGGACAAAAATAGCTTTAGCTTTTTATCCAAACAAACATATTCTAAAGGATTTATTAAAATCGAAATAGAAATTAAAGTTAGACAGATAGAAATTTAATCTTTACTGATTTTTATGGCAAGAAATGTCGCAAAATATAAGAAAGTACATTTTAATTAATATAAAAGGAGTTAAGTTTTATGGCGCAAATTCTTTCAGGAAAAGAGGTCGCAATAGCTGTGCGGGAAAGGACCGCCGCTTTAGCCACCGAACTCACAGTCAAAGGGTACCAGCCCCGTCTCGGCATTATCCGGGTGGGGGAACGGACCGATGATCTATATTATCAATCTTCCTTGCAAAAGACTTGTTTATCGGTAGGCTTAGATTGTCAGGTTTTTGCTTTTCCTCTGGAGATATCTCAAGAAGATTTACAAAAAGAAGTTGCAAAAGTTGCGGCCGATCCTACCATCCATGGCATTTTGCTTTTTTGCCCCTTGCCAAAAACGCTTAATGAAAAGGCCATCCGTGAGTTCATCCCCCAAGATAAGGATGTAGATTGCCTGACCAATTCCTCTCTTGCCGCTATTTTCACCGATGCGCCGGAAGGTTTCCCGCCCTGCACGGCAGGAGCAGTTATGGAAACACTTCATTATTATGATATCCCCTTGAAAGGGCGTCACGCGGTGGTCATAGGCCGCTCTTTAGTAGTCGGCAAACCGCTGGCTATGCTGCTTTTACGAGAACATGCTACGGTTACTATTTGCCATTCCCGTAGTGTCGATCTGCCCTCCATTTGCCGTCAGGCCGATATCCTGATCGCCGCCGTCGGAAGAGCTAAAATGGTCGACGCTTCCTATACGCATAGCGGGCAAGTATTGATCGACGTAGGCATTAATGATGATCCGGACCGCCCCGGAAAAATCTGTGGAGATGTCGATTTTGATTCCGCTTCCGCTGTAGCCGGATGGATAACCCCTGTGCCCGGTGGCATCGGTTCCGTAACCAGCTCTCTTTTATGCTGGCATACTACTTTAGCTTGCAAGACAGCTATTTCGCGTAATCAGGAATAAAGTAAACGAGGCTATAGAATTAATGAAACAAGACGAAAAAAAAGAAAAAGTCCGGGTTTTCCTCGTCCAATTTTCCGAGGAGAGCCTGGGCTATGATATTGAGATTTGCGATCCTACGGCTAGCGTAGACGATTATATGTCGGCTTTGGAAGACTTTGCGGCTTCTCATCTGGCAGATTGCCAAGGCTGTGATACCTGCTGCTGGGAGCGTGCTCCTTTGACCTCAGTCGATATCGGTCCCCTGTCCCAACTTTTACCTGCAAGTTCTGCACCAGCTCATGCGGTAGTGGAAGCTTATGCTACTTTATTTATCGGCAAAGACGGGGTCGGCGATATCTATCTTAGGAGAGGCAACGATAATGCCTGCTTTTTTCTGGATAAAAAGACTAAGCGCTGTCGCAATCATCCGGCACGTCCTTTTGTCTGCCGGACTCATTTTTGTTTACCGAAAACTCAAAGAGCACAAGCGCTGCGCGGGGCTGTGGTCAACGTCGGAGAAAATGAATTGATCCGCCTTTTACTTACGGAAGAGGCCGCGGGCACAAAAGAATTGATTGGTAACCGCTTAGCTAAAGAAGACTATCTTCCTGGACCGCTTACCGGTATAACCAGCTATGAAGATATACTCATCAGACTTATCACCTCTGAAGCCCTTTGGCAGGAGCTGCAGGCATAAAAAAGCTCCTCTGTTAGTAGAGAAGCTTTGTATTTTATTTGTTATTTTTTTTCTTTATCCATTATACCTTTTTTTTCAAAAAAACCCATCACTTCATATGTTTCATTGATCCAAACAAAAGAGTTAGGATCAACCGCGCGGATGATATCTTTAAGGTTTGGTAATTCAAAACGGCTCACTACACAGAAGAGGATATCCTTTTCCTTATGGCTGTAGCCGCCCTCCCCTTTTATGATCGTTACGCCACGACCCAGATCACTTAGTAATCGGTCGGCAACCTCCTTGCCGTATTCGGTAACAATCATCACATTGCGTTTTCTGTTCCAGCCTTCCAGCATCTGCGTAAAGACATAAGACGACACATAAAGACTGACCATAGTGTACATGCCCCGCTCAAAACCAAAGAAAAAAGCAGCCAATGTTATTACTACCACATTACCTATTAAAGCTACCGTCCCCACGCTGACATCTGTTTTCTTTTTTAAGATGATGCCGATTATGTCCAATCCCCCACTGGAGCCATGATAGGCAACGAGCAAGCCACCACCTAAGCCGCCCAGCACACCGCCGAAGATGCAGGCTAGTAAAGGATCGTTGATATAAACAGGCAGACGGCCCTCAAATATGATCAAAAGTCCACTTTCCAGCAACATGGCAAATATCGTATAAACAGTAAAACGCATGCTTAATTCTTTCCAGGCCCAAATAAATAAGGGAATATTAAAGATGATCAGATAAGCGCCAAAGGGTATTTGCGGTAAAAAGCGTTGGATGATAGCACAAACGCCCCATATACCTCCGGCCAGCAAATCATTGGGCGCAATAAAAATTAAATAACTTGTAGACGTGATAAAGGCGCCGATTGTCATAAATAAAAAATTCCTTACATGTTTCAATGCAGGAGTATTTTGCATTGGCGTCCCCCCCCCTATTACGACATTTAATTTCCCATATTATGCTATATATGATACTATGTTATATATGCATATTGCAACCTAATATAGGTTAAAGTTTAATCATAAGCATATAACTCTTATTTTTTCATCTATTATAGATAAAATACATTAATCATTATATAAAAGGATGTTGTTTAATGTTTCCAATCGTCCATCATCGTATCAATAAAGCTCTTTACCCTGATACCAGTCCTTTAATTATTTTAGGAGCGCTATACCCAGATATGGCATCCACTTCTGGGTACAACCGTAATGAAGCCCACACCATGGGAGATACCTTTGCAGCCTGGTGCAAGATCAATGCTCCTTGGGGCATCGATCTAGCAAAAGGAATCATCAGCCATGGTTGTAATCCTTACGGGGTCGACTATTACTCCGATGAATTCTGGCCCGGCGGAGAAAAAGGCTGGTGCTTTCAGCAAGGTGTTCCCTGGATGCCAGAAGTAGCTCGCACCACCAATTTACCAGAAAATCTTATCTGGTGGAAAGCACATAACTTCGTAGAAATGTCTTTGGAATTGATCATGATTGATCAGGACAACGATTTAAATAGCGATATTTTAAAGGCAGTTGATGACCATGGGGCTGTCAAGGAAGTGGCGCAGTTGCTTGCTGCTTATGCGGGATTGGATGAAAGTAAAATAGAATATGCCTATAATATGGTCCCAGAGGTATTTGCCTTAGAAGAAGTTTCACCACAATATCTGGCTACCAGACAGGGAAGAGCCTATCGCCTGCGTCATCAGGTCTATGATTATGACGAGGAACAAATGGCCGAATTACTTCGGCTGATGAGCATATCTCTTTTGGAAACAGCCCTTCCTTTTTCAGAGCAATTAGAAAAATTGGTCAGCGAGACTCTTACCAAATATTAAAAATTTTTAAATTTAAAAATTCATAAAAAATAGCGACTTTTATAAAAAGCCGCTATTTTTTTATATATACCGCCCAATCCCTGTATGAGGCGGCATTAAAACAGCGGGCGGGCCGCTGATAGTAGTATTATATGCTTGGGCATAGTTAAAAGTGCTTTCTTGATCAAGAGATATTACCTCCAAAAAAGAACAAGCAAAAGCGACTTCGCATAAAATAAAGCAGATATTAATTTTTTGAGAGGTGTTATTGATGAGTCACTTTTGTTGTAACAGATCGTGTAACAACTCGTCCTGCTGTAATTGCGTTGCTGCAGCCACAACAACCGCGCCTTGTTCCAATCAGGAATGTATCATTGTTTCGCTAAAAACAGTCATTGACAGTTGTTCCACCTGCATACCCTTTACCACAGAGATCTTGATCCCAATTGAAGGACCTTTTGATGTCGGTGATTTGGAGGTAGGCGATCTATTGAACGTAAAACTTTGCGGAGATATTACCTGCACCGAAGTACAAAGGGAACACCGCAGCTGTTTTGCTTTATCCACCATCCTATATAATTTCCCCATCAAGATCTTTACCGGCAATGGCAATTGCCACCATCACAAGGAACAAATCTGCCAGAACATACCTTTCCTTAATGCAGTAAATCTTAAATGCACCCCTGATTCGACACTGGAATGCGATGACAACACCTTGCTTTCGATAATTGCCATCGTTACTGCTATCGATTGCCACAAAATCACCGTCAGCATTCAGATCGTCGCCCGCTTGATTACCCAACAAGTTGCCACTAGGGAATATGAAATCTTGGCTTCCCCCAGGGGACCTATTGCCGCCTGTCAGACTGATCTTTGTCAGCTTCTCGATTCCACTAATTGCGTTTGACAAGAATAAAAAAAAGGGCCGTAAGGCCCTTTTTAATTGGATTAATAATATAGTAATTAATTATTTAATCTGTTTGGCTGCCGCTTGGGGTGAACGAGAAAGAAATATCTCTCCTGTACGAATGATCTCCACTATACCATGTTTTTTCATCAGCTGACAGAAAGCGTCCACTTTTTTAACTTCCCCCGTTATCTCGATAACCATAGTATCAGGATGGACGTCAAGAATCTTGGCCCGAAAGATATCAACAGCGTTGGTAATCTCTCCCCTGTTATTGGAGTTACCAGACACTTTGATCAAGGCCATCTCCCGTGAAATAGGGTCCTCTTTGGTCATGTCCAAGACCTTAATTATATGCACCAGCTTCTCTAAATGGCAAATGATCTGTTCCAATTCATCCTGCGTGGAAACTTCAACTACCAAAGAAATACGAGTTAGGTCTGGCTCCTCAGTGGGGGAAGCAGATATGCTTTCGATATTGAATCCCCGGCGTGAGATGAGGCCTAAAACATGTGACATAACCCCAGGATAATTTTCAGCTAAAAGAGCTAAAGTATGCTTCATTTAAAAGCCTCCTATTCCACCAGATTATCCAAAGCCTCATTAGGGGCAACCATCGGCAAAACATTTTCATCATCATCTACCCAGACATCCACAAAGATCGGACTGGGACAAACTTTAGCGGCAGCAATAGCTGCGTCTAACTCATTTCTTTCCCGCACGGTAATGCCGGTAGCGTCAAAAGCTTCTGCCAAACGGCGAAAATCGGTGGGAGCCATATGTTTAGAATGACTATAACGGCCCTCATAGAAAAATCTCTGCCATTGGCGGACCATACCCAAACCGTGATTGTTAAGAATAAAGACCTTGATGGGTAATTGCTCTTCCATCGCTGTAGCGATCTCCTGGCAATTCATCATGATGCTACCATCACCGCTAAAAAGCCAGACTTCATTATCCGGGCAACCTAATTTAGCGCCAATAGCCGCTGGCAGGCCATATCCCATCGTACCTAAACCACCGGAGGTAAGAAATCCTCTTTTTCTGGTACTGCGGCAATAATGTGCCGACCACATCTGATGCTGTCCGACATCGGTAACAATAATGGCATCATCAGCCATAGCCCGGCACACTTCCTCAATTACCTTCTGCGGCTTCAGGCGGGGGCTTTCATCAGTATAATGTAAAGGATGCTCTTGTTTCCAACCTTTTACTTGTTCTATCCAGGGATCTACATCGCATGGCTTGACCAAAGAGTTAAAGAGCGGCAGGGACCAACGCAGATCACCCAAGACCTTATAATCAACCTTAACTATTTTATTGATCTCAGAAGAGTCTATTTCAAAATGGGCTATTTTAGCATTTGGCGCAAATTTACTTACTTCACCCGTTACTCTATCATCAAAACGAACACCAAAACCTATCAAAAGGTCACAATTAGTTACCGCTAAATTAGCTGCATAAGTCCCATGCATTCCTACCATGCCCAAATATAGGGGTTTAGATTTGTCGATAGAACCAAGACCCATGAGACTGCTGATAAAAGGAGCGCCTGTCTTATGTAAAATTTGGGCAAAAGCTTCTTCCATATCAGATAAGACTACACCACCACCCACAAAAAGCAGCGGCCTTTTAGCTTCGGCTAAAGCTTTGGCTACTTCTTCAACGGCAGCGGGATCGCCTTCTTCAACCGGACAATAGCTCTTCATTTGCACCTTTTCCGGGTACTCAAATTCAGCAGTTTGACTGAAAATATCTTTAGGAATATCAATAACTACCGGACCAGGTCGACCACTACGCGCAATATAAAAAGCCTCCGATAATACTTTGGTCAATATATTAACATCCGTAACCATATAATTATGTTTAGTTATGGGGGTTGTAATGCCGGAGACATCCGCTTCCTGGAAAGAATCCTTACCTAAGAGGCTGGAGGCCACTTGGCAAGTGATACATACCAGAGGAATGGAATCCATATTTGCAGTAGCGATACCGGTTATTAAATTAGTCGCACCTGGTCCAGAAGTAGAGAAGCAGACCCCTACTTTGCCGGTAGCACGGGCATAACCGTCTGCAGCATGAACAGCACCTTGCTCATGCCTGGTCAAAATATGCCGTATATCGGAACCATACAGTGCATCATACATCGGTAAGGCCGCGCCGCCGGGATAACCGAAAACCGTATCCACGCCCTCTTTTTTTAAGGCTTGAACAACGATTTCTCCTCCTGTTAAAAGCATTTATTTTCCCCCTTTGGACTTTTTTAAACTTCCTATTATTTTAACAATCATCTTTACTTTTGTCTAATTTTTTAATTATTCTATTAATAAAACCTATATAAAATATAAAGCCCGCGGCGTTCGCCGCGGGCAAGTAGGTAAATCTATCGTTTTTCACCCTACCTTAATCACGGAACGCCAAAAGACATTATTGTTGATAATAATCCCGACAATAATGTTAATAATTATCGCAATAAGAATGGTTATGGTAGCTGTGATAAACATTTTTTCTCCCTGGATAGTTAAGTTTGACTTATTATACTATCCTCTTTAACATTTTGTCAAATTTTTTTAATATAATAAGAAATCCTAGCTTACAGCATTAACGATAGCTATCCAGACATCATAAGGGATGATACCCATTCGCCAAACAGCTATCCCAGCTAGTCCATATTCCTTAGCTAAAGCAGCCTTCTGGGCAAGGCTTTGGGCATCTTCAAACCAAAGCTGCCGTATCACACCGTCCGTGCCGACATAAGTAAACCAAGGCACACCACTAGCCTCATCGCGCTGAATAGTCGCCCCCATGGTAGTTGCTGTTTCTATGGCGCCATCGATATATACTGAGCTACCCTTTTGATTTTCTGGCCAGACATAGCCATAAGCACCCAACCCAGCATGGAATTTTTCCGCCGGAATAAATTGCAGTAAGTATTCTATAGTCGTTTCTGTCCAATCGGCACCGGCTACCGGACCAGGACTACCTCCGGAATAATGCTGATTATATAGCATAATGATCAATTGATCGGCTTCGGCAGATAAAGCTGCATAATCATACCCATCCAACCAGGTTTGCCGGTCATTGCTCCGGGGCATGAGGGAAAGGGAAACGGTATAATCATCGCCTAAAGTCGTTTTCAGCTCATGTACTAAAGCTGTGAAATTATCTCTTTGGGAAACGCTGACTGCTTCAAAATCCAAATCAACGCCTGCCATACCTTTTTCTTCCACCAAAGCGCAAATATTATTAACCAAAGCAGTACGCAGATCGGCACTTGCCAGCACAGTATCGGAAATAGTCCTGTCAAAACCCGTTACCAGCAAGAGAGGTGTAATGCCATTTTCTTTGATTAAGTCATATGCATCGCTTTCGAAAAGATCCAGATCAAAATAGTTCTTTTCAGAAATGCTCCCATCAGCTAAAATACGGTATCCGAAATGGATAACATCATCAAATGTATCCATATGCTGCTCCAGCATATCCAAGGAACGGTAATCATAATAATAGCCAGTTATCTTCATTTCGCTAGGGGCATTGGGAAAGTCGATCGTTATCATTTTTTCTGCAGGAAGCCACTGTACCACCGCACCCATATTTTCCGCCACAAAGCGTAGAGGCACAAATGTCCGTCCTTCCTTAGACATGGCCGGGACTGCCATGGTAACGGCTTCGTTATTTACTATCGCCTGATCATTGCCAATTACCAAAGTAATGGTAAGGTCTTCACGAGTGAGGGTAGCAGTTTTAGTGGTATTATCCCAAAGCAGCGTCGCATCCAAAGGAGTAGAGGCAAAACGCAAGGGCACCATGGTATAACCCCCATTGTAAACAAATGGGGCAACATCCGGCGTAGCTCTACGGCCATTGATCTTCATGGTTATATCAGAGGTATCGGCCGCCAAGGCGGCAAGCGGCGCAGAAATCAAGAAAACAGCGGCTAAGATGGCAGGCAGTAGAACCTTCCTTTTATGCCAAATAATACCGCCCTGCGATTGAGAGCACATCCCCAAACGCCAAGGGCGGAGAATTTTTTCGCTCAATGTTTCTAAGATATTTCTTAGAACTTTTTGTGACACCATATCACATCCTTTGACAAATTCTTACTCTTTTTTCTATTCTACAATAACTTTGTGAAAACCTTGTTTTGAAAATTCTTTCTTATATTCAAAGACAAAACAAAAAAAAAATTTATTAAAAAACTTTCTCGCCAAGGAATTAAAAACAGTGAGTTAACTACCTCTTTTTATTCCCTCCCTCCCCCAGGAAACCTATATTTAAAGACCCTAAAAGCACCCATTTTGTTTCCTAGTATATATTGGAATCTTTAAACCCATCAAAAAAACCGCCTCATAACTAAAAAAGGATACCGCATAATGCGGTATCCTTAGACTGTAGAAAAAGCATGTTCATTGGGCCGAGAAACGAGGAGACCAGGCGGAGAAACAGCCATCCAAGGAGCGTACTAAAACGCACATGACTGACGATAGATGTTCCGACAACACCGTAACCGAAGTTTATCCAACACGCTGATTATTTACGATCGGGATTAGGACCGGCAGCAATGATTGCTTGGTCCAATCCTACAAACTTAGCAAAATTTTCCTGGAAGAGAGCCGCTAATTTTTTAGCGGAAACTAGATAAGCATCTTTGTCAGCCCAAGTACTCATAGGATCAAGTATCTCATCAGGTACTCCAGGGCAACTCTTCGGCACAGAACAACCAAAGATGGGATTATAAACAAATTCCACATCATCAAAACCGCCGGTTAGGGCTGCAGTGACCATGGCGCGGGAATAAGAGAGTTTCATCCGGCTGCCAACCCCATAAGGGCCACCGGTCCAACCTGTGTTAAGCAAATAGACATCGGGTTTATATTTCAGAATTCTTTCGCTCAGCATATTGGCGTAGACAAAAGCAGGACGCGGCAGGAAAGGCGCACCGAAGCAAGTGGAGAAGGTAGCTTGAGGTTCGGTTATGCCACGTTCTGTGCCCGCTAATTTGCTGGTATAGCCAGATAAGAATTGATAGCAAGCTTCGTTTACATTAAGTTTAGCTATTGGAGGCAATACGCCAAAAGCGTCTGCCGTAAGGAAAACGATAGTTTTGGGATGACCGCCGATACCGCTTTCTACTGCATTGGGAATGCTCTGCAAAGGATATGAAACCCTGGTGTTTTCAGTTATCGAACCATCAAAATAATCAGGAACTCTTGTTCCTTGATCATAAACAACATTTTCTGCCACGCTGCCGAAGCGGATAGCATCCCAAATCTGCGGTTCGCCTTCTCTGGTCAGGTTGATACACTTAGCATAGCAACCACCTTCAAAATTGAAGATGCCATCTTCCGACCAACCGTGTTCATCGTCACCAATCAGATTACGGGAAGTATCAGCGGAAAGTGTAGTTTTGCCGGTGCCGGAAAGACCAAAAAAAAGTGCCGTCTGTCCGTCATCGCCTTCATTAGCCGAGCAATGCATAGGCAATACTTCTCTGTCGGGAAGCAAGAAGTTCATCCAGGTAAAGCAGGATTTTTTCATTTCTCCGGCATAGCTGGTACCACCGATGATGATCTTTTTATCTTGATAATTAAGGATAACAAAGGCTTCGGAATTGGTGCCATCAACTTCTGGAAGAGCCTTAAACCCTGGCGCACAAATCAAATTGAATTCCGGCACAAAATCAACCAATTCTTCTTCTTTAGGACGAACCAAAAGCTGGCGGATAAATAGATTCTGCCAAGCATATTGATTAATAACACGCACAGGAATACGATGTGCCGGGTCTGCTCCGACAAAACCTTCGAAAACGAAAACATCCCTGGTTTCTAAAAAAGCTGTTAAACGATAAAGCAATTTCTCATATTTTTCCGGTTCTATGGGAACATTAGGACCGCCCCATTTGATTTTATCATGAACATCAGGAGTATCGGCAAAGAAACGGTCTTTAGGTGAACGACCGGTATATTTTCCCGTTTTAACAGCCAGTGCGCCGGTAGAAAGAAGTTCTCCTTCGCCTCGCAGAAGCACTTGCTCTGCCAAAGCTGCCACACCCATATTACGATAGATATTTTTAATATTGATTAAACCAATTTTTTCTAATTCCTGTCTGATATCTGCCATCCAAAAACCCCCCACATATTACTTTTCTTTGCATTTATAAAAATCAAGGGACTACGCCCTTTAGCATAACCCTTGTTTATATATAATAAGCATTAATTTAAAGATCAAAAAATTTAAAGCTGACTGAAAAGTTTAAATCTTTTATTATTTCCCCTGTTTATCAATACTACATTTTTTATACTATACAAAAAACTGTTGCTAATTGCAACAGTTTTTTTTGCTAATTAAAAAATATTTATCTAAGGCCAGTAAAAAGTCTTCTTTATTATTTACTTCTTTGTACTCCCGCATAATCAATATACCAATCATCTTGCAATAGCAAATCGGAAACAGGCACAGCAGCTAGCCCTTTTTCTTCCAAGCGACAAAGAATCGGTTCCAAAGCTTCTGCGGTATGTAGACCATTATTATGGAAGAGAATGATATCTCCAGGACCGATATTTTTTATTACTCTACTCTCGATCTCGGCAGCAGAAAGATCTTTCCAGTCTAAGCTATCTTTGCTCCATTGCACCGCTTGGTAACCTAAATTATCAGTCACTTCAATTACCTTATTATTATATGCACCAAAAGGAGGTCTAAAAAGTGTCGGAGAATAGCCGGTCACTTCTTTGATCATTTGTGCATTCTCTTTCAACTCATCTTCCATTTGCTTTTGACTTAATGTACAAAAATTGGGATGGCTCGTAGAATGCATGCCAATTTCATGTCCTCTCAAAGTAATCTCCCAAGCAACATCAGGATATTCTTTTAACCAAATATTAACTAAAAAAAATGTTGCTTTGACATTATGTTTATCCAATGTATCTAAGATTTTTTCCGTATATTCTGCGCCCCAGCTGGCGTCAAAGCTAATCCCTACTGCCTGCTGTGTAGTATCTACCTTATAAATAGGTAGGAGGCGCACCGTTTTGGAGACACTGCTTATCATATAATTTGCTTCCATTTTATGGGTAAAAAATAAACTTATCAAAGCCACAAGCAAAATAAAAAAAGTAATTTTTTTATAATGACGTAAATCTAAGATCATTATTTCGCCCCCTTTTTATAAAAATACTATTCTCTTGCCAATTTTTTCATGCAGCAAGAGAGCTCGTCATTTGCTAAAAAGACAAAAAAAGAAGTGGATTATAATAATCCACTTCTCAAAAATTAATCCCGGCGACTACCTACTCTTCCAGGGGCCTGCGCCCCAAGTACCATCGGCGTGAAAGAGCTTAACTACTGTGTTCGGAATGGGAACAGGTGTGGCCTCTTTGCTATTGCCACCGGGAAACTTTATAACATATTTAATTAAGAGAACGTGCTGCTCTCTGGAAACCACATAGTGAAGTTAAAGTGTTTAAAACAAGCGTCTTTTGGTCAAGTCCTCGACCTATTAGTACCGGTCAGCTAGAATATTACTACTCTTACACACCCGGCCTATCTACCAGATAATCTATCTGGGGTCTTACCAGCTTATGCTGTGGGAAATCTCATCTTGAGGTGGGTTTCGTGCTTAGATGCTTTCAGCGCTTATCCCTTCCAGACTTAGCTACTCGGCTGTACCCTTGGCAGGATAACCGATACACCAGCGGTCTGTCCATCCTGGTCCTCTCGTACTAGGGACAGATCCTCTCAAATTTCCTACGCCTGCGACGGATAGGGACCGAACTGTCTCACGACGTTCTGAACCCAGCTCACGTACCACTTTAATGGGCGAACAGCCCAACCCTTGGGACCTACTACAGCCCCAGGATGTGATGAGCCGACATCGAGGTGCCAAACCTCCCCGTCGATGTGAACTCTTGGGGGAGATAAGCCTGTTATCCCCAGGGTAGCTTTTATCCGTTGAGCGACGGCCCTTCCACTCGGAACCGCCGGATCACTAAGCCCGACTTTCGTCCCTGCTCGACATGTCTGTCTCGCAGTCAAGCTCCCTTCTGCCTTTACACTCTTCGTCCGATTTCCATCCGGACTGAGGGAACCTTTGGGCGCCTCCGTTACTCTTTGGGAGGCGACCGCCCCAGTCAAACTGTCCACCTGACACTGTCCATTAGCCGGATAACGGCTTAATGTTAGAATTCTAGTACACCAAGAGTGGTATCCCAAGGGCGACTCCACCGAGACTAGCGTCCCAGTTTCTCAGTCTCCCACCTATCCTGTACGTGATGTACCAAAACCCAATATCAGGCTGCAGTAAAGCTCCATGGGGTCTTTCTGTCCTGTCGCAGGTAACCGGTATCTTCACCGGTATTACAATTTCACCGAGCCCCTTGTTGAGACAGTGCCCAAATCGTTACGCCTTTCGTGCGGGTCGGAACTTACCCGACAAGGAATTTCGCTACCTTAGGACCGTTATAGTTACGGCCGCCGTTTACTGGGGCTTCAATTCAAAGCTTCGCGTTACCGCTAACCTCTCCTCTTAACCTTCCAGCACCGGGCAGGCGTCAGCGCCTATACGTCGTCTTTCGACTTGGCAGGTGCCTGTGTTTTTGATAAACAGTCGCTTGGGCCTCTTCTCTGCGGCCCCCTCGTGCTCTATTTGTGCAAATATTACACTACCGGGGCACCCCTTCTCCCGAAGTTACGGGGTCATTTTGCCGAGTTCCTTAACAAAGGTTCTCTCGCGCGCCTTAGATTTCTCATCCTATCTACCTGTGTCGGTTTGCGGTACGGGCACCTGTTTCCTCGTTAGAGGCTTTTCTTGACAGTTTGGGATCAGCCAGTTCGCTACTAAATTTCGCTCCCCATCGTATCTCAGAGTATATGGAAGACGGATTTGCCTATCTTCCCTCCTACTTACTTAGACGCACTCAACCAACGGTGCGCTGTGCCTACCCTCCTGTGTCACCCCATCCTAATAGCGGTTACAGGTGGTACTGGAATTTTAACCAGTTGTCCATCGCCTACGCTTTACGCCTCGGCTTAGGTCCCGACTTACCCTGGGCGGACGAGCCTTCCCCAGGAATCCTTAGATTTTCGGCGGGCAGGATTCTCACCTGCCTTATCGTGTACTCATACCGGCATTCTCACTTGTATACGCTCCACTACTCCTTACGGTATAGCTTCGATGCCTATACAACGCTCCCCTACCGATTACAATTGCTTGTAATCCCTAAGCTTCGGTGATGTGCTTGAGCCCCGTTACATCTTCGGCGCAGGGTCACTCGACCAGTGAGCTATTACGCACTCTTTTAATGGTGGCTGCTTCTGAGCCAACATCCTGGTTGTTTATGCAACCCTACATCCTTTTCCACTTAGCACATACTTTGGGACCTTAGCTGTAGATCTGGGCTGTTTCCCTTTCGACTATGAAGCTTATCCCCCACAGTCTGACTCCCGGTCTTATATTATTGGCATTCGTAGTTTGTGATGGTTCAGTAACCTGGTAAGGCCCCTAGCCAAAACAGTGCTCTACCGCCTATAATAATGATCCGAGGCTAGCCCTAAAGCTATTTCGGGGAGAACCAGCTATCTCCCGGTTCGATTGGCATTTCACCCCTACCCACAGCTCATCCGCCAATTTTTTAACATTGGTCGGTTCGGGCCTCCACTGAGTCTTACCTCAGTTTCACCCTGGCCATGGGTAGATCACCAGGTTTCGGGTCTACACCAGCAGACTATTCGCCCTATTCAGACTCGCTTTCGCTTCGGCTTCGCGTCCTCCGCTTAACCTCGCCTGCTAATGTAACTCGCCGGTCCGTTCTACAAAAAGTACGCCATCACACATTTACAGTGCTCTGACAGTTTGTAAGCATACGGTTTCAGGTACTATTTCACTCCCCTTCCGGGGTTCTTTTCACCTTTCCCTCACGGTACTAGTTCACTATCGGTTGCCAAGGAGTATTTAGCCTTGGGGGGTGGTCCCCCCGGATTCCCACGGGGTTTCTCGTGTCCCGCGGTACTCAGGATACCTTCCCTCATACCTCAAATTTCGCCTACAGGTCTTTTACCTCCTATGGAAGGCCTTTCCAGGCCACTTCGGCTATCTTCAGTATGATTTATGAAGGTCCTTCAACCCCGATGGCCGAAGCCATCGGTTTGGGCTGGTCCCTTTTCGCTCGCCGCTACTGGGGGAATCGATTTTTCTTTCTTTTCCTCCGGGTACTAAGATGTTTCAGTTCCCCGGGTTGTCTTTCTATGACTATTTTATTCATCATAGAATGTATGGATATGACTCCATACGGGTTGCCCCATTCGGAAATCTCCGGATCTATGCCTGCTTACGGCTCCCCGAAGCTTATCGCAGCTGACCGCGTCCTTCGTCGACTCTTGGCACCTAGGCATCCACCGTACGCCCTTATTAACTTGACCTATTTAAGTCGCGCTTGTTTTTGCTTCTTGTAATACCAAACCATTTTCATGGTTCGGTTACCTTTTGCGTTTTCTTCTTCTTCACTATGCAGTTTCCAAAGAGCTGCTTTACTTACCCAAAGACATAAATGTCTCTGGGAACCAAACAGTGATAAGTTATAATCGACCATAGGAACTTAGCCTCTGAATTAATATTCCTATTAACTCAGTTATACTCAAAATCCTAAGACCTGAGTCGGCAATTCTCCTTAGAAAGGAGGTGATCCAGCCGCACCTTCCGATACGGCTACCTTGTTACGACTTCACCCCAATCATCGATCCCACCTTAGACG
>Ga0209016_1001046_pt1 | contig 24993 bp, 18 predicted proteins | sample EPASupsiteSAE305_FD_187265 | JGI IMG/M metagenome (GOLD analysis project Ga0209016, IMG submission 187265) | Bioremediated contaminated groundwater microbial communities from EPA Superfund site, New Mexico - SAE3-05 (SPAdes) (version 2) | ecosystem: Environmental > Aquatic > Deep subsurface >...
CGAATGCCTGCATAAGTTCGGCGGTCTTTACCGCCTTTTCCTCGGTCAGCCTGCCAAGCAGCAGCCGCACCGCCAGCCGTCCCGCCGAGCGGTAAATTGTGTCCATCCCTGAAAGCGTGGCCGAGGCGCGGGCGTATTCTTGCGTGAAATCCGGGGCGTTTTTAGCCTCGTAGCGGGCCAGCAGGGCGTCCTTCTCCTCTTCTGAGAGACCTATGTCGGCCGCTATCGCCGTTATGTCCTTCTTGTTCTTGCGGGCTACCGCTTCCGCCAGCGCTTCTTCCTTAGTGCGGCGGCCGGCAAGCACTTCTATGGCCAGCAGGGCGTTGGATTTGCGCGAGCCCTCGCTTTTAGGTATCGAGGCGAAGACCGAGGGGAACTCTGTCTCGAACCATACCTTGCACTTCGGCGACGCCCATTTGTCCACCAGTATGGAGATGATGTCTTCCGGAAGCGCGAGGTCCTTGCCGACGCGGAGAATGTCTTCGCGGTTTTTCTGCGCCCGAACCTGCCCTATGGCGTCCTCAAGCGTGACTTCGCCTAGGGCGGTCTGCGCCGCCAGTTCGTAATCCTTGGGGAAGGGGCCGGCTTGTATGCCGTCCTGTATACGCAGCACGTCCTCCGCCACGGAAGCGGCGGTGCGCTTGGCGCAGAACATTTCTGTAAGCTTTTCGGCCGCTTCCTTGGAAAGGCCGGGCAGTTCGGCCGCGAGCTCTCGCGAGAATTTATCCTTAGCGAGGCGCGAGAACAGTCTGTCGTAGGCGGAGGCGTCCAGCATTATTTCTATGGCCGCCACGCGGTTCTCCTGCGGGGAGTTCTCCCACGGCAGTTCTCCCAATATTGCGGTAAAGCGGGAGGAAAGCTCCTGCGCGCTCTGCTCCCCGGCATAGCGTTCGGCCAGCTGCGGCGCGAAGCCGCGCGCCCATTCCACCGCGGTCAGCTCGGCCAGCAGGGCCGCGCGGTTCTTGCGTTCCAGGGATTTTTTTATGGCCTCGGCCGAGGTCATCTGGTCGGAAAGGACCTTGATGGCGAGGTCGGTGTTCTCGCCGGGGAATTTAAGGTAGTGGAGGGAGTTGAGCAGCTTGTCGCGCTGCTCGTTTATTTCTTTCGCGCTGCGCCGTCCGAAGAATTTGCCGGAAATGCTGTAGACGTCGTCCCGCTCCCAGCCGAGGGCAAGCAGGCTTTCCCTCAGTTTCTTGAGAGACTTGAGGTCGTCTTCAGCGCCGGAAGCGTCCGTCTGGCGGCGTTTGCGCGCCGCCGGCTGGGAGGCTTCCTCGTTTCCTATTTCCTTGAGTATGTCGTCAAGGCTGTCTTTTTCTTCGGCCATACGCTCGGCGCTAGAGAGCCGCCAGTTCCTTTATCTCCGCCTCCATCTTCGCGGCGGCGTTTTTGTCTTCCAGCGACGGCACGTTGATTTTCACGTTCTCAGCCGCGCACTGTATTCCGGCGCGGAGCAGGTAGCCCGCGCTCTTGAAATCTGAGCCTACAGCCGGATTTACATCTTTCTCGATGGATGCAAGGACCTTCAGCGCCTGCGCGGCGACCCTGGCCGTCCTGAGAGGCACCTCGGCTGCGTAGCAGAGGGCCGCCTGCATGGCCTTCGCGCGCGCGGGGTCCTCCTTCGGCAGCTTGCGGGCTTCCATGAATTTATCATAGGCGAGGGAATCCTCGCTGACGCAGGTCTGGAGTTCAGCCTTCAGCTCTGCAAGTTGTGTCTGGGCTTTCAGCAGTCCGGGTTTTTTGGCTTCCTCAAGCTTCTTGCCCTTGAGCGTGATGCCGCAGGCCATCACGCCGAGCGCCGCGCCCATCGCCGCCGACACCGCTCCCGCGCTGCCGCCGCCGGGGGTGGGGGTGGCGTCCGCAAGTGCGTCAACCAGCCTGTTCGCGCCGGCCTGCCAGGAGGAGAGCATCTCGGCGAGGCGCTTTTCCAGTATCTGGGTTTCAGGGATAAAATTGATGGTCTTGAGCGTGTCCGAGCAGAAACCGATAAGGGCGTCCTCGGTGGTGAGGCCGATGAGCTCGGTGTTCGCTATCTTTATGCCGCGGGGCGATATTTCTTTCTCTATTTCGTCCAGGGCGCGGCGGACGGAGGTGACCTTGTAGTTGGTCAGCACCGTGGAAATCTGCACCTGCCCCTTGCTTTCAAGGAATATCTCCTTTGCGCGGAGGGCTGGGAGGCCGCCGCCGGACGTGCGTATTTTCTTGGCGAGCTCCTTGCCGAAAACCATGTCGGTGGTCTCGAGGTTCACGTTGAAGTTTACTATCTGCTCGCGCGCGCCCACCGCTATGGCTCCTGCCGTGGGGTGGATGCGGTTGGGGCCGAAGTCCGGCACGCGGTCCGGATTCTTGCCTATCTCCTCGCGCAGGCCCTCGAACTGCCCCTTGCGGACTTTAGCGAGGTCCTTGCGCTCCGGGCGCTGGGCGGCCTGGTCGTAAAGGTAAACCGGTATGTCCAGCTCCCGGCCGATGCGTTCGCCAAGTTTCTTCGCCAGTTCCACGCACTCTTCCACCGTGGAGCCCATGACGGGGATGAAAGGGGCCACGTCCAGCGCGCCCATGCGGGGATGTTCGCCCTTGTGGACGTTGAGGTCTATCAGTTCCGCCGCCTTTTTTGCGACGCGGAACTGCGCTTCCACCGCGCAGTCCAGATTCGCCACGAAAGTGAGGACTGTGCGGTTATGGTCGGCGTCTTTTTCCACGTCGAGGACGGCCACGCCTGGAACGGAGCGCGCGGCGGAAACTATCGCGTTGATTTTGGCCTCGTCGCGGCCTTCGCTGAAGTTGGGTACGCATTCGACAATCTTTGGCATCGTTATTTCTCCTCTTTTACGGCCAGCACCACCAGCCGGTTGCCCCGTCCGGGGGTCTTCTTAAGGCTCAGCCTGTCCCACCGCTTAAGCGGCTTCAGCCCGGCCTTGCGTAATTTCAAAAACAGTTCCGCCTGATTGTAAGTCTTCACCACATAGCTGCGCTCCGCAGCGCTGCCGTCGGGATACACGCGTATGATGGTGTTGCCGACAAGCCCCGTGTGGGGGTCTATGCCCTCGTCATACAGGGTGAAGCCGCCGTCGTCGTTCTCGTGCCAGTCCCTGCGGTGGGGGGTCTGCTCAAGCACTTCCCTGTCCACAAGGTCCAGCAGCAGTTTCCCACCGGGCTTGAGCGCGGCGCACATGTTGCGCAGCACCCTGTCGTTTTCCGCTTCCGGAGTGAAATAGCCGAAGCTGGTGAACATGCAGACCACGGCGTCAAAACGGTTCCGGAACGGCATGGCGCGCATGTCGCCAAGGATAAAGTCGATATCCACGCGGGCCTTGGCGGCTTTTGCCCTGGCCTCGGCGAGATATCCTTTCGTGCAGTCTACGCCAGTGACGGAAAGCCCGCGTTTGGACAGTTCTATGGAGTGGCGGCCGGGTCCGCAGGCCACGTCCAGCACTTCCATGCCGCTTTTAAGGCCCGCCGCGGCGATTATGAACTGGGCCTCCGCCGGAGCGTGCTCGACCGCCGCTTCCGAGGCGGGGTTGTAAAAATCCGGGTCGAAATAGGCTTTTATCCAGCTGTTACTTCTTTTTGGCATTTTCCCATTTCTTGGCGCGCGCGATTTCCGCGCGGGCCTTATCCTTGATGACGCGTATCATCTTCATCTGTGCCAGATCCACTCCGGTGCGGCCGAACTGCACATGCTCTATGCAGGTGTCCGGGAACATGTAGTACCCGCGCTCCACGCCTTTCGGGTCGGCCTTCACGTTAAGCCAGACCAGCCAGGAGGCGAGGTCGGTAAAATCCTTTGATATCATTTCCGGTCCGGCGAAGAACACCGCGTCCGGCTCGCCGAAACCCGATGTGACGGCGCCGCTGTGGAAGCCGCGGGATTTGGCGGCCTCCACGTCCTTGTGCGTGTCGCCTATGACAAAGACGCGCTGGGGAGGTATTTTCTCCCCGCAGAGTTTCTCCGCCCGTTTTACCGCGATTTCCAGCATCTCCGCGCGGTCGTGCGAGTCGCAGCCGAAGCCGCCGAAGCTGAAAAATTCCGCCAGTCCCGACGGGGCCAGTTTTATTGACGCGCCCTCCACCAGGTTGCCCGTGCCGAGGCCGATCATGACGTCCGTCTGGGCGGCGAGGAGTTTCAGGAGCTTGCCGATGCCTTTTATATGCTCGTAGCGCTTTTCGCGCACCGCCCTGTCAACTTCCTCCGGCAGCAGTTCCAGATATCGCTTCGCTATGGCGTCCACATGTTTGGCCGACGGCTTTTTGCCGGTGGCGTGGTAATACGCCTGCGCGAAATTATGCTTGTCGGTACCCCCGGCCAGAAAGAATTTGGCGCAGACTTCATCCATGCCGTGGAGCTGTTTGACGGCTTTATTGAGCGCCAGTCTGCCGGAGCCTCCGGCCTTTACCAGCGTGCCGTCCAGATCGAAGAGAACAACTTTTTTCATCGTTAGCGGTATCCTTTTGTATAACAATAATGAATTTATAGCAATTTTGACTGATGTTTGCTCGTCTGCGCGTGGCGGTAAAGCTGGCGTCCCTTGCCGAGCGTCAGCGAAACCAGGTTGTCGCCGAACCAGTAAGCCGTTTCCCGGTAGTCGTTTATGTCCAGACCGATAAGGTCGGCGTCGTAGCCGGGGGCTATCATGCCGGTCCTTCCGGCCAGCCCCATGGCGCAGGCTCCGTTTATGGTGGAGGCGGTTATGGCCTCCTCTATGGTCATCTTCATGTGCGTGCAGGCGCAGGAAATCACGAACTGCATGTTCCAGCAGGGACAGGTGCCGGGGTTGAAATCCGTGGCCAGCGCGACGGGCAGCTCCGCGTCTATCATAGCCCGCGCGTTCGGATACTTTATCACGCCCAGGAAATAGTTGGAGGCCGGCAGCAGCACGCCGATGACGCCGGCGGCTTTCATCGCGGCTATTTCCTCGGGCCCGGCGTAGTCCAGATGGTCGGCCGAAATGGCGCCGGTCTGCGCCGCAAGTTTCGAGCCGCCGAACAGCGAAAGCTGTTCCGCGTGGACCTTCGGCCTCAGTCCCCTGTTGCGGCCGGACTGGAGTATTTCGCCCGCCAGTTCCGGCGTGAAATAGTTCTGCTCGCAGAAGACGTCGTTGAACTGGGCAAGCCCTTCCGCGGCCGCGCGCGGTATTATGTCCTTCATGATGAGTTCGGCGTATTCGGCGGGGCGGCCCTCGAACTCCGGCGGTATGGAATGCGCGGCGAGCAGGGTGGGCACGACGTTAAGGCGGCATTCCTGGGCGGCCTTCTTTATGGCGCGCAGGCTCTTCAGTTCTGAATCCAGCGAAAGGCCGTATCCGCTTTTGGCTTCGACGGAGGTCGTGCCGCATTCCGCGAAGCGGCGCAGCCGGTCCGCCACCGCTTTTTCCAGCTCGAAGTCGGACGCCGCCCTCACTCCCGCTATGCTGGCCCCTATGCCGCCGCCGCGTTTTTTGATTTCCTGATACGGCGTTCCGGCCACGCGCAGTTCGAAGTCCGCGAGCCGGGGATTGAGAAAGGCCGGATGGGTGTGGCAGTCGCAGAAGCCGGGCATCATGACGCCGCGGAAAGGGATGTGCTCGGCCCGGGCGGCTTCCGGCGCGCGGACTATGGCGCTCTGGGGGCCGCAAGCCTTGATGGTTCCATCCTCGATAAGTATGGCGGCGTTCTCTATTATGCCAAGGTCCCGCATCGCCGCCCCGGCGCGCGGGGAGGCGTCCCCGTTAAGCGTTATAAGCTGCCTTATTCCGGTGATAAGAGTATGCTGTTTCATGCCGTTACCCGCTCCCTCTGCGTTTTTACAATCATTGTAACCCAGTATGCCCCCGCCATCGCGATGACAAGGCCCGACACCTGATAAAGGGCCAGCGTGTCCATGCCGGTCAGCACCGATATTCCGGTCGTCATCACGGGGTAGGACAGTATTATCGCCGTGGCCTTGGCAAGATCCATATTGCGTATGGCCCGGTACCACAGGACCATGTTGAGCCCGTTAAGCACGAAGCCCCAGTAAACCAGAAGCGACAGTGAAGCCGCGTCCGGTCTTATGCCCCAGCCGTATTTGTATGCGCCGAACAGGGCTATGGGCGTCATGGTGATGAAGGCGTAAAAAGCGCGTGCGGCCGCTATCTGCTCCGGCGCGAAGGACTGCGGCAGTTTTTTCGCCGCTATGTGCGAAAGTTGGTACATCCACGGCGCGCAAAGGACCAGCAGGTCGCCCTTCCAGCGCGGGGTAAAACGCTCGTGCCAGGCTATCATGAACGTTCCCGCCATGACGAGAAAGGTTCCCGCGAGCTGTCTGCGGCAGGGGCGTTCGCCGAGGAAAATGCCGGCCATCACCAACGAATAGACTATTTCAATCTGCGCCAGTATGGCAGCGTTGGCCGGAGTGGTGTAATTCAGCGCGCTGACGAAAAGTATTATCGGGAACGCGCTGCCGAACGCGCCCATTATGAACAGCGTGAAGCGGTGCTCCTTCCCGCAGAAAACGGACAGCCACCTGTTGCGGATTATCGCGGGTATGAAGTAGAGGAGTCCGGCCAGCGCCCCGAGCCACGCCAGAATGACCGGATGCATATATGGAAGCGCGGCTTTCGCCGCCACCGGCATGGTGGAGGTGAATATCCAGTTTATCCATATGGCCGCCAAGGGGGTCATGGATACATTATATGTTTTGCCCGCCCGTTTTTACACGGCGGCGGACAGTTCAGTCAGCCAGCTTGTAGATGAAAATGGAGGTTCCCGCTTTGTAGTTAGGGTGAAGGGGGCGTGGCAGCCATCTGTATTCGTCCCGTTCCGTTCTCCGGCACCCGCGTCCGGCCCTGCCAGTGGCCTGCGTGAGACTGCTGGCCGAAACCGCAAGCCATTTTATGCCTCGGTCGCGCGGGTCGCCATCCGAGGAACTCCATTTGACCGCCCGTTCCCCCGGATGGGCGCGCAGGTCCGCCATGCCGTAATAGTCCACCGCGATTCGGTCCACCCGTTCTCCATTTGGCGGGTTGTCCAGCCACTTGGCGAGGCGGGAAAGGTCCTGCCCCCAGTCGAAGTTCGAGTCGGCGGAATAAAGATAGCCTCCGTAATTGCCGCCTCCCAACTCATTATACCGGGAGAGGAAACAGGGATAGGCGTATACGGCTTCGGCAAACAGCCATAGAATCAGCAATGGCATGGCAATCATTTTCAGTGAACGCGCCGGTAGTTCTTCCGGAAGTCTTTCAAAGGCGTTCTTAATGGCTCCGGCCGCGAGAATGTAGAGCAGGGGGAATACGGGCAGTATGTGGCGGAGGCCTATGTTGAGCGGACTGCCAAAACTGTAAGCCAGATATGCGCCGGACACCACGGACAGGGAGAAAAACGTGAACCTGTTGCTCGTGGAGTAAAGGAATTCCGTCCGGCTTGTCCCGCGTCCTGCCGCTTTGCTCAGCGCACTTATGGAGGCGATAAGCCCTCCAAGCATCAGCACCAGCGCGGGCAGGGCTTCCTTTATCAGGATAAGAAACGGAAAGTAAAAAATGTTTCCTCTGTTTGTCACCTCGCCACAAAAGTAAGAGGTATTGCCTCCGGCTATGCGATGTATGGTAAGGCGCAGACCGAACAGATACTGGGCCAGCGGCGCGGTGAGCCTGTTGCCGGCAAGCGATTCTATTTGCGGTGAGAATGCGTGACCGTGAAAATCGGCTAATATCAGCTGTGTGTCGGCCTGCTGCGCCTGAACGGGATAATTAACGTTTAACGCCGCGTAAACCGCGTAAATGATTGCGCCCGCGCAGGCCGCAAGAATAAGGAAGTGCTTGCCGGCTCGCCATAGCCGTTCGGTCGCGGCTTTGATTGAGCCTCCGCAGGCGACAAAAGCCTGCGCGGCCGCAATCAGGACAAAGCATGGAAGCAGTATCACTGTGGAAAATTTGAGGAGCAGCGCCGTGCCGAGCGCAGCCCCTGCAACCGCCGCGGAAGCCGATGACGGAATGAAAAGGAACCGAAGGAAGAAATACGTTCCGCCCAGCAGGCCCAGCGCGGCTCCTATATCAGTAGTGGCATAATGCCCGTGTGCCAGAAAATTTGGCGAAAGCGCCACGAATGCCGCCGGAACCAGCCCCCACCAGCCGCCAATCAGACTGCTTGCCCAGATGTACGTGAAAAGCACGAGCCCGAGCGTCAGCGTCATGTTAACCAATCTGGATGAGAGCAGCATTTTCCGCCAGTCATTGCCGTTGGCGTAGAGAAAATCCCGCGCCAGCTGCCATTCAAAGAGATTGGATTCAGCCCACTTTTCCCTGCCTTCCGGAAACACCGGTTTCATCGCCGCAAGCGGCAGTGCCATCAACGCTCTCGCAAGCGGAGGATGGGAGGGAGAAAGGCGGCAGTCCCGCAGGGCAAGGCAGGAGTACCCGGCAAGCATGTGGACAGGCTCGTCATAGGTGGCGCTGTCCTGCCTTGCCGAACCCAGCATGAACAGGAAAGAGGCCGTCATTATGACGGCCAGCAGTATGTGCTGTGTGCCGGACATTAGCTTGGGCATACCAGTATAACGCTAATGATAGCACTATTATTCCGGGGTTTCTCCTCCGGGAGGCTTTGGTGACGGGCATGGGCCTTTGGGCCCAGACGGGGGCGGGTATATTTGCGCCTTGTATTTTCCCGCGGTGTTGCTAGAATAAAATAGAAGGACAGTTAGCGTCCGAGGAGAATGAAATGAAATCATCCTGGCTGGCAGCCGCAGTGCTTACCGCAGTTGTCCCGGCATCTTTTGCCGCCGGCGGCTTTAATACCGATATAAAGTCGCTCACCAAAGATTTGAAGCGCCCCGTTCCCATAAAGGCCTCCGCCGACCTTATGGCGAAGCATGACAAAGGCGCGGAGCAGAAGGAATGGACCGTCATGGTCTATGTGGACGGCAAGAACAATCTGGAGGCCGCGGGACTTTACAACGTCAACCAGATGGAGATGGTGGGTTCCACCGACAAGGTCAACATAGTGGTGGAACTTGGCCGCATGAAAGGCCAGGACGGGGACGACACCTCCGACGGCGACTGGACCGGCGCGCGCCGCTACTACATCACCGGCGATTTCGCTCCGGCCGGCTCTTCGCAGGAAGAGATACAGAACGCCTACAACAACGCCATGAGCAAGATTAACTCCCCTGTCGTGGAGGAAATCCCGAAGGTTGACATGGGCGACTGGAAGCACGCTGTGGATTTCGTGAAGTGGGCCCGCAAGAACTATCCGGCCAAGAAATACATGCTCATTCTCTGGGACCACGGCAGCGGCTGGTTCGATTCACAGCGCGAGACCAAGATGCCCAGAAAGGCGAAAAAGACCTCCCGGATGATTGCTTCCGATGACGAGACCAAGAACTTCATCGGCACCAAGCAGATTCCCATGATTCTCCAGGAAGCCGGCAATGTGGACGTGCTGGGCTATGACGCCTGCCTTATGCAGATGGGCGAAGTCGCCTACGAAGTGGCCCCCTACGCCAAGTATATAGTCGCTTCCGAGGAACTGGAGCCCGGCTACGGTCAGGACTACACAGCTTTTGTAGGCTCCCTCGCCGAGAGCCCCAACGCCTCCGCGCTGGAAGTTTCTAAGTTCTGGGTGAAGGCTTTCGGTGATTTCTACAACAATTACTACAGCCAGATAAAGCAGTCCGCCACCTGCTCGGCGCTCGATACCGCGAAACTTGAGGGCTTCAAGGAAAAGGCCGACAAGTTGGCCGCCGCGATCATGGCCACCACCGACATGCCGGCGCTCAAGACCGCCAAGAACACGGCTCTGCGTTTTGGCGAGTTCGGTCCCCAGGACCCCAAGCGCGTGATAACCACCTACGTGGACGCGTATGATTTCGCCAAGATCCTCTCCGAAGGCACAAAGGATGAGGGCGTCAAGGCCGCCGCCACGGACATGATGGACTACATCACCGGCGGACTGGTCGTCGCCAACGTCGGTGTGGGCGTGGACGAGGATTCCAGCGCGGATATGACCAAGGCGCGCGGCGTCTCTCTCAATCTGGCCCGCGTCCGCAACGACATCTCCGTGGATCAGGTTGAAAACCGCATCTTCGGCAACAAATACATGGACATGACCTTCGCGTCCACCACCCAGTGGGGCCCCCTGTTCGACTGGATGATGGCCAACGTGAAGTAACCTAAGGTTTAGGCAAAAAGAAAACCCCGCCTGAAAAGGCGGGGTTTTTCTTTTTCCTGAAGTTCTCAGCGGTAGTTGGTGAACTGGAGGTCCTGCCCGAAGTCCTTCCCGCGCAGGAGGGCCATTGCGTTCTGCAGTTCATCTTTCGAACGGGAGGTAACGCGCAACTGTTCGGCCTGAATGGCTGCCGTCACCTTAAGCTTAGCGTCCTTTATCATGCGCACCATTTCCTTGGCCTTGTCTGTGGCTATGCCCTGCTTTATCTTGACAATCTGCCGCGCCGTTCCGCCCAGCGCGGATTCTATGGCCTTGGGTTCCATATTGCGGAGGGGGATGCCGCGCTTGGAAAAGCGGGTGAGCAGGACGTCATAAAGCGCCTTGACCTTGAATTCGTCGGAAGCGGTAAGCTTCAGCTCGGCTGTCTTCGTGTCCAGCTCCACGTTGGCGTTGCTGCCCCTGAAGTCGTAGCGGTTGGCTATTTCCTTCATCGCCACGTTGATGGATTCCGTCACGAGATTGAGGTCCACCTTTGAAACCACGTCGAAACTGTATTCGTCTGCCATAAATGCCTCCTTGCAAAAAATCAGGGCCACGTTTGCGCGCGCCGTTTTTATTATAGAATTTTGTTGTAATCCGCGTGAGCGGGATGGTCATATTGCCGTAATTATTAAGGAGACAGCGAATGACAAGGAAAAAAATAGCCGCCGCGGCGGTCGCGGGACTGCTGGGCGTAAGTGCCGTCGTCTCGGCGCAGGGTGAAAAACAGAAGGCTTCCGCTCCGGCTAAGGACGTGATGTCGGTCATTTTCTCCCGCAAGAGCGTGCGCAAGTACCAGGACAAGCCCGTCTCAAAGGCTTCGCTGGAACTTTTGATGAAAGCCGGCATGGCGGCCCCGACCGCCGCGGACAAGCGGCCCTGGGCTTTCGTGGCGGTAACGGACAAGAAGCAACTGGCGGCGATAGCCGAAGCCCTGCCTTACGGCAAGATGATAGGCAAGGCCGGCGCTGCCATAGCCGTCTGCGGGGTCGAGGATCGTTTTTTCCCCGGCGCAGAGCGAGAGTTTTGGGTGCAGGACCTTTCCGCCGCATCGCAGAATATCCTTCTGGCCGCGGAGGGCGAAGGGCTCGGCGCGGTGTGGATAGGAGTCTATCCTGACAAGGCGCGGACCGCGGCCGTTTCCAAGGTGCTGGGACTGCCGTCCGGCGTTATCCCTCTTAATGTCCTTTCCATCGGTTACCCGGCGGGCGGCGAGAAACCCAAGAACAAATTCGACCCGAAGAACATCCACTGGGAGAAGTGGTAGGCCGGGCCTTCCGTCTGAACTTTTGTGCGGACGGGCCGTAAATTGATATCCTGATGACAGGCCGCCGCGGCGGTGATGAAGTGCGGCGGGCCTGTCGCATTAGCGGGGCATAGCTCAATTGGCAGAGCGCCTGGTTTGGGACCAGGAGGTTCCCGGTTCGATCCCGGGTGCCCCGATATTTTTCCCTGAGCCGCTTTTCCTATGAACTGTCCCTTTTCGAAATATCACGCTCTAGGCAACGACTACATAGTCATGGACCCCGCGGAAAATTCCGTTCCGCTTACGCCGGAAAACATCCGCCGCATATGCGACCGGAACACCGGCGTCGGGTCCGACGGGATAATGGCGGGGCCTTATGGCGGCGGGGACATTCCTCGTGTCAGGATACTCAATCCTGACGGCTCGGAGGCGGAAAAAAGCGGCAACGGCGTCCGCATAATAGCGCGGGCCCTCTTCGATTCCGGCCGTGTCGCTTCCCGCTCCTTTACGCTGAAAACGGCGGGGGGGGACGTGCCTGTCGAGATTTGCTCCGGCGGCATGGTCCGTGCGGGAATGGGAAAACCAGTGTTCGATACTACCCTTATCCCGCTGGACGGGCCTTCCCGCGAAGCTCTGGGCGAGACGCTTTCCGCGGGCGGCAGGGAATTCCGAATAAACGCGGTTTCGGTGGGTAATCCCCACTGCGTCATTTTCTGTGATGACGCCTCGCCCGAGCTGGCAAGGCGCTACGGACCCTTGATAGAGAGCCACCCTCTCTTCCCGCGCAAGATAAACGTGCAGTTCGCGCGGGTGACGGGTAATTCTTCCCTGAGCATAGAGATATGGGAGCGCGGGGCCGGCTACACGCTGGCGTCCGGCAGTTCTGCCACGGCTTCCACCGCCGCGGCGCAGAAGCTGGGCCTTTGCGGAACCCGCGTGGATGTGCGCATGCCCGGCGGGACCGTCACGGTTGAAAGGGCGGAGGACGGCGTGCTCTGGCTGAGCGGGCCTGTAACCCGCGTTATGGAGGGCCGCTTCTCCGACGAGTTCGCGGCCTCGCTTGAACGCTGAAGCGGAATAATTTTGGCGGCGGTTTTCCGCCGCGAGTTTTAAGCGGACGGGTTTTGAATAAACTGATGAAACTTACACTGTTCGGCCTTTTGGGAGCGGGCGCGGCTGACGCCGCCGCCCAGTGTCCGGAATTTTATCCGGCCAATACCGTGGTCCACGCCTCGCAGTTCGATTTCGAGGCGGCGCAGTCCTCCAACACCGTCCGGGTCGAGCCGGCGGAAGGCGTCGCCGGAGTGGCCTCGCCATCCGGAAAGGGCGCGCGCCCGCAGAAAGCCGTGCTGGAATCCGATGTCCTTACGGCACTTTTCCCCTTCGACACTCTGGTGCTTTCGGCCGGAGCGCTGCTTCCCACTGACACCTCTATGGAGCTTGAGGCAGCCGTAGGCTTTCCTAATCCCAAAACACCGGATGTTCTCAAATGGAGCGGCTGGTACCGGATGGGTGTTTTCAAGAGCCGCGGGGAGTCGGAGAGTTTCCGCGAGCAGGACGACCAGTATGCACGCGTCGAGGTGGACACCCTGCGGCTTAAAAGGCAGGCTGCGGCCTTCAAATACCGCGTGTCCCTTCAGCCTTCGTTCGACAGTTCCCCTATATTGCGCCTCGTGGCCGCCACATACGCGGACAGCACCGCGAAGTTCGACGAAAAATCCGCCCTCCGCTCCTACGGACCATCCTCTCCCAAGAGAAAGCCGGCGGCATGGGGCGCAAGTCTTCAGGTCCCTTCCCGCTCGCAGATGACGGAGCAGGAAAAATACGCCAAGGACATATGCAGCCCCACGGCCCTGTCCATGCTCATGGAATATTACGGCATTAACGAGAAGACGGTTTCCGTCGCCATGAACGTCTGCGACCTGACCGAGACGATATACGGCAACTGGGCCTTCAATACCGCCTACGCGGCAAGCAAGGGGTTCGACGCTTTCGTCCGGCGCATCAATTCCGCCGCCGAGGCCGAGCGGGAGATACTGCTTGGCCGCCCCATAATAGCCAGCATCACTTACGCTCCGGGAGAGCTTAGGAACGCCCCCATGGCCAAGAGCCGGGGGCATCTGGTGGTGATAAGGGGTTTCGACAAGGACGGCAATTTCCTGGTCAACGACCCGGCGGGTTCCGACGAAAAGGGCGTGCCCCGCGTCTACGACAGGAAGGAATTCGTCCGCGCCTGGATTAAAAACAAGCAGGGGCTTTCCTATTATGTGGCGCCGCGCCTGCCCAGATATATGGAAGTGGCCGTGGCCCTTTCCGACCTCCGGCGCGAGCCGGTGGAGGCCGCCGACCCTTCAGTCAAGAGGGACCCGATGGCCGAATCCCAGCTCCTTATGGGCGAACTGGTTCGTGTGACCGCCTATCAGGGCGACTGGGCACGCGTGGAGGCGTTGGAACAGCCTCTGGTTGAGAAGGCTGGAGCCTCCCCCAAGTCTTACGCCGGCTGGATGAAGGCGGACGAGCTTTCCTGGGCGGCCATGCCCGCCTGGCGCTACACCGTCCGCGCCAAGGAAACCCAGGCCGACACGGAAACCGCCGAGGGCGGAGTTGAACCGCTTACCGTTTACATGGGAACGCGCTTCTGCCCGATCGTGAAGGGGTTCGGGCAAAAACCGTCCGTTGACGCCAAAGGCAGGGTCAGGGTTCTGCTTTCCGGCGGGGCGGCCGCGCGCGTGCCGGCCGAGATGCTTTACGATTCCACCGCTCCGCTCAAGGGAAAGGCCCTGCGGGAGGCTTTCATCGCGGCGGCGGCGAAGTTCGCCGGGGACAAATATCTCTGGGGCGGGCGTTCCGACGACGGCATAGACTGTTCCGGGCTTGTCAGCGTGGCGGCGCGGGCCTGCGGGCTTGATCTGCCGCGCAACGCGCGGGACCAGTATAACGCCTCCCGCAAGCTGACCGCGGCGACCATAGCCAGGGGCGACCTTGTGTTCCTGCAGGACGCGGAAGGCATAAACCATGTGATGATTTATCTCGGCGGAGAGCGCCTGCTAGAGGCCACCGCCGATGTCATGAAGGTGCGAGAAACCACCTTCAGGGAAAAGCTGGGTGTTTCCCTCAAGGAACTGAAAATAACGGAGAAAGGCAATGGGCAGAAGATTCTTTACGGCACTTATTTCTAGCCTGCTGGCCTGCGCGTGGTTCGCGCCGGCGCAGGCCCAGCCGCGCAATCCAGATACGCTGGTCTACGCGCATCTGGGAGAGGTCACGTCGCTTGACCCCGTGGCCCCTTACGACGCCGTGTCGCAGGGGCTCATAATGAACGTCTACGACACGCTGGTCCGCTTCAAGGGGGAATCCCTGACCGAAATGGAGCCCGTGCTCGCGGTCAAGGTCCCGACGGTCAAGAACGGGATGATATCCAAGGACGGCCTCGTTTACCGTTTCCAGATAAAGAAAGGCATACGCTTCCATGACGGCAGCCCCCTGACCCCGGAGGATGTGCGCTACAGCCTGCTGCGCTTCATGCTATCCGACCCGGCCGGCGGCCCTGCTTCCCTTCTGCTGGAACCGGTTTTCGGCGTAAGTTCCACCCGCAACGACAAGGGCGAGCCCTCCCTGTCTGATTCGGATATTTCCTCCGCGGTCAAGGTAAACGGCGACACGGTGGTTGTTACGCTGAAGCGGCCCTTCGCCCCCTTCATGACCATAATGGCCCGCTGGTCCTATGTGATGAACGCCAAATGGTGCGCCGCCCGCGGGGAATGGGACGGCAATGTTTCCAGCTGGCGGAATTTCAACAACAGGCCCAAGGACAAGAGCGGTCTGTTCGAGGCGATGAACGGCACCGGCCCCTTCATGCTCGAGCGTTGGGACCGCCGCATGAAGCGCCTGCACCTTGTGCGCTTCGAGAATTACTGGGGCGCTGCTCCGGCTCTCAAACGCGTAATGCTTGTCAGCATGCCGGAGTTCGGCACCCGCCGCCTGATGCTTGAAAGCGGAGACGCCGACATCATCGACGTTCCGCGCCCGTTCGAGCCGCAGTTGCGCGGCCTCAAGGGCGTTACACTGGCCGACAACCTGCCCCGCCTGATGACCGACCCCGTGTTCTTCTTCACGTTCAAGATAAACGCGGCTGGCAACCCCGATGTGGGTTCCGGCGCGCTTGACGGGAACGGGATAACCCCGGAATTCTTTACCGACCCGGACGTGCGCAAGGGTTTCGCCTATGCCTTCAATTACAACGCCTTCGTTACGCAGTCGATGGGCGGCAAGGCCCGTCGCGCGCTTGGCACCATACCGCCCGGCCTGCTGGGCTATAATCCTTCCGTGGAAAGCTATTCGTTCGACCTCAAGAAGGCCGAGGAGCATTTCAAAAAGGCGTGGGGCGGCAGGGTGTGGGAAAAGGGTTTCCGCTTTACCATGACCTACAACACGGGCGGCGACGTGCGCCAGCTCGCCTGCGAGATGATGAAGAAGAACGTGGAGTCGCTTAACCCTAAATTCAAGATAGACCTTCGCGGCCTTGAGTGGCCGGCCTATCTTGAAAAGGCCCAGGCCCGCAAGATGCCGCTGTTCACCCGCGGCTGGACCGGCGATTATCCCGACCCGCATAATTTCATTTTCCCGTTCTACCACAGCGACGGCCGCTACGCCCAGTCGCAGGGGTACTCCAACCCGAAGATGGATTCACTCATCGAGAAGGCGGTACGGGAGAATGTCGCCGCGAGGCGCGTTGCCCTCTACGGCCAGATACAGAAGCTGGCTCATGAAGAAACCGTCCAGGTCTACACCGTCCATCCGCAGGGGCTTTACGCCATGCGCGATTGGGTCAAGGGTTTCTACGACAACGCCGTCTTCATGGGCATAAATTTCTATCCCCTGAAGAAACAATAGGATTATGGACAAGGCTAAACTGGCCGGACAGTACGTCAAGCTGCTTAAGCCGCTCTACGCCAAGCCGCAGTGCGCGCTTGAGTACCGCGACCCGCTTCAGCTTCTTGTGGCCACCATACTGTCCGCCCAGTGCACGGACGAGCGGGTCAATAAAGTCACGCCCGCCCTGTTCAAAAAATACCGGACCGCGAAGGATTTAGCCTCCGCCGATGTCGCGGAGCTGGAGGGCCTTGTCCGCTCCACGGGCTTTTACCACAACAAGGCAAAGTCCATAATAGAAGCGTCCCGGGCGATAGCGGAGAAATTCGGCGGGAAGGTTCCTGACAATATGGAGGACCTGCTCTCTCTTCGCGGCGTGGCCCGCAAGACGGCCAACGTGGTGCTGTCGTCCGCTTATGGCAAGAGCGAGGGCGTGGTGGTGGATACGCACGTCAAGCGCATAGCCTTCCGCATGGGGCTTACGGATAACACCGAACCGGAAAAGATAGAGCGGGATCTTATGGAACTGTTGCCACATTCGCAGTGGATGTGGTGGAGCTATGCCATAGTCCTGCACGGCAGGGCGCTGTGCATGGCCCGCAAGCCGAACTGCGCCGGATGCCCGGCGAACAAAGTCTGTCCCAAGCGCGGCGTGGCATAGACCGACCTGTCTTTATGAAAATGAGCGGGCCGCTTTTCGGCGGCCCGCTTTTTTTGTCCCTGTTTGAAAAAAGCGCGGCAAGCTCTCGTCCGTATGGGCTATAATATAGCCGGCAAACAGATTAAACACGGGGGTGGGGATATGCAGCATGTCATTCTGCACAACAGGGCTGTAATCGAGCCGGTTCTTCGCCGCGCGCCGCATCTGCATATTTACGAGCTGGGGGACATGGACGACGCCTTCTGGCCGCTGACGCAGTGGCACGGCCTTAAGGAAGGGCGCATATTGCGAGCCGTCTCCATGCTGTATTCCGGCTTTTCCGTCCCCACGCTGCTTGCCCTCGGGGACATCAAATACCTGTCCCGCCTTGTCAAAACCATGCGGCATTCCCTGCCGGAAAAAATCTACTGCCATCTGGCGCCCGGGCTGTCCGGCGTGCTTGAGGACGCGTATGTGATGGAACCCAAAGGCCGTCACTACAAGATGGCGCTTCTCAACCGCGCGCTTGTCGTCACGGCTGACACTGACGGCGCCGTTCCGCTTTCGGTAAACGAGGCCGTTGCCATAAAGTCTTTTTATGACGAGGCCTTCCCGGAGAACTGGTTCCAGCCTCACCTTTTGAAAACCAACAAGTATTTCGGCATTTACGAGAGCGGGCGGCTGGCCTGCGCCGCGGGTGTGCATATATTTTCCTCTAAATACAGGGTGGCGGCGGTGGGCAATGTCACCACAAGCCCGCTTTCTCGCGGAAAGGGGCTTGCCACGGCCGCGACTGCCGCCGTGTGCAAAAGCCTGCTTCCCCATACCGACCTTATAGGCCTCAATGTCCGGCAGGATAACGCTCCCGCCATAGCCTGTTATAGAAAGCTTGGATTCGAGGTCGTGGGGGAATACGAGGAATACCTGGCTACCGCCCGGTAGCCAGGGTTTTTATCCGGCGAAAACGTTCGGGCCTGTTGCGCGCAAGGCCTAAATTAAATTAGGTCCAATGTCCCATGACGGAGTCCGTTCGGGACCCAATAATATGGTATGCGCAACAACGTAAAGCTTCTTGCAATCGTTTTCCTCCTTTCCGGACTGGGTGGCTCCGCCACTGCGGCCTCTTCTATTGAGAATACCAGCGCCAATGGCGCGGCCTCAATCAACTCGGCTTATTCCTCCGTTTCCCTTAATGCCGCTTCGCTTCGCGACCAGAACGCCGCGGCGCAGAAGGATTTCCTTAAACAGGTAGAGGCCGTAAAGGCCACCCAGAACTATACAGCCACCCCGGCCTATCTCAGGGGAACTGAAACCCTTAGCGGTGAAGCCCTTTTCCAGAAGTTGCATGACGCCACCAATACCACCCGCATAAGCTCTTACAACAGCGCCAAGTCCTATATGTACTCCACGGCGGACCATGTCAGCATGCATGGCACTAGCGGTGTGGTGGACGCCTATTCCCAGGTTTTCCTGCCGGGTACCGGCGGCAACGGCGGCAATTATGGCGAAAAGGGCGATCAGAATGAAGACGGCGTGGTTGACAAGGGAGTGAATGCTGAGCATTCCTGGCCCCAGAGCTTTTTCAACGAAGCCCTTCCCATGAAGGCTGACCTGCATCACCTGCAGACCACTCTTATCACCCCCAATGGCCGCCGCGGCAGCCTGCCTTATGCGATGGTCACCAATGCCACCTACACCACCAGCGGCGGTTCCAAGCTGGGCAAGGAAGGCTTTGAGCCCTGCGACGCCAACAAGGGCAACACCGCCCGCGCAATGCTTTACTTCATGGTCCGCTATTATGACAAGAACATCCGGCAGGGCGGCTTCACCGCCGACAAGTTCTGGAAGAGCCGTGTAGAGATGTTCATGAAGTGGAACCGGCAGGACCCGCCGGACGACGCGGAGCGCACCCGCAATGACCTTGTCGAGCAGTATCAGGGCAACCGCAATCCGTTCATAGACAATCCCGAACTTGTGGACCAGATTGGAGCCGCAACCTTTAAAGCCCACTAGGCAGATTTAGGCAAAACAAAGGGCCGCACATATAAAATGTGCGGCCCTTTGTTTTACAATCTCATGGCAATCTGTCAATTGCCCATTCGGTTGGTTCACAAATAGTGCAAGTACAAAAGGAGGTGTGAGATGGAGAATAATGATGAAGATCTTAAGCAGTGGGTAAATAAATGTGATGATGGTATACAGCGCTGGTTCGAGACAGAACATAAATATGACCTAGGGTTCCCGCTTGAAGCATATAATGGTAAGGGCAAGACCGCACTTAATAGAGAGGCATTGCCGGAGCCATATGTTGGCGACCCATTAGCTAAACGTAAAATTTCTGCAGTACTCCTTCGATTAAATCCTGGACCTATTGTGCCGGAGCAACAATTATCTAATTCTGATCAGGAATCTCTATATAACAGAGTTCGGGAAGTTCGGAATGGATATTCAGAAACATATCGGTTTTGGCGCGATATTCCGCAAGCCACGCACGATTCATGGAAAAAATTTGCTGGTTGGGCGTCAGGCTTGTCATGTAGCGGACAATCTAGTTCTTTAAATCCGGAAGAATCTATTGTAGGTATTGATTTGATACCATTTCATTCGGAAGGTTACTCCTCTGGAAAAATGAAATTTTCAAAAGCCATGTCTTATTTCCAAGATGAGATATTCAGGATAGCGGCTAAAATAGCTAAAACTAGCCACAACATTGTCCCATGTCAGACTCAATCTGTTGTTTTGGCAGTAGGCAAAAATCACTATGATATATGTAAGTCTATCTTCTGTAAGCCAATGGCTTGTGTGGAATCTGATAATTGGGAATTCACACTGTGGAAATATGACTCAGGTTGCAACATCTTTGTCGCTCGCCAAAAGAAAGGCGGAGGGCCCGTTCCGCCAGGCAGAAAACATGACCGCATTATACGAAGTATTCTCATTAATAAATCGACATTGTAGTGATGTCAATATCCTTGAATGTAATGATTAAGAGGTGGCGAGGGTTTTTTCATTTCTAGAATCCTTTGGTTGATAGGGGTCTGCTTTTCAATTGGGGCGTATTATCTATTCAGTGTTTGATATGGTTTTGAGATGGGCAATAAAAAACCCGCAGGGATTAGCCTGCGGGTTTTTTGAATTATCTGGAGCTAATTGCCGGCGGCCTGTGGCTCGGTTGTCGGTTTAGCGGCTTCTGCCGGTTTGCTCTCCGGGATAAGGCGCTGAGGTTTCGCCGGAGTCGGCTTCTGTTCGGTTACTGTTGCCGGCTGTGCGGTCGCGGCAGCGGGCTTTGTCGTTTCGGTGGCGGCTTTTGCCGGTGCTGCTGGCTTTTGCTCAGTCGCTGTCTTCGCCGTCGCCCCGATCGTAACCGGAGCGGCCTTCGCCGCCGGGGTGGTCTTTACCGCCGCTTCGGCAGGTTTCTCCGCTGCGGTTTTTGCTGCGGCGTCCGTGGCGGCAGAGGTCGCGGCATTCTGGACTGCCGGGGTTTCCGCTCCGGCGGGGACCGCCGGTTTCTGCGCCTTAGCTTTCTTGATAACTGGCTTGACCGTGCCTGTCGACGCGGCGGGGGCAGATGCGGTTGAAGCCTCTACCGCCGCAGGCTGTGCCGTGGCGGAGGCAGTGGAGGCCGTGGGTTCGGCGGCTGTTGCTGCCATGGTGCTGACGGCTATGGCTGCGGGGGCGGCAGGCGCGGGTTTGCGCTTGCGCATTACGGGCTTTGCCGGAGCGGCCGGTTTGGGCGCGGGAGGATTCTTAATCTCCGCCAGCCACTGCGGGGCGGGCGCGTCGAAATATTCCAGTACGCCTTCGGCTATGGTCGCCGCCAGTTTTTTGCGGAACTGCGGGTCGAACGCCATTTCCTCCTGCTCCGGCATGATGAGGTGGGCCGATTCGATAAGCGCTGCGGGCATCTGCGTCATGCGCGTCACGCTGAGGTCTTTATAGCGGAAAGACTCGTCCGCCAGAGGGATATCTTTTTTGTAGGCGTCGTGCAGGGCCTTGGCCAGCGCCATGCTGTGCGGCTGTGTGTAATAGACCGAGAAGCCCTTCGGCTTGGAGAACGGGTTCTCCCCGTCCGGTATGGCGTTGTAGTGCAGGCTGATGAAGATGTCGCCGCGGTTGTCCCAGGCTATTTTCGAGCGGGAGGCCAGTTTCACTTCCTCGTCGCCCTCGCGAGTCTGGACCACCGCCGCGCCAAGCTTTTCCAGCACGGGGCGCAGGTCTTTCGCCAGCGCGATGGTGGCGTCCGGCTCGAAGTGTCCCATCGGGCCGACTGCGCCGTCGAAGGGCGGGGTGGTCTTGGTGGAATGGCCGGGGTCCAGAACTACCTTGAGCCCGGCAAGCGGCAGGGCCTTGCGCTTTGCCATTACCGGCGGCCTGCGCAGCTCTATATTAAGGTAGCCGTTGGCATAAACGGCGTCATAGCCCCAGAGGGCGGTTTTCGGGTCCAGCTTTATTTTGACGCGGGCGGTCTGTCCGCCGGTCTGGCGGAAGGTTATGCCTTTTATGAAGCTGTCCGCGGGGTCGTAGACTATGGTGTCAACGTGGGTCTTGGAGTAGAAAAAGTCCACGCTGATGCCGTCATTTTCCTCTTCAACGCTGAACAGCGGCGGTATGGTCGTGTAGATGCGAACATGGGTCGATGTGGAATCCGCCACGGTCTTTATTGCCCAGAGCGTGTCCTGCGGAAGGCGCGTGCCCCTGGGCAGCATGGCCAGTTTGGTGTTGTCCACCCAGACTTCGTGGGTGTCGGAAAGATAGACGCGGCTCTTCCCTTCCTGCTGTCCGCTTATCACCAGAGGTGTGCCTTCCTGCGCGAACATGATGTAGTCGCCGGAAGGGGCGCTGCGCAGGGGGATGAACTCCCCGGTGGCCACGGCCACGTCAAAGGGGCCGTTGTCAACGGTCACAAGGCCCTTGGCGATAGCGTCATTGGTGTCCTTGCCGTCAAAACGGAGCTTTATCTGCTCGTTCTGGCATTCCTGCCCCGGTTGTATCTGGTAGCTGCCGGCGTAGCGGCCGGGTGTCATTTCGATGAGGGGGATTTTTTCGGCCAGGTGCTTTATGGTGAACGTTCCCGTCAGGCCGGGTGTGGCGCGGGCGGAAACGTTAATCCAGTCCCCGGCGCGTAGTTTTACATCGGATGACGGGGTCACGGAAAGCTCGTCCAGACCTTCCTTGTCCTTTGGAAGGCGGTCCGGCTCGCCGACCTTTATGTTGCGCACGGCCGTGGCTGTCATGGTGCCGGCCAGCATTTCCGCGTAGAACTGGAAATCCCCGTCCCTTACGGGCAGGAAGGTGATGAAGCCGCCGTTCGTGTGTGTTTTGACCAGCTCATCGTTGATGAGCAGTTTCCCGTCCGGCGGGGTGATGTTGCCGAACACGAACGTGGCCGCCACGGAGGGGATTTTGGCGCCCTCCGGCGGGTAGACGATGGTTATCTTCTGGGCATGGGCTGACGCGCCTATGAAAAGGACCGCCAGCGTTTGGACAATGAGTTTTTTCATCGAAATTGCCTATAATTGGAATGGCGGGCGGCTTGCTGTTCACCCGCTTGATGCAATCCTATCCTCGCTTTGCATTATATATATTATTAGAGTGATTACAATATATGGCTGAAGAACGGGTTCCGGGCTTTTTTGCCCGCCACCGAAAGCTTGTGATTTTTTCCGTACTGCTGCTCCTGCTGGGCGCGGGCGCTTATGTCGCGCGCCGGAAGGTGATAAACGCGCAGTCCGCGTCCGAAATAGTTACAGCGCAGATACGCTCGCTGCTGCACCGCCGCTTTCAGTTCCGGGACGTCCGCTACAGCGGCGCGGACGGGCTTGTGTTCGAGGATATCTCTCTTGGCGAGCGGGACAGCTACGCCTCGGGCGATTTCATAAAGGCCAAAAGGCTGGCCATTCGGCTGAAATGGAAGGATATGGTGAAGAAGCAGTTCCTTATCGAGGAAATACGCCTGACCGAGCCGACCGTCGTTCTCAAGAGGAAGGGAAAGGGCGCGTGGAACTTTTCGGACTTTGCCGCGATACCGAAGGGGGACGGGTCCCTCCAGTGGGATTTGAGCCGTCTTGGCATAGAGAACGGCCGCCTGCTGGTGGTGGACGACAAAACCTCCACTTCGCTGATGGTTTCCACCGTGAATGCCTCGGTCAGCCTGCACCGGGCTGCCCCCTTCGCCGTAAAGGCGGAGACGGATTTCTCCTTCTCCGGCATTTTAAGGGGAAAGGCGGCATCAGGCGCGGCCTCCCTGTCGGGTTCCATGCAGGCCGGCGCCACCGCCGTCCCCGCGAAGACGGAGGGGGAATTTTCCCTGCGCGGGGTGTCGGCGGGTGATTATTCCGCCAGGCGGCTGGAACTGCGCTGGAATTTCGACGGGTTGGACAGGCCCCTTGTTGAACGGAAAATTTCAGTTGAGCTGGACGGGGAATCCCTGCTGCTTGAGAACCTCAACGCGTCCGCGAGGGAGAAAGGCTGGGCCTACTGGCTGCTTATGCCGGTGGAGATGCTTTCAAAGGCGAAGGGCTTCGCCCCTCCGGACATGGACCGGCTGGCGTTCCCGGCGGCAGTGGTTTCAATAAAGCACAAGGCCGGGGAATGGGATATTTCGAAACTCCGGCTGGACGGAGACGCCGTGCGGATGGATATTTCCGGCACGATAAACGCTCCGGCCTCATCCATGAACCTTGCGCTTGATGTCGCGGTTCCCAACCATGAACTTGACGTCAGGCTGAAGGGCTCCCTGCGCCAGCCGGAAATAGAGCCCGCCATGTCCGAAGCCATAACCGGCGGGCTTAACGCCGGGTTCGCGAAGCTGGACGAAACGCTTTCAAACCTTTATTCCACGGGAGGAAAATAGAATGGCAAAAAAGATTCTGGTCATAGGAGCCGGCCCCGCCGGTTACCCGGCGGCGCTAAAGGCCCGCGAACTCGGCTGCGAGGTCACTCTCGCGGAACGCGCCCAGGTGGGCGGCGTTTGTCTCAACTGGGGCTGCATACCCTCCAAGTCCTTTCTGGACGCGGCGCACCGCTTCCACACGGTCAGCCATCTCGGCGGACTGCTGAACGACGGTTCCGCCCCCGCGCTGGAGGCTGTCCGCGCCGCCATGTCCTGGGAGAAAATACAGGCCCGCAGACAGGGAGTAATCGAGAAGCTTAAAGGTTCCCTCAAAAAATATTTCGATGCCAAGGGCGTGAAGCTTGTCAACGGCACGGCGTCCTTCGTTTCCCCCAACGAGGTGGAAATCGCGGGACCGGACGGCAATGTCCGCGTACAGTTCGACGCGGCCATCATCGCCGCCGGAACCCGCCCCTTCTTTCCAAAGCCCTTCGACGCTTTCCGGGAAAAACTGCTGGACAACGACCGCGTGTTCTCCCTGCCCAGGCTTCCCAAGTCCGTGATAGTGGTGGGCGGAGGGGTGATAGGGGCGGAGTTCTCCTGCTTCTTCAACGCCCTCGGCTCGCAGGTGGACATAGTGGAGATGCTGCCGGGCCTCATCCCGGGCGAGGACGATGCCGCCGTAAGGGCCCTGCAGAGTTCTTTTGACAAGCGCGGTATAAAGCTGCATCTGGGCAAGACCGCCTCCGGCGTGGCGGAGGAGGGGGGACTGAAGGCTCTAACCCTGTCGGACGGAACCGTTTTACGCGCCGAGGAGATTCTTGTGGCAGCGGGCCGCGTGTGCGAGCTTGCCCCGCTGAAGCTTGAGAACGCGGGCATCGCCTGGGACCGCAAGGGCGTGAAGGTGGACAGCCGCTTGCGCACTTCCGTGCCGCACATATTCGCCGCAGGCGACGTGAACGGCCTTTCTCTGCTGGCGCACGCCGCCACCATGCAAGGCGAAATTGCCGCTGAAAACGCCGCCGGGAAGGATGCCGAGTGCGACAATTCCCTCATACCGAGGTGCATATACACCTGGCCGGAAATAGCCAGCGTGGGTCTCAATAAAAAACAGGCCGAATCCGCCGGCAGGACGGTCAGGCAGCAGAGGGCTTTCTTCATGGCCTCCGGCCGCGCCATGACGCAGGACGAGACGGAAGGGTTCGTGCAGGTGGTGAGCGACGCCGCGACCGGGGAAATACTCGGCGC
>Ga0209016_1001048_pt1 | contig 24980 bp, 27 predicted proteins | sample EPASupsiteSAE305_FD_187265 | JGI IMG/M metagenome (GOLD analysis project Ga0209016, IMG submission 187265) | Bioremediated contaminated groundwater microbial communities from EPA Superfund site, New Mexico - SAE3-05 (SPAdes) (version 2) | ecosystem: Environmental > Aquatic > Deep subsurface >...
CTTGCTTTATTATACGCTAATGTTAAAATACCAACACGCTCTTTCGCATTATTGGTTGCATTTTCCATTGCTTGCATACGTGCGCTGTGTTCAGCTGCTAATGAATCAATAAGAGCATAATACATATTGTATTCAAAATATTTTTGCAACAATGAATCTAAAATCTCTTCGCCACTTTCATCAGGCTCTAATTCCATTAGAGAGCTTGTTTCACGTGATTCAATAGGAGATTGTACAGGTACAACATCCACGATTTTCAACTCTTGCGAAATCATATTTTTGTATCCATTATGGATTAAGATAACTTTGTCTGTTTTACCTTCGACAAAATCATCAATGGCGCTTTTGATAATTTCTTGTGCTTTTTCATAACTTGGAGATGAACTTACACCTGCATAAGAGGTTAAAAGCTCAGTCCCTTGGAAATTGAAAAACGCCATACCTTTTCTTCCAACAGCACGAAGTCTAACGGTTACTTTTTGCGCTGCATAGTCTGATAGAAGATTACGAACGGCTTTAATTGTTTGAATATTAAAACCACCACATAGGCCTTTATCTGCTGTTACAAAAATAACATCTACCGTGCCTGGAGCTTCATTTTTATCAAAGAAACGACTCTCAACAGCACCATTTTTGTACTGGTTGATTTTATAAGCAATTTCAGTGAGTACTTCGTTAATTTTAACGGCATACACACGAGACTGTTTAGCAGCCATTTCGGCTCGTTTCAACTTTGCCGTTGAAACGAGCTTCATAGCTCTTGTCGTCTTTTGAGTATTCTGAACACTCTTAATTTTTCTTTTTATCTCTTTAAGGTTTGCCATAGCTTATCCTTACTTGACTGCAAACGTCGCTTTAAACTCGCTCAATGCCTTATGTAATAGCTCTTCAAGCTCTTTATCAATCGCTTTTTTAGCTTTAAGTTGTTCAAAAATATCTGCATATTTTGCTTCAACATAAGAGTTAAGTTCCGCTTCAAAACGGCCTACTGATTTAACATCAATACTATCTAAGTAACCTTTAGCACCTGCAAAAATAACAAGTACTTGTTTTTCAATTGCAATTGGAGCATACGGAGGTTGTTTCAAAATCTCAACCATACGTTGACCACGCTCTAGTTGTTTACGGCTTGACTCATCAAGATCACTTGCAAACTGTGCAAATGCTTGAAGTTCACGGTATTGCGCAAGGTCAAGTCTCATTGTACCTGCAACTTGTTTTGTTGCTTTAATTTGTGCAGCACCACCAACACGTGAAACTGAAAGACCAACGTTAATCGCTGGACGGATACCTGAGTTAAACAAGTCTGATTCCAAGAAAATTTGACCGTCAGTAATTGAAATAACGTTTGTTGGAATATACGCAGATACGTCACCTGCTTGTGTTTCAATAATTGGAAGCGCTGTTAAAGAACCAGCTCCTAATTCATCGTTAACTTTTGCAGCTCTTTCTAATAGACGAGAGTGTAGATAGAAAACGTCACCAGGATATGCTTCACGACCTGGAGGACGGCGTAAAATCAATGACATTTCACGATAAGCAACCGCATGTTTTGAAAGATCATCATAAACGATTAATGCATGTTTACCATTATCTCTGAAGTATTCACCCATAGATACACCCGCATATGGAGCCAAGAATTGCATTGCAGCAGAATCACTAGCACCGGCATTAACAACGATGGTATATTCCATAGCACCATGCTCTTCAAGTTTTTTAACAACTTGAGCAACTGTTGATTGTTTTTGACCAATTGCTACATAGATACATGTAACATTTTGACCTTTTTGATTGATGATTGTATCTATTGCAATCGTTGTTTTACCTGTTTGTCTATCACCAATGATAAGCTCTCTTTGACCTCTACCGATTGGGACAAGTGCGTCAATCGCTTTAATACCTGTTTGAAGTGGTTCATGTACTGATTTACGAGCCATAATACCATGTGCTTTTTCTTCAACGAAACGTGTCTCAGTTGCATTGATTGGTCCTTTTGCATCAATAGGATCACCTAGTGAATTAACAACACGACCAACAAGTGCCTCTCCAACTGGTACACGAAGAAGTTTTGCCAATCTTTTAACAGAAGAGCCTTCTTTAATTTCATTACAGCTTCCAAGAACAACGATACCAACACTTGATTCTTCAAGGTTAAGTGCCATTCCTCTCTCACCGTTTTCAAACTCGACCATTTCACCAGCCATAACGTTTTTCAAACCATAAACGTTTGCAACACCATCCGCTACAGAAATAACTTTTCCTGTCTCTTCGATATCTACATTGAGTTCAAAGTTTTCAATACGCTCTTTAATGATTGAACTGATTTCATCAGCTTTCATTTTTGCTCCCACAAATTACTCCTTAACTTTCTTTTATCTATTTATTATTGTTAAATTGCTTTTAAAATATGCTCTGTCATTTGAGCTTTAAGACGCTCAACAGAGAAACTCACTTCAATACCCAAGTCATCTAGTTCTACTTTAATTCCTGGATAGCTATTTTCATTAGCGTTTAATTTGATTTTAGCATTAAATTTTTTACTAAAATTATCTTCTAACATAGAAATTTGTGCTTGACTCATTTTAAAGTTTGTCGAAACACTACCTTCGTAGGTGTTGTTTTTCAAAGAGAGTTGGTACTTTAACTCTTTTGCTACAACTGGAATTAATTTCAATCGATCATTGTTACTCAATAATTTAATGAAATTTTGAAATTTCGTGTTTTTAGTTTCAACTAAAGATAAAACCAATTCTTCTTTAGCTTTTGCAGAAACATCAGGAGAGAGAATAATGTTGTTAAACTTTTCTATCTTAAATGCTTCAACCAATTGAGTTAGTAAACCATAAACATCTGCTAACTCTGCATCATTACATCCACTCATGAGAGCATTAACATATTTTTTTGCTATAGCTCCACTCATTATGCAACCTTCTTATTAACAATTTTAACAATCTCGTCATTATCAAGAGAGATAGAACCCTCTTTAAACATTTCATCTAAAATTTCACAAACGATCACTCTTTGCATTTTTCGACGCTCAATTGTAACGCGATCTTCAAATGCTTTTTCCAAGCCTTCAATCTCAGCTTCTGCTTCTTGTGCAACTTTTTCACTTAAAAGAACTGCTTCTTTTTTTGCTGTTTCAACAAGAGCTCTTGCATTAGCTTTAGCTTCTTCAACTTTAGCAAGTGCAATCTCTTTTTTACTATTAGACTCTTTTAATTTTACTTGAATAGAATCTAATTTTGTTGCAATCTCATTTTTACGTCCAAGATACCACTCTTTAGCAGCATCTGCAACATAGTAATACATAATTGCAGCAAAGATTAAAAAGTTGATAGTTCTAGGGATGATATCGGTTGACCCGCCACCTTCACCACCACTAGCAAAAAGTGCGATTGGAGCTAATAAGAGTAAAAAATAGTTTATTTTCATTCATACACTCCTTAGATATGGCTCAGCTTAGCAGCAACACTCTCTTTGAAAAGAGGCATTTGTGCCAACAGACCATTTTTAAACTCATCTTTTTCAGACTCTAAAGCTTTAAAAAACGCTACACTTTGAGCTTCAAGATCACTCTTTTTTTGCTCAACTTTTTTTGCAGCTTTTTCTTTAGCTTCATTCAGCGCAGCTTCTCTAATTTTAGCTGCTTCCATTTTGCCCTCAGACAAAATTGTCTCTACTTCTTTGTAGTAGGCTACAACATCACTGGCATTTTTTCCTGCATTTTCTAAATCACGATTAATAGAGTTATTTCTATTGTCGATAAACTCCAACAGGGGTTTATAAAGTGTTTTGTTAAGTAGGATTAACAAAACTAAAAATACAGTTCCAGTCACCAGTAACAGTGCTGGGATAATATCCAACATATTTCTTGCTCCTTTAGCTCGAGATCAGACTCAATTTTTAAGATTTTTTTAGCACAAACAAGATTGCTGTATCAAAATTTTGCGCGAATTGTAACACAGCAAAGGAAAATAGTTTATTAAATTAACTCAAATAACTAATTTTATTATTTTAATTGCTCCAAAAAAGTATAAATTGCTTCACCGTTTTTAAAATGGATTGTTATAGTATTTGCTTTTGGTGTAGCCTCAAAACCAAGCTCTTTAAGCCTGTTTTTGAGCGTATGGAGTTCTTCAGGAATAGCGGATTTGGTCTTTTCTTGTTTACCAATTGTTTCATCAGCACTTTTTAGTTTTTTTACCAATGCTTCTGTTTCACGAACACTTAGTTTTTGACCTAAAATAGTGTTTACAATTGTCTCTTCATCTTTTGGATCAAGTCCTACAAGTACTTTGGCATGACCTTGAGAAAGAACACCTTCAGCAAGATATTTTTTCGTTTGGTCACTCAAACTTAAAAGACGAATTGTATTGGTAATTTGTGTTCTACTTTTGTGAATAATTTCAGAAAGACCATCTTGAGTTATTTTATACTCTTCAATAAGTTCTTTGTACGCAATAGCAAGTTCAACAGGATTGAGATCTTCTCTTTGAATATTCTCGATAAGTGCTAATTCGCGTAAGTTTTTTGATTCAATGTCTGCAACAATGGCTTTAATCTTCTTAAAACCTGCAAGTTTACTTGCTCTAAGACGCCTCTCACCAGCAAGAAGCATATATCCTTCATCTTTAGCAACAACAATGATAGGTTGCAATAAGCCATGACGCTTAATCGACTCACTAAGCTCTTTTAATGCCGTTTCATTAAAATGTGTTCTAGGTTGATACGGGTTAGGCGTAATACGTTCAATGTCAATTTCACGAACCAAGTCTTTTGCCTGTTCGATATCTTGCTTATACGCTTCCTCTACATCCTCAATAATTGCACTTAATCCCCGTCCTAAGACCTTCTTTGCACTCATCACATTAGCTCACTAAAATTGAATTGGCAAGATTTTGATACGCTTTAGAACCAGGCGATTCTACATCGTATAAAATAATAGGTTTACCAAAACTTGGGGATTCTGCAAGTTTGATATTTCGAGGAATAACCACGTAAGAAGCACTCTCTTTGTCAATAAATAATTTGCTTTTAAAATGCTCTTTAAGGTCTGCAAACACTTGCTTAGAGAGATTGTTCTGTGTGCTGTACATCGTCGGTAAAAAGCCTTTAATTTCCAAGGTTGGATTAATTGTTTTCTTAATTAATTTCACAGTATTAAGTAGCTGAGCCAAACCTTCTAATGCAAAAAATTCACATTGAATAGGAATAATGACTGAATTTGCTGCGCTTAAAGCATTAATGGTAATACTTCCAAGAGCAGGAGGTGAATCAATAATAATATAATCGTATTGGTCTTTAATCTCTTCAATTTTTGTTTTTAAAATGAGCTCACGCCCTTTGGTGTTATTGTCGTAAAATTCTTTTTCAACGCCAACAAGACCAATATTGGATGGTGCTACATGTAACGTTGAAAGAGATGTTTCAAGGATAACTTGAGAAAGACGCTTTCTTCCAATAAGAACATGATAAATGTTATATTCATAGTCACTTCTGTGAAAACCAAGACCAGTTGTAGCATTGGCTTGCGGATCAATATCGATCAATAAAACGCGCTTTTCAGCAACTGCTAAGGAGGCAGCCAAATTGATAGCAGTCGTTGTTTTACCAACTCCGCCCTTTTGATTTGCTATCGCTATAATCTCACTCATCGTAAACTGTACACCTTTTTATTTTCTAGCTCTATAGAGCCATCATCACACAATATTGCATCACGCAACGAGACCAATTTGCCATCTAAATGGAAAGAAAAATTTCGATTTTGATCAAATTCTATCTTATATTTACTAAAAACTTTCTTCCACGATATTTTTTCCTCAACCTTCTCAATTAATTGCTCAGCTAAAGCATAAGGAGCAATAGAGATATCTAAAATCCCAAAATTCTCAGGTGCTATGCTGATATTAAGGCCTATGGAGCCTACAATGGTTGAACCAATTTTTGTAGTAATCATTCCTCCAATTTTTTTTTCATTAAGGTAAAAATCATTAGGCCACTTTAACCATACATTCGAGCCTTGCTCTTCTAAAACCTCTTTCATCAAAGCAGAAAAATAGATCGAAACTGATGCAAGAGGCAAATCTTGTGGTAATTGTTTCTCTTCTACACAAAAAGAAAAAAAGAGATTTCCTGCTTCTCCCAGCCAACTGTTACCACGACTTCCTACGCCATGTGTCTGTATCGTAGCGCCGATGGCACATGGTGCAAAAAGTGTACCATCACGAAGGGACGCTATTAAATAATTATGGGTAGAAGGAAGCGTATCAAACCAATGAATCACCAATGCCAAGCCTTTTACCACGAATATAATCTTGTGCATTCATTGCATTTTTGGAAACAGGTTGAAGCGTTTTTAGAAGAAGTGAATTTTGTTTACATGCAACAATAAAACCTGTATGTGTTATTTCTTGAATAACACCAATCGGAGATGTTGCATTATTATTAGGAACAAGTTCAATATCAAGCAGTTTTAATCCAGATTCTAGAAAAATTCCAGGCCATGGAGAAAGAGCTTTATAACGGATAAGAATATCTTGTGCATTTTGTTCAAATGTGACTAAACCATCATCTTTTTTAATTTTCTTACAATGCGTGGCATTAGCACCTACTTGCGGCAATGGTTGAAGAGAAGTGAAATTTTTAAGAGTTGTGAGAGTAAGGCTTGCTGCTAACTCTGCTAATTCGTCAAATAAAAGAGAGGCATTATGCTTTGGTTCGATTTTTAAATATGAAAAACCAAGCATTGCACCTGTATCAAGCCCTTCTTCCATAAGCATCGAAGTGACACCCGCATACATTTCATTTGCTAAAAGAGTGGATTGAATAGGACTAGCACCTCTATATTTTGGAAGCAGTGAAGCGTGAAGATTAATACATGGAGCAATATCGAGCACTGCTTTAGGCAATAGTTGTCCATACGCTGCTACAACAATAAAATCTGGCTTTAAAGAGGCAATCTTTGCGTGTGCCTCTTTGTCACGTAAAGTTCTTGGTTGATAAATTTCAATGTGCGTATTTTGCTCAAGAAGCCACGTTTTAATATGTGGAGGTGTTAAAACCTGCTTTCGCCCTACTGGTTTGTCTTCTTGAGTCACCAAAAGTACTACTTCAATATCTGCGTCATTAAGCAATGCCTTCAAAATAGTTGTCGCATAAGAGGGTGTTCCCATAAAAACAACGCGCATTTTAGTCCTTAGAAGTAAAGAGTGTTCCACCTTTATGAACACCCTCTAACATGAAACTTTTGACATCACTAAGATCAAATCCACTGGCAATAAACATTGATTTTTTACGCTCGAGTAAAAAGTCTGCTGCTTTGAGTTTTGTAACAATACCACCTGTCGCAAATGCAAAATTGGCCGATTTTTCAACTTCCAATTCAGAAGGCTCAATTTCATGAACGATTTTTCGCATTTTTGCATCATCGTGTTTATGAGGGTCTTTGTCATAATAGCCATCAATGTCAGAGAGTAAAATCAAAAGATCTGCACCAAAATAGTATGCTACACGAGAAGAGAGTTGATCGTTATCACCAAAAACAAGCTCTTCTGTTGCTGTCGCATCATTTTCGTTAATGATAGGCAAAATGCCATTTTCGAGCAATGTGTCAATTGTACATTTTGCATGATAACAGCGTTTTCGTGAGTCAAAATCATCTGCTGTTAAGAGAAGTTGTGCACCACTTTTACCAAATTTTTCCAATTTTTTATTGTAGGTTGCCATCAGTTGCGGCTGTCCTACCGCAGCAATCGCTTGGCGATTATGCAGTAACTTTTTATCGAGTTTTAAAATAGAATAACCAGCAGCAACAGCACCTGAAGAGACCAAAATGACCTCATGTTTTTCCATAAGCGCGACTAAAAATTCAACTAAATTAAGAATGCGCTCTTTACATAAACGGTTTTGCTCGCTAAGGACATGCGTGCCAACCTTAACAACTACTCTTTTCATCACGAACCTTTGTTATAACATCTGATAGGGCATATTTAATAGGATCAATATTGATCTTAGAAACAGAAGAAATCGGCATCACGAAGAATGGCAAAGCTCTTTCTCTTTCATGGACATCTTGGCAATACGTATGCAAATCTTCTCTTACTTTATACTTATCAGCCAATTTATTTGATTCAAGGCCAAGTAATTTTAAAAATTGATCTACTTTTTCATTGGTCTCTTCAGGGCTTAATGTATCACAACGTGTAAGTGCAATCGCATAATCTCGAAGCGCTAATTTTTCTGAAAACTTTCGTAGCTCTTGTTTAAGCGTATAGTACTGTTCTTTAAGATCACGGTAATTTGCAAGATCGACCATGAAAAGTAAGAATTTAGTACGTTCAATATGGCGTAAAAACTCGATACCAAGACCTTTACCTTCACTCGCACCTTCAATAATTCCAGGAATATCCGCCATAACATAAGAGCGGAAATCATCTGTAACAACCACACCCAGTTTTGGTGTTAGTGTCGTAAATTCATAATTCGCAATCTCAGGTTGAGCATTTGAAACAACCGAAATAAGCGTTGATTTTCCAACATTAGGGAAACCGACTAATCCAACATCCGCAATAAGTTTGAGTTCAAGTTTAACTGCTTTGGTTGTACCCGGTCTGCCAGGTTGTGCAAATTCAGGTCTTTGGTTTGTTGAGCTTTTAAAGTGTGTATTTCCAAGTCCGCCTATTCCACCCTCTAAGAAAAGCTTTTTATCTGTATCGTCAATAAGGTCTAAAAGTACTTCACCTGTTTCTGCATCTAAAACTTGTGTTCCAGGGGGAACAGTTACAATCAAATGCTCGCCTGATTTACCGTACATCTTTTTTCCCATACCCTGTTCGCCATTGCGAGCTTTTAAGTGCTGATTGTTACGAAAGTGTGAAAGGGTATGTGTATTTCTATCAATTTGAAAATAGACATTTCCGCCACGACCTCCATCTCCGCCATCAGGACCACCTTGGATAACATGCTTTTCTCTTCTGAAAGAGACACAACCAGGGCCGCCTTTACCAGAACTTAGTGTGAGTAATACATTGTCTATAAACATCGTAAAAACCTTTTAATTGTGTAGAATAATACCTTTAATCATTACATGAAAGCGTATAATCATTAGAGGTATTTTAATATTTTGGGGAGAAAAAAGAGGGTGGAGCGAACTCCACCTTTAAATTACAAGCTTGCGGGGATAACAGAAACTTTGTTTCGTGTTTTATCTTTACGTTGAAATTGTACAAAACCATCAACTAATGCATAGATAGTGTGATCAACACCCATACCTACGTTATTTCCTACATGTACTTTTGTTCCACGTTGGCGAATAATAATATTGCCTGCACGTACAAATTCGCCACCAAATTTTTTAACACCCAGTCTACGTCCAGCTGAGTCTCTATTATTCTGGGTACTTCCCTGACCTTTCTTGTGAGCCATTGGTTACTCCTAATCTTTTCTTATGTAACGTTTGTGGGTTAAGCTTTAATGCTTACAACTTTTACTCTAGTATATTGTCTTCTAAAACCACGTTTGACTTTTGAGTCTTTACGTCTACGTTTTTTGAAAGTAATAACTTTTTTGTCTTTGCCTTCAGTAACAACTTCTAGTTCTACTGTAGCACCATTGACGAATGGAGCGCCCACTTTAAGTTCGCCGTTATTTACAGCTAAAACTTCCGTCACTACGATTTTCTCTTTTGGCTGAGCGTCAAGTTTGTCGACGTTTAAATAGTCGCCTTCTTGAACTTTGTATTGCTTCCCGCCATTTTTAATAATTGCATACATCCGTATGTCCTTCTGGGAGAGATTTTATTTTGAGGTATGGATTTTACCTAAAGCTTCTTTAAGGTAAGATTAAAGTAAAAAGGATTGAGCCTTCCTGAAACACTCACAAAGGCTCGATTTATTTCTCTGTAAATTACAACACCATGTCAGTGTAGTATTCAATCTGCGCTTTTTTCAAAATACGAATAAAGTTTGTGCTACCTTCAACACCCGCTGGATAACCTGCTGTAACGATATATGTTTTTTCTTTGTCGATTACACCACGTTCAATACCTCTTTGAAGAGTTTTTCCAAGCATCATATTGAGGTTACTTGCTTCAATATTCATAATCGGTTTAATACCCCAAGCGATGGTTAAAGAACGAGCTGTGCGTTCATCATGTGTTACGGCATAGATATCTGCTTTAATACGATAACGTGCTAATTTACGTGCTGATTTGCCTGAACTGGTCAATGAAATCATCGCTTCAACACCTAAGCGATCCGCTAAACGTGCTGTTGAGGAGGAGATAATATCGGTTTCGTCTAAGAAAGGATAAACCTCAAATTTACCATAAGGATAAATCGATTCTGTCTCTTTAATCGTATTGGACATAACCTCAACAACATGGATTGGATTTTTACCAATAGCACTCTCTTCTGAGAGCATAACAGCATCGGTTCCATCAAGAACAGCATTGGCAACGTCACTAATTTCTGCTCTGGTTGCCATCTCTTTTTCAGCCATAGAAAGAAGCATCTGCGTTGCTGTGATAACAGGCTTAGAAGCGGCATTTGCTTTTGCAATAATTTTCTTTTGGATGCTTGGAACTTTGTAGTAAGGCACTTCAATACCTAGATCTCCACGAGCAACCATAATACCATCACTGACTTCTAAAATTTCATCAATTCTCTCAACAGCATCAAATTTTTCAATTTTTGCAAAAATATGGGCACGAGACTTGTGCTCTTTAAGAATTTTTCGAACATGTAAAATATCTTTAGCATTTTGAACAAAAGATACGGCAACAAAATCAACACCGTGTTGCGCACCCCATAAAAGGTCTGCTTCATCTTTTGGAGTGATGACTTCAATATTAATCACGGTATTAGGGAAATTCACACCCTTATTGGATGAGAGCTTACCACTGTTTTCAACTTCAGTGACAATTTTTTTCCCAGTTTCAATCACTTTCGCTCGGATATTGCCATCATAAAGGTAAATGTATTCACCTTCTTTGAGCATATCTAAAATTTGAGGTTGGTTAATGCAGAGTTCGTACTTGCCCTCTTCAAGTTTTTTACCAACAATTTGCTCTTTTGTAAAGTAAAGCTTATCGCCAGCTTCTAAATAAAAGTCATCTTCTAATTTTCCAACACGAATTTTAGGGCCACAAATATCTTGTAGAACACCTACTTTTTTTTGTACATTTTTTTCTGCTTCTCTAATTTTTGCTAATGTGCTTGCATGATACTCATGAGTTCCGTGACTAAAGTTAAGTCTAAATACGTTAACACCAGCTCTAATTAATCCTTCTAATACTTCTACGCTATCACTTGCTGGTCCAACGGTTGCTAGGATTTTTGTCTTTTTATCCATATCTGTTTCCTTTTTCAAAATGAGTTCTATTGTATCACTTTTTTGTTACAAAATTATATCATAAGCGTTACGCCAAATCCCTAAAGTAGTGATGAAGTTTTAGCCATAGTCTCTTTTTCTACATCATCAAAAAGTAATCTATAAATTTGCTCTGCTCTACTTTCGATATATTCAAATGAGTGTGCTCTTTTACATAGACCAATAAAATGTCCCATAACAGCTTCATTAATTTTAATTTGTGCTTTAAGAAGAGATTGCAAAAGGTAGGTATAGCGCTCACTTCCATATGCTACATCGAGTTGGTATTTTTCAATGATATGTGTAGCATCTTCATTCCATACATGCCATTCATATGGAAGTTTTTGGCGTAATATTTTTTTGAGTTTTTGAGTGGCTTTTTTAAAAACATCAAATTTAATAGTGTAGCTTGAGAAGAAAACCAACTCTTCAAGTTCTTTATTTTTTTCCATAAAAATTTCGTTAGCAATATAGACTTTTATAGCGTTATCAATATCAGCAAAACGAGATTTCATCGGCTTTTTGCACCTCATAGTTTTCTTAATCTATATTATACCGTCAGATCAATTCAATAAAATTAAAAGCTTTCTATGGTATCATCCGTACTCATAATCCTAATTAATATAAACGGTTGAAACAAGGTCATGACAAGCATCATCCAACACTCTATTCTCATTTTCAATTATAACGAAACCATCCTTGAAAGCCGTAATACTGTCTTATGCAATACTATTCTAGGACAAAAAGTCACTCTGAAAGAAAAAGGCATTAAAGGTATTCTCGTCTCACTCAAAGATGCACCCTATTCTCCTCTAGTAAAACAGGAAAATCCTAATTTAGAGAACTTAGTAGCTCAACTTGATAAACTCAGTCATTCAATCGATATACCTATAGCCATTGGAGACTACAAAAGAGACACATTTTCGTATCTCAAAAAACTCAGTTCTGATACATCGGTTAAACTCTTCCAAAACATTAACACGGCTCTTCTCTTTTTTAACCCAAGTGCGCTCAAAAAAGAACTTGCTGTACTCATTTACGATGAAGACAGAGAAAACGCCGATAAAATTGCTACAGAGCTTGTTAAACTAGGATATTCTATCGTTCATGCTCAAAATGCAGAAGATTTCAAAATAAAGGCTTCTGCTAAAAAATATGATATGACGATTACACATACAGCCATTAATCAAAACAAGAGTAAATCTTCAACAACCCAAAGCTTAGGGCTTTCAAAGCAACTGGTACTCAATCTTCCTGTTTTTATCGATACTGCAGTAAATTCACTCGTAACGATTACAGGACTAGAAGCGCAAAAGATTAAACACGAAATACGACCGTTTAATGAGAAAATTCCTTCACAAGTCATTATCGCTGCTATGAAATTTAAAGGAGATATCAGTGGTATTTTCTTTCTTATTTTCCCTCGTGAACTAGCGCTTGTAGCACTGGAAGCGATGCTCGGAGAAAGCCTTGAAGCAGATGATACAGCAGCCATTGTAGATGGTGTTGCTGAGTTTTGCAATATCATTACTGGCGGAGCTAAAGTTACCTTTTCAAACAAAAAATTAAAAGTTCTTTTCGAATTGCCAAAAACGTATCTTTCTTTACAAGTAGCACTAAGTGACACATTAGGTTCAAACGGCGTTTGGATTGATATGCAACTTGATGAGAAACCTTTTTATATGTTTATCACCAAGTAACTACTTTTTCTGCAGCACTTTTAATGCTTCTTGAAGAGGGAGATCTTCCTCTTCATTTTCTTGATTTACTTCAATATTAGGAATCACACCACTTGGCCACACACTTTTACCTTTTGGCGTATACCAACGTGCTGTTGCAAACTTGACGGCTGAAGTATTTGCACTGAGTGGGAAGAGTGTTGCAAAGGTATCTTTTCCAAATGTTGGAACACCTATAACCGTAGCACGATTGTACTCTTGTAGTACGGAAGAGACTATTTCGGAACTTCCTGCAGAATCGGCATTCACCAAGATCACTAAAGGAACACTCTTTAAAAATGAGAGTGCTTCTATTTTATCTACATACTCACTTCCTTCGTAATCTTGAGGCGTATTTTTATACTGTTTTTTGTCCTCTTTATGACGGCTTCTAACACTTATAATGAGTTTTTCTTTTTCCAAGAAAAGAGATGTCACAGCGATACCACTGCTAAAAATTCCTCCTGGATTATCACGCAGGTCTAAAATCATTCCATTAATTTTATGATGTTGCGCCTCATAAAGATATTTTATCGCTTCTAAAATTGTAGGAAGCGTATCTTGTGCAAAAGAACTTATCTTGATATAGGCAATGTTATTTTCAAACATCAAGGAACTGATCAGATCAATATTGACAACTTTACGTGTTAACGAAAGTTCAATAGGCTTCGAAGTATTGGCTTTTTGTACAATCAATTTTATTTTGGTATTGGGCGAGCCTCTTAATGCAGAGACAACCTCATCAAAGTCAAGATCGCGGACTAAAATGCCATCGACCTGAATGATTTCATCGCCTTTTTGAAGATTTGCCTTATGTGCAGGAGAATGTTCAACAACAGACTTTACAAGAATGCGATTGCGCTTTTGTGCAATGAAGAGCCCAATGCCTGCAACTGGCTTAGAACTAAGGTAAAGTGTTTCATACTCTTCTTCATTCAAATAACGTCCATTTTTATCAACACTGTTCACCATTCCATCTAAACAATTCTCCATAAGACGCTTTTCATCAAAAGGATGAATAGATTCATCTTTGATCTTTTGTACAACTTCCTGATATAAAAGGTAAGGGTCGTTCGGCGTGGCATTGAGCAGGGTCAACATGATACTTAAAAAAATAAAAAAACGTCTCAAAAAAAAATCCTTCTTTATCCTATTTCTATAATAGTACTATTTTCGCACTCTTTTTGCAAAAATCAACTTTCACATGATGCGTTGTTTAAAATCAAACGCATAGGTAGCATTGATGAATTTCTAAACCCAAAGTGTTTATAAAAATGATGCGCAGCAAAATTATCGTTGTCAGTTAAAAGCGTAATACGTTTACACGCATGTTTTTTTGCGTATGCTATGGCGTACTCAATCAATACAGTTCCCTTTTTTTGCCATCGATACTCCGGTCGTACAATCATATCTTCTAAAAAAGCCACTTTACCACCAAGGGCAGTGCTAACACTCCATAGAAGGCTTACCATACCAATAATTACACCCTTTTCTTTGAGTACAAATATCGTTCCAATAGAAGCATCTTCTATAATGCTTCTAAGACCAGCTCTTTGAAGATCACGTTCTGGCACAAACTCTGCTTCCTGAGAAAAAAGCAATATCAATAAATCAACTAAGTCTTCAATATCTGAACTTTTTGCCTCTTCAACGATCAACATAGTACTCCTTTCTCTTTCTCTAATTGTAACAATCGGAACCTTTTTTGCTTGTTAGAAATCATAATGCTATAAGGAGTTTTTGATGACTATCAAAGATACTGAAAATAAGATTGAACAATTGTTTAGCAATACGCTTAATATCACTAAAAAAGAGAACGCTTCAGATTTAGTATCTTCTTTTGCAGAGGAATTTCATAGACAACTCGCTTCTATCAGCAATACAAATCCAAACAAGCCTGCTGCGACTGAAACCAGTGAATCAGATACAATGGTAGAAGAGTTCAAAAATACCTTAGGAACAAAAGGCGCGTTAACATTTTTCCAAGATTACAACAATGAAAAAATTGAAAAAATGATTGAAGAAAAAAAAGCAGAACTGATGGATAAGCTAGGGCTTGGCGAATCAGCACAACCGCCATTAACAGGCAATGCAAGAACCGAAGCACTCGCAACGTTAGATCAGATGTTGAGTGATTTTCGTAAACAACTGATGGATAAGCTCAATGCAGAAAATAAGCTTGATCAGCAAAATTCAACATTGAGTACATTTTTGCAAAAAATGAGTTAACGTTTTTGAAAAACTAAGATTGTTTTATCAGGCTCGTCACCAAAAAGTGTGATGGGCTTGGTAGAACAGAGTTTAAACATTTTCAGTTTTTTAAAAAAAGATAGCGGATGAAAATACTGTGTAATCAATCCCTCTTCTTTACGGTAAAAATCACCCTCTTTTTCAAATAAGACAATTTTTGTTAACAGTTCTTTATTTTCAAATGTTGCTTCAACACATAAAAATTGACTCTCTTTGTCTTGACACATAACCCCTTCGGCAACACCTTCAAAACCATACAGCGTATTGATGTCGCATACAAAATAGCCATTCTTTGGCAATACTCTTGCCAATGCCTCAAAAAAAGAGTCTAACTCTGTTACAGGAATATAATTCAGCACATCGGCAATCGCTACAACACACTCAAAAGAAGCTTCACTAAAAGCATCAAGCTCTTTAGTACTTGCATCAACACCTAAAGCACATGCGCGCTCAACCATAGTAGCACTTCTGTCGATGCCACATGCACTAAACTGTTTACTTTCTAAATGCTTTAAAAATTTACCATTGCCACATCCCACATCTAAAATAGTTTTGACATGCAATGAATCAAGAAGCTGCAAGTAAACCTGATACAGTTTTTCATACTGTGCATCAAAACCAATGAGTGATTCTATTTTGGCATAAAGATCAAGAGGATTTATCATATGTAAGCTTTTTTTGGGGCTTTACTATGAAAGCCCCATGAAGATAGTTTAATCAACGAGTTCTTGTTTAAAGAGCTCTTCATTAAAGGTTTTACCTAAGTATTCACACACGATTCTAACATCGCGACGTGCATTACCAAGGCAGCTTGTTGCTCCTGGACTTGGCGTCATGTTGAAGATGATACCAGTACCCGGATTGATACTTGCTTCACCTAGCATCAATTTTTGTTCTGTTTTATTAATAACCTGAGGTCTTACACCACCAAAGTTATGTGCATATTCAATGTCTTCTACTTGTAGTGAAGGTACAATTTTGCGTGCATCTTTTACAAAGAGTTCTTTACCATATTTTGGTACTTCAAAGAAGAAGTTCCTGAAAATATAATTACGAATGTCGCTGTCTTTCATCAAATCATAGAATACTTTTGCAACTTTACTATCAAACTGGAGTGTTTGCCAGAAATCAAGATACGTACCGCCTGTGTAACGCTCCAATTTTGGAAGAACCAACGCTGTTGGACCAAAACGTGTACAGCCATCTGCTAAAATATCTGGATCGCCATGCAATGCTGCGAATGGAAGCTTAGGATGTTGCACCATATAGACTTTACCATTAAGCATTTTTTTCTTTGTCATGTAAAAACTACCAGCGACTGGTAAACATGCAAAATCAAGTCCATAACCCATCTCGTGAGCAAGATAAAGTGAATGTGCACCTGCATTAACAACAACAAAATCTGCCGTAAAGGTATGATCTTTTGTCATAACAACATGCATATCACCAAGCTTTGTGATATTGGTTACTTGTGAATTCAAAAAGACATCAGCAACTTTGCCTTCAATCTTTTGCGCTTCATTGACCAAACTCTCTGTCATAGCACCAAAATCAACAGTACTATACTCGCCACCTTCAACACCAACACCGATAATGTTTTCAGGACGTTCTTTACCATTTGCATCGTAAAGAAGCTTAGGCTCAATTTTAGAGAGTTTTTCCCTATCAAATACTTCCAAATACGGATAGAGTTCTTTAAACTCTTCATAACGTTTTTGCATGTATTCAACTTCGGTGTCACCCACACCGATAGCCATTTTTTGATGTGCAAATAAAAATTTGCCCTCATGCCCATGATTAACACAATATTTTGCAATCATGCTAGCAGTTTCTTTAACTTTTTTGGCTTTTTCTAGAGTATAGTTGGTCTCTATGTCACCACAGTGAATGGTTTGAGAATTTGACGTTCCAGCAGAATTTAATTTTGCTAAACGCTCATATTTTTCGACGAGTGCGATACGCTTAACGTCTGTATATTTTGCAAGCTCATAAAACAGAGCTGCACCTGAGATTCCGCCACCGACGACCAAGACGTCATAGTGATTTTTTGTCATGCTAAACAACTTCCTACTCTAAGATTTTAGGGTGTGACATTCTATTATAAAAACTTTAAAGTTATTTAAAATAAATTGTTACTTTACTGCAATTGCTTCAATTTCAACCAATGCATTTCTAGGCAATGTTTTCACGCCAACCGTACTCCGCGCAGGTTTGTGCTCTCCAAAAAAAGAGCCGTATACACTATTCACTTTCGCAAAATCATCCATATTTGCTAAGAAGATCGTTGTTTTAACTACCTTTTGCAAACTACTGCCCGCTTCTGCAAGAACAGCTTGGAGATTTTCTAACACTTGGGTTGCTTGTGCTTCCACATCACCCTCCAAAAAGCTACCATCAGGCTTAAGTGCGATTTGCCCAGAGGTAAACACCATATCATTCACAACAATAGCTTGTGAATACGGACCAATAGCAGCAGGTGCATTGGTCGTTGAGACTATCTTCATACATCTTCCTTTTCAAAATTTGCTATTACATGTTTAAACACTTCTACCAACGATTCAACCTCATGCAATGGACAACACTCATTTGGTGCATGGATGGTATCGTTTACGACACCACATTCAATGGTTGCAACTCCAAAAGCTCCAAAAAATCGTGCATCGCTTGTTCCTCCCGCTGTTGAGAGTTTAGGCGATTTACCTGTTACATGCAAAAGTGCGTTTTGGACGGCTCGAACAACAAACGAATCTTTTGAGGTTACAAAAGGATGTGCACTTTGGCTAAGCTTCAATGAAAAATTAAGTCCCGATAAAACACCTTCTACATAAGAGCGAATTTTCTTCTCATCTGTTTTGGTTGAATTGCGAACATTGAACATAATTTTTAGATTTCCTGGCGTTACGTTTGTCACTTCCATGCCACCTCTGATGTCTGTTATAACCATTTGAGATGGGGTAAAAGCTTCATCGCCAGCATCCAGTAGGTGACCCGCTAGGTGTTCCAAAACTGGGGCTATTTGGTGAACAGGATTGATCGCTTTTTCAGGATATGCCGCATGACCTTGCTTTCCTAAAATCTCAATCACCCCATTAATAGAACCTCTACGTCCTATTTTAATAGCATCTCCAAACACGACTTCCGATGTCGGCTCAGCGACAATGGCATAATCGGGTAAAAAAGAGCGTTTTTGTAGCTCTTTTAATACTTCTATTGTACCATGTTTTGCATCACCCTCTTCATCACTGGTTAGGAGGGCAGAGAGAGTGCCATGAAAATTTTGCGCACTTTTAAGTGCTTGTAAAAAGGCACACACACCGCTTTTCATATCTTGTGCACCTCTAGCAAATACAACACCTTCTTTGATTAAAGGCTCAAACGGATCGCTGTCCCAACCAAGACCTGCTGGAACAACATCAATGTGACCCGCAAAACAAAGGTGAGGACCATCCCCAAAGCGTTTGTATAAAAAGAGATTTTTTGTCTGTTCAACATTGACTTCAATCACTTCAAAGTCACTGAGGTACTCTTTCGTAAATGCAAATGCACCGCCATCCTCAGGCGTGACTGAAACAAAGCGTAAAAGTTTTAAAAAGAGTTCTTCTGTTTTCACCATAGTACCTTTATTATAAAAGAGTCTTGTTTAGATTTTATATGATTTTAAAGTTTATGCTCTTGTATCAAGCTTTTTTAAAGCTTAATAAGTGTCGCTCCAAAGCCACCCATATTCATAGGTGCATCTCCATAGGAAACTAAGGAAGGATAGGTACTTAAAAACGTTCGTACTGCGTATGCTAATTTTCCTGTTCCAATGCCATGATAAACTAACACCTCATCAAAGCCATTAATGAGAGCATCGCTTAAAAACTTATCGAGTCTTTCAACCGCTTCATCGGCTCTTAGTCCATGTAAGTCTAAAATCATTGAACCACTCGGTGTCTCTTTAGAAATGACAACCCCTGATTTGTGTACTTTTGGCTGATTGCCGCTTCGCTTGAGTTTAGAAAGTGGGACACGAAGGCTAATGCCATCGCATTCTATCATTGCTTCATCTTTTTTGATGCTCTTAATCACACCTTTTGAGCTTCCATACTTAATCTTATCGCCCACAACTAAAGACTCTGCTTTTTGCTCAGGCACAACACGTTTAGTCTCTTGATGAAGCTGGTTTGCTTTGTTTAGAAGGCGGTGAGACTCTTTGGTGTCCGAGCTTTTAATCGCCTTTTTTGCTTCCCCTATGGCTTGATTAAACTCTTTAGACATTTTAGAGTAAGCATGGTCAAACTCTTCTCTGACACGCTCTTTTTCATCTCTTAAAGACTCTTTGAGTTTTTCTACTTCTTTGAGCCTTGCATCAAGCTCTTCAGAGGTTTGACGCATCTTTAGTTCAAGGTCAATATTTTTCTGAATCAACTCATTGAGCTTCTCTTTATCTTCGCCGTACAGCACACGTGCTTCAGCAACGAGCATTTGAGGAATGCCGTAACGAAGGGCTGTTTCAAACGCATAACTCTTTCCAATGGTTCCTTTTAAAAAGCCATAGGTTGGGCGTTCCGTTTTTTCATCATAAATAGCAGCCAAAAGTTCCACTTCAGGATGGGTTGCAAGTAAGGAAGCCAAGCGTTTATGGTGTGTGGTAATGACGATTTTCATCTCTTTATCGATGAGTTTTTCAATCATCACTTTAAAAAGGTTGGCTGCTTCATCCGCGTCTGTTCCAAGTTCGATCTCATCGACACCTACTAAAGCTGTTTTCTTGCCAAAGAGTTTACTAAACTCGCTCATACGTCCTGCAAACGTTGAGATGTCATTTTTAACATTTTGAGGATCATCTAAAATCGCAAAAATCTCTTTAAATGAACCAATGCTCGAGTGTTTTGCATCGATGCGCATTGGAAGGAGGTATTTACTTAAAATGGCAGCAGAGAGGATAGATTTTAAGAGCATCGTCTTACCACCTGCATTCACACCGGTAATCATCAAAACTTGCTTAGAAAAATCAATCGTAATCGGCTTAGGATTTGCCAAAGCTGGATGCGCAAAATTATCTAATTTAATGACGTTGTTTTTAGAGGGAAGTACAAATTCCATATCTTTTTCCCTTGCGTAAGCCACTCTGGCATAATACGCATCAAAACGGTCAAACTCTTTGTTGATAAAGCCTAAAAATTTAAGCTGTTTGGTAAAAACAGAAGAGATCTGTTTCGCATACTTATAAGTCAGTTCTTCCTTGCGGTCTAAGAGTTCACTCTCACGACTCACTAATTTAGAAAGTGCTTCAGGGACTACATAAAAGAAACCACTGCTACTACGCCCGATGACATTACCTTTTAAAACATGGTTAAAACCGCCACGTACCAAAAGCGCTTCTTGGTTATTAATATAGTGAATTTGCTTGTCTGCTAGGTAGAGTGCAATTTTCTCCGTTGAGATAAGACGACGAAGTGTGCTATTCATCTCATCTTTGACCATTTTAAGACTTTGAGCAATACTTGCAAACTGCTCATCTACACTGGCTTTAAGCTCACCTTTGTCATCAAAATAGCCACAAATGTTTGTAATCTCGCTAGGAATAAGAATACGCTGTATCCACTCACCAAGACTTTGGTCATTCAATATATTTTTAAGATACTGCATATAATTGATAATCTGAACAAATGCAAAAATCTCTTGAAGTCGCAAAACTCCCATTTTACTCAGATGCATTAAACTTACATCTAAAGAGGGAACTTCGGGAAGTGGTTTGAGGCGATCACGCATTAAAAGTTCATGAATGAGCTTATAATGCAAATTGGCATCGCCTTCCATGAACAGAGGTTTTTGACGTGCCAAAAAGTGTTTAAAGGAACTTGCATAATCAGCAAGATCAAGTTTAGAAAAAAGTTTTTCCATTATCGTTCAATCGTACATGTAGCCATATCGATGACTACGCCTTTATCATTTTTATTTTTATCATTAGGAATAAAACTGAGTGTTCCACTCACAAAAACAAATGTAGCAGAACTAATTTCTCTACCTTCACAATAGAGCGTTTTACCTTGTTTAAAGGCACTAATCATCGCTCTATTTTGTTCACTCTCTTTTGCATTGTACGATTCGTACCACCATGCAAAACCTATAATGAGCACTAAGGTTACAAGTAACGCAATTTTCGCTTTTTTAGGTAATGTACTTTTTTTTGCATACAGTCCAAAGACAATCAAAAAAGCCACTGCCAAAAAAAGTATGAATTGCATTACATCGCTCCTCTGAGTTGATAGGTGATATCGCCTGCGCCAAAGCTAATGACCAAACCTTCATCAAAAATCTGCTGATTTGCTTCACAAGGAAATATCTCTATACTATTATCTTTTCGGTAAATACGCGGTGGAAAAAGTGGAGAGTACCGTGCAAACTCTTTTTCAAAATCGATAAAAACCTCTTTCTCTCCTGCTCTCCATACTGGTAAAATAATGAGCTGATCGACACCTTCAAAACAGTTCACAAAACTTTCCAAGTTATCAATGGTTCGTGAGTATTTATGCGGTTGCCAAATGGCTGTAATCTTTTTAAGACCCATGAGTTTTGCATAAATTTTAGCAGAACCCAATGTCGCCTTAATCTCTGTAGGGTGATGACCATAATCGTCAATCAAAGCAAAATGTTCATTCTTGGTTAAAAGATCAAAACGTTTTTTGATACCTTTATACTGTTTAAGCTTTTCGCGTGCTGTCTCAACATCCATCTCATGCAAACTTGCTAAAATCGCTAAAGACGCATCAAGTGCCATATGTGAGCCAATACCCCATACCTCAAAACGTCCTAAATCTTTCAAAACAAATGATGTATAAGGCTCGCCATCTCTCATAACCGTTTCAATCTCGTGAATGTCGCGGCTAGGGTAAAGACGATCGGCTTCAAGTTCAGTAAGCGTACTTAAGAAAGGATCTTCGGCATTAATAACGCGAATCTTCGCACTCTCTAAAAAGTGTCTATACGCACCATAAAAACGGTTTAAATCGTAGTTATAATACTCCATATGCTCTGGTTCAGCATTGGTTACAATCGCGATGTAAGGATTAGAGTTTAAGAAGCTTTCATCACTTTCGTCCGCTTCAAAAATCACATTATTTCCCTCTTTGTAGTACATATTTGAGCCATACTGTTTACTCTCAGCTCCGATGACGAGTGAGCCTTCAACCATAGAAGCAAGCATTGCACTGGTAGTACTTTTTCCATGTGCTCCACACACAGAAAAAACACGTCTGTTTTTCAAGATAAATAACAGTGCTTCACGACGAGGCATAATGCTCATCCCCTTTTCACGGGCACGCACAAGTTCTACGTTATCGGGTTTAATTACCGCTGAATACACCACCAAATCTTGATCGGTAATACACTCAGGGTCGTGGGGAATACGTACAGGAATACCTAATGCTTCGAGTCCTGCTGTAATTTTCGTTGCTTTAATATCAGAGCCTGTAATCTCATAACCTTCTTGCTTGAGATATTTTGCTAATGCAGAAAGTCCTATACCACCGATGCCTACAAAATGAACTTTTTTCAATTCAAACCTTTTATAAAATCTTTTATCTCTTTTAATATAGCTTCCGTTTTCACACTGTTTTCAACCAGTGCGATACGAACATAACCATCTCCCATACCACCACGGCCCAAAAAACGACCTGGAAGTACTTTAATATTTTTTTCTGCATACAGTTTGCGGGTAAATTCCAAATCATCCCCTACTTCTAACCACAGATAAAATGTCGCATCAATCTCCTGTACGCCTAAAATCTCATGTGCTAAACGAAGGTTTTTTGCATATTGAGCACGCGTGAGTTCGACATGTTCCATATCATTCCATGCAACAGCAGATGCTATTTGAAGCGGTAAAGGGATACCTGCACCTATGTAAGTTCGATACTTCATATAACCACTAAGAATCTTCTCATCTCCTGCGATAAAACCAGATCTAAGCCCTGGTGCTGAACTGCGCTTAGAGATAGAGTTAATCACTAAAACATTTTTAAAACTCTCATTTCCTACATACACACTTGCTTCTAGCAACGATGGTGGTTTTTCGCCCACATAAATCTCACTGTAACATTCATCATTAAGAAGCACAATGTCGTATTTAAGAGCAAACTTCACCCACTCACCAAGTTCTTCAAGGCTTAAAACCGATGTAGTTGGATTGTTTGGGAAATTGAGAATAATAAGATCAGCCTCTTTTAAAGCTGGCAAATTAATGTCTGGTTTAAAAGCATTTTCTTTGGTGAGGTTAAGATGAACAGTCCTTGCACGACTTGCAATAGCAGCACCTTCATAAATCTGATAAAAAGGATTTGTATATGCCATCACAGGATTTGGTTTATCGTGTAGAAGGTATTGAGGGAAGTTAAACAGTACTTCTCTGGTTCCAAACGTACACAGAAGTTCACTTGATTTTAACGCAACACCAAAACGCTTTTTGACAAAGTTACGCTGAGCGTCGTTCACATACGCCTCACCTGAAGATTTTGGATACTTATTGAGTAAGGCGCTGTTTTTTTTAAACGCTTCTTGTATAAAATCAGGCGTCTCGAACTGTGGTTCACCAATAGTCAGTGAAATTGCTGGATAGTCACTATTTGGCGTAATATCTTTTAATAACTCTGCTAATTTTTCAAATGGATAAGGTTCAAAATGCAAGGGTTTTCCTTTTAAATGTAAAACAATTTTTTAATAGGGCATTCTAAATTTTTGGGTAATAAGCTCACCCTCTTCATTGATATACAGATAGTACAACAAATCTTTTTTTACACTGAGCCCCGCGAGATAACGCAACGCCAAATTCGCTTGTAGGGATGCTATGTGCATTACGATAGGTGCTGCAATGCCTGCTGGTGTTTTATTGCTGATTTGAAACGCTTTAAAGCTACTTTTTTCAAAAAAACAGACTTGTCCATTGAAGGCTTCCACTGAGCCATAAAGCCAAGGTGTATTAACTTCTTTGGCATACGTATCAATAAGCGAACGTGTAGGTAAGTTGTCGGTGGCATCAATAATGAGATCAACCGTAATTTCTTTCGCTATAAAATCTTCCAAGCGTCCTATATGAGCATGCACTTTCACAAAAGGGGAACGGCTTTCGATGCTCTCTTTGACTACATTAGCCTTTAGTTTGCCCTCATCGCCTACTTTAAATGCGATTTGGCGGTGAATGTTATGAACACTCACGTCATCAAAATCAACAAGGTGAATTTCACCAATACCCGAACTTCCTAAAGCATACGCTAAAGAGCTTCCAAGACCTCCACAACCGATGATAACAATTTTTTTGGTTTGTAAACTCTCTTGTGTTGCCTCTCCCCACAGCTGGACTTGCCTGTGGAAATAGCGCATCATAACGCTTCCCTTTTACTGACTTGTTTTTTCCATCCCCAAAGTTTTCGTGCTTCAACAAGACTCTCTTTTTCGATGGTAGCAACAAGCATTTCTTCTTTGTCACCCAATGTCAACTCCACATCGCCAAATGGAGAGATAAGGCTACTTTGTCCATAAAACTGCCATGTCTCTTCTTCTTTATAGCTTCCCACACGATTAGCGCGTAAGATGTAAACGTTGTTTAGCATAGCACGCATTTTTAGAAGCTCTTCCCAACGACGTGCCGAATCAAATGTG
>Ga0209016_1001050_pt1 | contig 24957 bp, 25 predicted proteins | sample EPASupsiteSAE305_FD_187265 | JGI IMG/M metagenome (GOLD analysis project Ga0209016, IMG submission 187265) | Bioremediated contaminated groundwater microbial communities from EPA Superfund site, New Mexico - SAE3-05 (SPAdes) (version 2) | ecosystem: Environmental > Aquatic > Deep subsurface >...
TGACCCCATCGCCACCGCCACCATCGAAGACCTGATCACCGAACTCAAGGAGCAGTACACCATCGTCATCGTCACCCACAACATGCAGCAGGCGGCCCGGGTTTCCCAGCGCACCGCCTACTTCCATTTGGGCGACCTGGTTGAGGTCGGCCCGACCGACCGCATCTTCACCAACCCCCGCCACCAACTGACCGAGGATTATATTACTGGCCGGTTTGGTTGATTGTTTCTGATCCTTGCCAACGAGGTAATGATCGAAAAATTGTTTGCAGTTGGGTTGCCCTGTTGAGAATGGGGTTCAACCTCATCATAAATCCGCATGCCTCCTTTTCCCGCTGACGTTTGCATACAGCCGCCACCTTCGGAATCCCTCCTCAAGGTATTGGCAGAGCCTCTTCTGAGCAATGCTGACTCGAAGCTGTTCTAACGGCAACGGTTCGCCCGACGAATACGCTGTCTCCCATCATCGCTTTCTTGCTGTAATGCACATCGCTTTTGCTCACCCCAGTCGTACCCTATTAACCTGCACCTCGTCGCGCTGCACCGTGCGGTGGTACTGGACCGCTGGCCTGCCGAAGAGCAGCGCATATCCTTTGAAGTGATCACCGGGAATGCCCAATCGCTGGTACAGGTCGACATCGATGGTGGACAGGGCCCAGCGAATCATGGCGTTCCATAGGGTGCCGATGCCCATGGAGGCGGCCAGCAGCTCGAAGTAGCTCATGGCGATCAGCATGTCGGCATCCGGGGTGCTCACGGTCGGCGGCACCGAGACCATGAGCAGGTGCGGTGCCCCACGGAAAATGATGTCACGGCCCTGATCCCAGGCGGTGACCACATGGCGGAAATAGCTCAAGCCCTCGCCGAGCCGCTTTTCGACCACCGCCCGGCGTAACCCTTCCAGGGTTTCCCGGCGGAAGATCTCCATGGTGGCCGGATCCTCGATCACCGTGAACAGGCACTGCCGGTTGTTCTTGCCAGTGGGTCCGTTGGCCACGGTTGCGAGCATCTTATCAATCACCCCGGCTTCCAGGGGTTCGGGCAGAAAACGGCGCATCGACCGCCGGCCGCGGATGAGGGCCGTCATCTGCTGGGCGTTGGGCAGGCTTTCCGGCAGGGGCAACGAGTTTTCCGGCTTGAACCCCAGGATGGACAGCGCGCCGGTCGGGCAAACCGCCAGGCAGTGCTGGCATCGGATACAGTGATGGACCCGGGTCGGATTAAGCGTCGGGAAATCGGGCGCGTACTCGATTATGTGAAAGGGGCAATCGTCTATGCAAGCCCCGCACTGGATGCAGAGTGCAGGGTCGATGGTGAATTGCAGGTCCATGGTGTCTCCTCTGGTTGCGTGAAAGGCTGGGACGCGATACTGTTTGCGGTGGATGGCGTCGATACGGCATCTGTTGGTTGTGGTGGCCCTCGCATCGTTGCCTGGCGGGCAGGAAAATGGGGATGGCGCGCCGGGACGGTTGAGGGGTGCCGGTTTGCGAAATTTCGATGTGGATCAGAAAACACTCCTGCGGCGGATTCAAGCATTCGGGGGCGGGGTCATCGACACCTCGACCCTGATCTATCTCGAACGGCTGGGGATGCTCCCCCTCGCCGCCCGCACTTTTTCCCTCCTGCTCATTCCCCAGGTCGTCGATGAATTCGGCTTCTGTCCGGAAGGGGTTGTCCTGACGCCAGCCCCCGCTTCCGGCACGACCGACGAACTACTCTGCCAAGTGGCGCGGACACTTGCCCAGCCGGTTCTGTCCGAAGATAAGCAGGTGCTGAATTGGGCGCGCGCGGCTGGCCTCTCCTACTACAACACCCTGATGATCGTTCTCGCCCTCTGCGCTCAGGGGCACCTGCCCTTGGCCGCCTTTCCACAACAACGGGAGAAGCTGCGCGCCTTTGCCCGCTACGGCCCGGATATCATTGCCACGGGGGACACGGTCTATCAGGCGCTCCTGCAAGCGTCCACGGGCAGGCAATAGCTGTTATTCGGCCCGCACCAGCTCACGCGCGAGCGCGGCTGCGGCGTGCAGATAGGCGTCGATATCGGTGTTCGGCTGAAGACGCAGACCGGGAGCAACGAGGGTTCTGACCTCGAAGCCGTAGAGTTCCAAATTGCGGACATAGCGCTCGACCACATCGTTGTGCGCCCCGGCCGCATCGACATGGGTGAGAATAAGCACCGCAATCTTACCGTGCGGCAGCCGGCTGCTGTCTTCATCGTCGCGGATATCGGTCCGGATCAGCGACCACATTCGATCAAAGAACGACTTGAACTGGCCGCAGGTGTCGCCGAAATAGACCGGTGCGGAGAACACGGCGATATCGGCGGAGTACAGATTATCGAGCACGGTGGTGGCGTCATCCCGGAGCACGCAACGCTCGGCGCGGGTATGGCACCCTTCGCAGCCCTGACAGCCCCGATACTGCATGGTGTTGAGCGGATAGTCGGTAATTGCGGCGCCGTAGGTGGCGGCGGTTTCGGTGAAGGCGCGGGCAATGCGGGCGCTGGTGCCGTTTTTTCTCGGACTGCCGAGGATATTGACAATGATCAAGAGCGTACCTTTTGCTGACAGTGGTTCGGTTGAAAAACAAGATCGGTTCGTGCCGGGCATTGTACGAACAAGACCGCCATTTTTCCAGGGAATTGTGGGCAACCTGCCGGCTCGACTCACGCGCCGGTGCCTCCCCGGAGCCATCGGCGCCTCGTTCTGCCTACTCTCGAGGCGCTAATCCTTTCGCTTCTTCCGCCATGACATGCTATGATCGGCTCTCGGCCGGGCAGATGGTGCCCCGGCCACCCCCCGGATACGGATGACGTTTTTCATTGAGGCAGCATGGTGCAGGTTGTTGTGCAAGAAGAGTCGTTGGGAGACGGGCTGCTGGCAGAAAGCCGGTTGTTCAGCCTGACGGAAAAGTTGGAGATTGTCCGGTTGCTGGCCCTGGCCGGCGTTCGCCGTCTCCAGTTGGGCAGTTTTGTCAATCCGCGCTCCGTCCCGCAAGTGGCCAACACCGACGTCCTTGTTTCGATGGTCCGGCGCCAGTATCCCGATCTCCTGTGTACGGCTTCGGTGGGCAATGAAAAGGGATTGAAACGGGCGCTCCACAGTGACCTTGAGTACCTCAGCGTGCCGGTGCCGGTCTCGGACACCGACAGTCGGAAACATTCCGGTCGGCCAGCGGCGGAAGTGATGGAAACCGCGACCCGGTTGATCGCAACTGCCGCGGTGGAAGTGGTGCATGTCCAGGCCGTGGTCCAGTGTGCCTTTGGCTGCGCCTATGAAGGCGAGGTGTCCGAAGTGGCAGTCCTGGATGTGGTCGGGCAATTGGCTGATGCCGGTGCAAAGGGCGTCAGCCTAGCCGATACCACCGGCATGGCTCATCCGCTCCAGGTAAAGCACTTGGTCGCCAGGGTGCGCGACGCCCATCCGGACATCGAACTAGCACTCCATCTCCACGACACCCGTGGCCTGGGCCTGGTCAACCTCTATGCTGGATATGAGGCCGGGGTACGGGTGTTCGAGGTGGCAGCGGGTGGCGTGGGCGGTTGTTCGTTTGTCGAGGGAGCGCCGGGTAATATCGCCACCGAGGACGTGGTCCACCTCTTCCAGGGAATGGGCGTTGACACTGGTATCGATCTGACCCAGTTCTGCCGGGCGGTCGAGTATTTTGAAACCCTGCTTGAACGCCCTCTGCCGGGCCGGATCAGCCGGGTACTGCACGGGTAACCGAGACCGGTAAGGTCCCCGGCAGGGGTTAAGTGGCCCGGTGCTCAGCCTCCGCCCTTTTGCTGCAGAATCGGGAGGAACCGTTCCATATAGTCGGCCCGCATCACCCCGAGCCGAACAGCCGTTTGCGCCGGCATGGTGGCGAAGGTGCCCTGGGCCTTGGCGCAGACCACCTCGTTGTCAGCGTAAATTTCTCCACTCACAATGACCTGGCGCTCGGAGGGCATCTCCATGATAGTGCCGACAACGGTCAGCCGTTTCCCCACCTGGATCGGTTTCATGAAGTCCACGGTCATGGTTTTGGTCACCCCTATTTTCCCAAGCAGATAGATGACCGACCAGCCCATGATTTCATCGAGAATGGTGGAAATGATGCCGCCATGCACGGTTTGATCCCAGCCGGCCATGGCCGGAGGGACGGTCACGAAGGAATAGACTCGCTGGTCGTCGGTGAGAAATTCCATGTGCAGCCCCAAAGGGTTGTCCGCGCCGCAGCCGAAACAGGTCTGGCCATTCAGGTTGGCAATCGTTTTCAAGGTGGTACAATCAATATTCATGGCAAGATATCAATTCTCCAACAGGTTGCGCAGGTGATGCTGTTTTTCATGGGGATGGCAGTGCCTCATCTCTTCACAGGTCGCCAAAATCTTGACGCAGCGCCTTGAGCCTTTGTTGATAGTCCTTGCAATCGCCATACTCCAGAAATTTATGATAGCGGCTATGCATGGTGGTCAGTTTTCTTGCATGCTTGATCGGACACCAGAATTGTTCCGTTCTGGCGGCAATTTCCTGGATGTACGCAATCAATCCGTTGAAATATCCGCAATACATGCAGTTTATTTTTTCTATCATGTTCAGATAACTGAGACTGTGCCTGTCTATAATTATATATTTGCCCCGATCAACTCTCGGTATGTTGTACACCCTGAAACAAATACATTGGAATACCGTCACGGTCAGATCCATTAACAAAGCAGGAACTATGCAAAACCAAATAACAGGAACAGTCAGTATATGCAAAAAAGAAGCATTGAAAAGGTAGGTTGAAATTCGAATAATGAATTTCTTCTGGTATTTTCTCGCCTCATCTTCAAACAGAACTTTCTTCCCTTGTATCTTATAAAAAAACTCCTCCTCTTTTTTCTGTATTTCAGTAAGCAGTTCTTCTTGGAGCTTTTTTATTTCCTTGATAATTTCCTCTATTCTATTCATGTGATATCGTACCAGTTGAAGGTGGCAATCTTGAAATAATTTAAAATCTACTATCGATATCACAGAAGTCACATCTGAAGCAACCACTCGATAACAGTTTATGGAGCATGTTCCGGACAGGACCGTTCCGGCAGCAACAAAAACAAACCTGCATTCTCATGCCGCTGGGGAACTGGAAAACCACTGTCCGTCAAACCCAGGCCGTCATGAGGTGGGCTAGTTTTCCGGCGCGCAAACCGTCCGCACGGCCCTGAAAATATTTGGCATCTATGTGTTCCGGCGCCATATCCTCAACCCGGCAGAACCCCAGATCCCGCAAGCTGTCAGCGAGCGCCGACGGATCAAAAAAGGTTTGAAAGGGCTCACCGGCCGAGGCGACCCGGCGCGACAGTCCGTCGAAGGACTGGCGTGCTTTCGGGCTCAACAGGGCAGGAGAGATCATATAATCAAAGACGATCCCGCTTCCGGCTGGTAGCGAGGCGACAAACCGCAAGGTGGCCTCGATCGCGCCGGCAGTCAGATACATCGTCACCCCAAGCCAGGAGAACAAGGCTGGCTGGTCGGCATCGAACTTCGCTTGCCGCAAGCCGTCCGCTAGGGTCTGGGCTTCAAAGTCCACTGAGGCAAAGGTGCAATGCGGCGGGATTGCGATGCCCGTCTCGTGCAAACGCCGGCGCTTCCACTCCTGCATGGCCGGATGATCGACCTCGAACACCCGCAGCTCGCTGCCGGAAGGAGGATTACGATAGGCAAAGGTGTCGAGGCCCGCCCCAAGAATGACATATTGGCCAACCCCCCGTTCTTGCGCCTGCCGCAGGGTATCTTCCGCATGGCGGCTGCGTACTGCCAGGGAGGCGCGAAGGACGCGGGACAGCGGCGCTTCATCGGGCCATCCCTGATCATGGTCCGATACGGTCTTCTGGGCGAGCCCCAGGATACGAAGGGACAGCGGATCGTCGAATATCCTGGGAACATCGAGCACCTGATGGGCTGCGCGACGCGCGGCAACACGCAAGGCGGTCCTGCTGGGGCAAGCATCTTTCATATGTTTCTTTTATGCAACCATAACCAAGGTGTCAACACATGGCGCCAGCATTCCCTCTCGCCACTGCCGCTTCCACTTTCAGCGTACCACAACAGCCAGCAAATCACCCTCCCCGCACCCAAAAAAACGAATAAACAGAAGTTAGGGGGCGGAAAGTCAATACAGCACCTTTCAGGTGGGGCGGGCGGATACGGGATGAAAAAGAGAGAGAAGAACGACGTGATTACTCGTAATGCCGCCGAGCGGCCGTGACCAGCGTTTGCCAGGCGGCCGAGGCGCTTTCCTTGATGTCAGGCACGAGGACGATCGTCTCGGCAAAACCATAGTCAACCAGGGCCTTGCGGCACTCGTGAAGGGTATCCTGGACGATCTCCCGGGGATGGTTGCCGTAGAGATTGTAGACCAACCCGAGCAGGGGAATATTGCGGGATTTGATCGCCTCCAGGCAGAGGCGGGTGTGGTTGATCGATCCCAAGCGGGGCGAAGTGACCAGGATCAGGGGGAGTTTGCTGACGGCGAAGTAATCGAGCAGCAACAGATGGTCATTCAGCGGTACAAGCAGACCACCGGCGCCTTCAACCAGCACCCAGTCATAATGCGCCTGTAAGGTGGCCATGGCCCGATCCAGCGTTGCCGCCTCGATTGTTGCGCCAACCATGCGGGCGGCCAATGCTGGTGAGGCCGGAAAGGGAAAGACATACGGGCAGGTCGTGCCATCCCGATCAAAATCGGTCAGCGCCTGCCCCATCAACTTGCGGTGCAATTGGATATCGTCCGAGATCTCGCCGCAACCGGTCTGCACCAGCTTCAGCGTGGTCACCTCCTGCTGTTGCTGAACAAGGTACCGGGCCAATAACCCGGTGACGTACGATTTGCCGACATCCGTGTCGATGCCGCCTATGGCTAAGGTGTGGTGCGGGGTAATCATGAGCAGCCCTCGGACAACAAGTTTAGGCGGCTCCGCCTCCAGGTTGGGATCATGACCGGGGCCGGCCGAGGATAAACATGGGATGGTAGGTGAGGCGGACACCCTGTTCACTGGAAAACCGTTCCTTGTAGTCCGCTATGAAGGCGTTCACCTGCCGCCGCGACCAGGCCTGCTGACCAATCGAATTGACGCCGGTGGCACGCAGATGCTGAAGCACCGCGATCGGTGAAGGATACCACAACGTTTCCAGCGTCTCCTCGGCAGCCAGGATATGAAATCGTTCCGCCACCACGGTCCGTAACTGCTCAAGATTCCGGTAGGCCAAGCCCATGCCGGTGACGGACCGTATTTCCTGGAGATTGTCCTTGCCGTACAGCGAAAAGGCCAAGATGGCGCCAGGGTGCAGATGATCGTGCAGCTTGGCGCACAGTCCGGGCAGATCATGCACCCAATGCAGGGTCGAGGAGGAGATGACCAGATCGTATCGATCGGGCAGCGGCACGGTTTCGATATCGCCGGCCAGGAAGGTTATTTTGTCGGCATGAATGCCGATCCTGCGGCAGACGCGCTCCTCAAACGAGGCGACCAGATCGCAGATGGTGAAATGATCGATTCCTGGAAAGCGGGTCAGTGCCTTCTCGGTCAACAGCCCTGTGCAGCAGCCAATTTCCAGAACATCGGCCGGCTGCAAACCGGGAGCGACCTCGTTCAACAGACTCAGCAACCGGACAGCCACCCGTGACTGCACGGTGGCCTGCTGTTCATAGGTAGCGGCAGCTTGCTCGAAACGGAGCTTGATGAGCGATTTATCGGGAATCATGGGCAGTGATCGGGTTACGTCGTACATATTTCCAAAGCCTCGCAACCCAACGGAGCGGAACGGCGACAGACTGAGCAGTATATGGTGGAGAGCAAGGAAAACGATTCGTGAGGCCTGGGTGCTAAAATCCCCAGAGCAGGCGGCCATCCACCCACCCGGTCACCCCTTGCCCATGCTCGACCTTGACCCAGCCATCCTTTTTTTCCAGGGTCTTGAACACCACGCCGTACGTGGCTTTGGCTACGACCTTGGCATTGGCGTCCGGCTCGCTGCGGACATTGATCTGCTGATCGGTTCCCTTGTTCGCCTTGACAATCATGTGCGGCATTTTTTGGGTGGCCTTTTTATGCACCCAGCCTGCACTGTCCTCGAAATCCTTGACCTGCAACCACTCGCCCTTGGCACTGACAATCTCAACCGGGAAACCGGAGTCGATCTTCCAGAGGATCTCGTGCTCAGTGCCTGGACCGGAACGCATGTTGATGTCATCACCGGCAATGGACACCATCTCTGCTGCGGCCGCGGCCTGTATGGCCAGCAGGAGGAAGATGGCAAGGGCAAAAAGGGTTCGTCGCATAGTCATGACCGGCCCATGTGCTGCACGGGTTCATCAGGCGGGGTGGGCCTCATCTGCAGGACATGCCCCGCTATCTCCAGGGAAAGCGCATCGAACTGGCAGGCCTCGGTACTGCATCGCAGACACCGGATACATTCGCCGCTGTTTGGCGATTCGAAAACGCGAATGCCCACGGGACAGACCCGGTGGCAGGCCCCACACTTTGTACAGTTATCCGCATTAAATTTCAACCTAATCAGGCTGATCCGGTTGAACAGGCCGTAAAAAGCCCCCAATGGGCAGAGGGTGCGGCAAAAGGGTCGAAAGGAAGCAATGCTCCAAAAGACGACGAACACCAACAAGGTCAACTTATACAGATAGAGCCGACCTACAACCGGTCGCAGGTCGGGCATCAGCAGCAGCATGGGGATACCAGCCTCCAGGGTCCCGGCCGGACAGAGAAATGCGCAGAACCACGGCTTGCCCAGGTTGAAATCGTCGAGCACCGTCAGCGGCAGGACAACGACCATGAGCAGTAGGACGAGATATTTCCCCCATGCCAACGGTTGAGGGACGGAGTATTTCGGCGAGGGAATGCGGTGGAGCAGGTCCTGAAAGAAGCCGAAGGGACAAGCCCAGCCACAGATCAAGCGGCCAAACACCGAGCCGAGCATGCCCATGCACCCCAGCACATAGCTGCCCAGGTAAACTTGCCCCGCCTGCAGCGAAAGCCGCACCCCGAGAAGGAGTTGCTGCAGGCTGCCAATGGGGCAAAAGGTGGTCGCCGCCGGACAGGAATAACAGTTGAGACCGGGCGAACAGAGCACCTTCAACGGCCCCTGGTACAGAGTGCCGCTTATCGGAAACGCCCAGTAGCCGTTGCTGAGAAAAAACCAGAGGGCCTGAATCCAGGTGCGCAGCCGTTCCATGGTCAGCCGATCCCGATGCATTCCAGGCAAACGGATCTGGCCTGCTCCAGGACGCGGGAGGGCTCGTCGAAGGCGATGCCGGCGAGGAACAGCAGCAGAAAGAACAGGAAAAAGGCCAGCGGCGCCTTGCGGATCCTGCCAGCTGGTTGTCGGATTACCGGCACGCCGTCACTGGTCGCCACAAACGCCCTCTTATTGGGACAGCAGACTGACCAACCGGTCGAGATCATCACTGGAATAATACTCAATTTCCAGCTTGCCGCGCTTGCCCTGCTGGACAATCCGGACCTTGGTATGCAGTTGGTTGGTCAGTTGATTGACCAGAGCGGCACAGTAGGAGGGGGGCAATTCCTCCTGCTGAGGGGGGGCAGCCTCACTCGCTTTTGTTGCCGCGCCCTGCGGTTTTTTGGCGCACAACCGTTCCGTGGCCCGCACCGATAATTCCTCGTTGACGATCCGGTCACGCACTTCCTGCAACAGTTCCGGCTCATCCTTGATTCGGAGCAGAACCCGGGCGTGCCCCTCGCTGATCACCCCCTGCACGACATCGCCCTGCAGACTTTTCGGCAACTGCAGCAACCTGAGCACGTTGGTGATGGTCGACCGCTGCCGTCCCACCTTTTTTGCCACCTCTTCCTGGGTAAGATGGAACTCCTCCATCAGACGGCCATAGGCCATCGCCTCCTCGATTGGGTTGAGATCATGGCGCTGGATGTTTTCGATGAGGGCCAACTCCAGACTTTCGTTGTCGCTGCCCTTGTCCATCACCACCACCGGCACCTCCTCGCGACCAGCCAGCTTGGCGGCGCGCAACCGCCGTTCGCCGGCGATCAGGACGTAGCGGTTATCGTTGCTCCGGGTGACCAGCAGTGGCTGGATCACGCCTTTTTCGCGGATGGAATCGGCCAGTTGCTGGAGCTTTTCGACATCGAAATGGCTGCGCGGCTGATGCGGATTTGCTGATATCTTCTCGATATCACACATAAAAAATCGATCGGCCTCGTCGAGGCTCTCCTCGGGGAGCAAAGCCCCCACTCCCCTGCCTAAAACATTCTTCACCATACTCAGGCCCTCGCCTTGGTTCGTTTGAGGAATTCGGCGCCCAGCTGTTTGTAGGCCTTGGCGCCGGGGCAACCGGCATCATACTCGATGATGGTTTGCCCATGACTGGGACTTTCACTGAGGCGGACATTGCGCGGGATCACCGTGTGGTAGACCTGCTCGCCGAAATGTTTCTGGATTTCGCTGGCCACCGAATGGGTGAGGCGATTGCGCCGGTCGTACATGGTGAGCAACAGCCCTTCTATAAACAATTCCCGATTCAAATGCTTTTTCACCTTGCGAATGGTCTGCACCAGCTGCGCCAACCCTTCGAGGGCAAAATATTCGCACTGGAGAGGAATCAGCACCGAATCAGCAGCGGTGAGACTATTGATGGTCAGCAGGCCCAAGGAGGGTGGGCAATCGATGAGGATGTAGTGGAATCTCTCCATGACTGACCGGAGGACGGCCTTCAGCCGTTTCTCTCGGTTTTCCTGGGAAATCAGCTCGACCTCGACCCCGACCAGGTCGATGGAGGCCGGCAGGATGGAAAGGTTTTTCATCTTGGTCGGCAGGATGCATTCGGTCGCCTCTTTGGCACCGATGAAGCAATTATAGATATTTTTATCCGCACTGGTTTTAAACACCCCCACCCCGCTGGAGGCATTCCCCTGGGGGTCGGCATCAACCAGCAACACTTTTTTGCCTTTATCGGCAAGGACGGCGGCGAGGTTCAAGGCGGTGGTAGTTTTCCCCACCCCGCCCTTCTGGTTGGCCAGGGCGACAATTCGAGTATCCAATGTAAAAATTCTCCTCGGGTCTCTTTGTTGATGAAACATCGGAGGAGTATACTATACTCTTGCCTCCCAGAGAACCGTTCTCTTCCTTTGCAAACAACTTTACCATGTTTCACGTGAAACATGAGATCCAGGAACAGGTATGGCGGAATACAGTGATGTCCTTATTATCGGAAGTGGTGTGTCGGGTTTGTCTTTTGCGCTCAAGGTGGCGCGTTTTTCCAAAGTCACGCTGATTACCAAAAAGAACAAGACCGATACAGCCACCAATCTGGCGCAGGGTGGCGTGGCAGCAGTGTTATCGGTGGAGGATTCGATCGATGCCCACATCACCGACACCCTGGTTTCAGGGGATGGCCTGTGCAACGAAGACATCGTCCGCATTGTCACCACCGAGGGACCGGATCGGGTCCGCGAGTTGATGGATTTGGGCGTCCGCTTTCAAAAGGGCAAGGACGGCCAGGGATTCGATCTGGGCATGGAGGGCGGCCATTCGACCCGGCGGGTCGCGCATGCCTCTGACCTGACCGGCAAGGAAATCGAACGGGCGCTGCTGGAGCAGATCGCCACCAATACCAACATCGAGGTCCTGGAAAATCACCTCGCCATCGATCTGTTGATTGAATCAAAGGCCCGTGGCCGAGAACGAAGCAACGGCGACCGCTGCCTCGGCGCCTATGTGCTCAACCGGCTGACCGGCGAGGTCGAGACCCATCGGGCCGGGGTGACCGTGCTCTGCACCGGCGGCTGCGGCAAGGTCTATCTCTATACGACCAATCCCGACATCGCCACCGGCGACGGCGTGGCCATGGCCTACCGAGCAGGCGCCAAGGTGGCGAACATGGAATTCATCCAATTCCATCCCACCTGCTTTTTTAACCGAGAGGCCAAGAACTTTCTCATCTCCGAGGCGGTGCGCGGCGAGGGCGGCATCCTGATTAATCAGCAGGGGCAACCGTTCATGAAGAAATACGATGAACGGGGCGACTTGGCCACCCGTGATGCTGTGGCCCGTGGCATTGACGCGGAGATGAAGGCGACAGGAGCGGATTGCGTTTTCCTCGACATCACCCACAAGCCAGCGCCTTTTCTCATGGAGCGGTTTCCCAACATCTATACCACCTGCAAACAGTATGGCGTCGACCTGACCAAAAAACCGATCCCGGTCGTGCCAGCGGCCCATTACATGTGCGGCGGCGTACTCGTGGATGAGTGGGGGCAGAGCTCGATCACCAATCTGCTGGCCTTGGGCGAAACGGCCTGCACGGGGCTGCATGGGGCCAATCGCTTGGCTTCGAATTCTCTGCTGGAAGCGGTGGTCTTTGCCCACCGGGCAGCCCTCTGGCTGGAGGGACAGATTGATGCCATCAGAACATTGGAGCGAATCCCAGTGGACGCCTGGCGGACAGGTGGCGCCGCCGTGCTCGATGAGTCAATCCTGGTCAAGCATAACTGGGATCAGGTGCGGCAATTGATGTGGGACTATGTGGGGATTGTCCGCCGCAAGAAACGACTGGACTTGATTCAGACCCGGCTCAGCTGGATGCTCAAGGAGATCAAAGAGCATTTTTACGATTACCTGCTCACCCCGGACCTGGTGGAACTGCGCAATCTGGCGGTGATTGCCGATCTGATCGTGCAGAGCGCTAGCCTACGCCGGGAATCGCGTGGCCTCCATTATATCCTCGATTACCCGGAAAAGAACGATCGCGAGTTCCTCCACGATACCATCCTGCAAAAATAGCACAAAAAAACCCCCGAAGTCCTAGAGCCTTCGGGGGTGTTCCTTTATTTCTGCGGTTGCATTTTTTTCATGTGCTGCATGGCCTCGCCCATCTGCCGCATCATCTCTTGCTGTTCTTCCGGGCTCATTCCTTCAGGGAGCATCCCCTGCTGCATCCCTTGTTGCCGCATGCCTTTCTCCTTACCGCCCGCACCTTCCATCATTCCCATGGGGCCAGCCTGCTGCATCCGCTTGACGCCATCCGGCTGCTTCAGGGTGTCAACGGTGTTTTTAATCATCGCGGTCATCATGTTCTCCGCCTCTTGATCAACGGTGGCAACGAGACCGGCGGGTGCGGCGAAAGCATTGCCGGGGAGAGTAGTGGCGGTATCAACTTTGGTGGCGGCGTTGGTATTTTTCATACCCATGACCGAGACCTCTGAGCGCAGGGGAATGTCGGTGCCATGAAGAAGATAGACTGTGGACATGCCATTCACGGTCGTCACGTCGCAGTCGTATCCCAGCATCTTGGCACTCTTCTGTTTGACCGAGCCACCGAATTGGCCCATCATGCTGGCGCCGAGTTCTTTGGAGTTTTTCTCGAAATTCCTTTTCTCCTCGGCGTTGAGTTTGCTATATTCAGCCATGTAAATTTTGCGGGGGTTGGTGGTTTTTACTCCTTTTTTCTCAATGAGATCATAGGAATACATCCAATCTGGATCAGTAATTTCAAGGGTTTCCGTCTTGTTGGTCACGCCCATCATGGTGGTGGCGACCTGGCGGTGTTTAGCCCGGAGCTGGCCATAGTCCTTAATATAGAGCGTTTCCTTGCCTTGCTCGCTCCCACTCAGGTCGTAATGAATGGTTGCCTCTTTAAAGGGCAGTTTCATTTCCCATGGCAGATCCTCCCCCCAGGCAAGAGAGACTAAAAACAGCAGAACCATGGACACCATCAGCACACTTTGTTTGCTCATACGCTCCTCCTTTTTATTCACTTGGGTAGCCAGAATGTATTGATAAAACCACTCCTATTGTAGCGTCTTCAGGTAGGGGTACAAGAAAAAGAAGGAGAGGTTATGCTTTCCATCATCCAAACCATCGCGGAACGAAAAATTCAACAGGCCATGACCGAGGGCACGCTTGCCGACCTCAGTCATTGGAAAAATAAACCGCTGCCGCCGGACGACATGGCCAATGTCCCTGCTGATCTGCGCATGGGATACCGGCTGTTGAAAAATGCCGGTTATCTGCCGGAGGAGTTGGCGGTGCACAAAGAGATCACCCGCTTGGAGCAGTTGCTCGAAACCTGCACGGATGAGAAGGAAAAGGTCAGGCAATTGAAGAAAATCGGCTGCCTCAAGACCAAGCTGGAATGCCGCATGGGCAGGCCGATGGAACTGGGGGAAGACGGCCCCTATTACAACCGGGTGGTGGACCGGCTGTCAACCCACAAGACAGGCTGACAGCCGGGACCGCTTACAACTCCATCGTTTCGCTGAACAGTCCTTTGTCCTGTTCGATCTTCTCCCGGCTGCCGATGGTTGCCCGATACCGGCTGGATTGCAGCTGTTGGAACAGCGGCGCGAACCCGCGCAGATCCCTGGCCGTGGTGCGCACAATCTCTTCAATCCGCTGCTGGCGGAAGGCGGGAGTGATGCCTGCCAAATAATCGTTGCGGGCCGAAGCGCCCTTGGTCGCTGGTCCCTGATGGGGATTGGCGGTGCCGTAAGCGCCGATCACCAGTTGCTGCAACGATTCCGGGGCCAAGTCATCGAGGCCATTGATCACAGCAGGCAAAGCCTCATAGGCCTCGTAGGTCCTTTTCACTTGGGGATCGCGATAGCTCACCATGCCGAAGTTACCGGTCAGGTGGTTGAACTGGATGAAACAGCCGTACGCACCGCCCATCTGCCGGACCGTATTCCAGAGATAATCCCGCGACAACCAGGTTCTGAGCACCTCGAACGAGCCATTATACTGGGTCGCGTCCGTAAATAGGGTGCATGCCTGAACGTTATAGACCACCTCGCCCGAGGTGGTGAAGGCCTGGGTGGCAGGCGTTTGGGCAAATTGCGGCCGGAGGGGTTGCAGGGATTGATCCGGAAGGGCCGCGACCACTGAGAGCCCGAGGTTCTGGAACCGGCGGATATCGCGGTCCTCGGCGGTGATCGAAACGATCAGCCCCTGACGGCGGAAAAGTAGATCGCGGATCTGCCGCAGGGCGTTATGCAGCTTGGTCTCCTCTTCGGCATAGTGACCGGCCAAGTGTTTCAAGTGCAGGTAGGCATGGATACCGTGGACATATTCATTGTACTGGCCTGCGCGGCTCAGATGAGAGAACGCCCTGGTCGAGGCCAGCGTATATCCCTCGCTTTGCACCGAATGCTCGGCCCAGGCAAATTCACGGTGGATAATCTCCTCGATATGGTGCTCATCGGAAAAATCGACCGCGGTCAGCACCTCTGTCAACAGGTCGAGTGCCTGCTCCAAATACGAGGACAAGGCCTTGATATGAAGCCAGAGGATCGGCCGGACGCTGGTGCGGTCGTCGGCCCGTACATAGACCTGGAAGGAGTGCGAGAAGTCGCCGGTGCATAGGTTGATCGCCTTGGCGAACTGCATGTAGTCTTTCTTGACCGTGCCAATTTCAGTGAGGATGGTGGCAAACAGGTCAAGATAGGGTAGCAGTTCCGCCGGCAAGGTGGAACAGTCGAGACCAAAATCAAGATAACAGATACCGTTGGTCTCCAGATCGCTGATCAACAGTTCCGCACCGGCCAGTTGTGCGGGCAGAGCCGCATGAAAGAGTGGCCGGGCATCGAGGTCGTCCAGGGAAAGCCGGGGCAGGCGGCGCAGGTCCTCGGCTGAGTTGGGGGCCGCCTGCTGGGTCATCATCTCTCGGGTCCGTTCGACCAGATGAAGGCGGGCATCCTCGTCAAGCGATCGGGAATACTGCTCCAACCGCTCCTGTTCATCCTTGAGGGTCTGCGTCATTTTATCTGGATCCGGGGCCAGGGTGACCGTGACCGTGGCCGGATTATCCAGCAGATAGGTCCGGATCAGGTGTTCAAAATAACCATTTTCAGTGGCGTCTTTGCGGATCTCGGCCAGGAGGTCGTCGATCCGCAGGGCATCAAAAGGCGGCATCCGGTGCTTGAGTGCGGGCAAGGCCTTGTTGATCAGATCCAGGCCACGCTGGGCCTTATTCATCTCTTCCCGCACCGAAAACTCATATTTGTTCAGTTCCGAGAGCATCAGTTCCCGATCCAACTGCTGATCAACCATCCGGTTGAGAGTCGCCTTGTACAGGGCGAGAAAATGGTCCCGCTTGTCCGGATCGGTGCCGACCAAATAGGTAATCATCATGGTCTTGAGGCTCGAGTTGGACAAAAATAATCCACCGAAATCCTTACATAAAGAGGCGTTAAACACCGCTTTTTTCAGCGGGGAGCCATCGGAATTGAACAGAATGTTGGCGATGATCTGAAAGGCGGCGTTCAGTTTGCGGTCATGGACGGTACCCACTGCCGAGCTGATGGCCAGGAAGGTCTTCTCCCCGGTGGAACTGCCCGGCTGGACCGGGTAGGTATCTTCGATGAACAGCGGTTCCGTGATGTCCAGTCCTTCCTTGATCTGTGCCTTTGCCACCGGCTGCGGAAAGCTGGCGAGAAACTGTTCCTGAATAAAGGCCAGCTCCTGATCAAGCGGGGCATCGCCGTAAAAGAAAAAGGTGCTGTTCGAGGGATGATAGTGGGAGCGGTGGAAGTCGACGAACTGCTCGTAACTGAGATCAGGAATATGGCGGGGATCGCCGCCCGACTCGTGAGCATAGGTTGATTCCGGCATCAGCCCGCCGTAGGTATGGTGGAATAGGGTACGGATTGGATCGGAAAAGGCGCCCTTCATTTCGTTGAGCACCACGCCCATGAACTGCACCTGATCGTCGCTGTTCTCCAGATGGTAATGCCAACCTTCCTGTTCAAAGGTCGATTGCAGCAGCAGGGGATGAAAGACAACGTCGCAGTAGACGTCCATGATGCTGAAGTATTCCTTGAGATTACGGGTGGCGAAAGGGTACCAGGTGGTATCGGAGCCGGTCATGGCATTGAGGAAAGTCATCAGGCCCCCCTTGTTGATCTCGCCAAAGACATCCTTGACCGGATATTTGCGCGACCCCATCAGGACGGAATGCTCGAGAATGTGGGCCACGCCGGTGGAATCCTCGGGCACGGTCATAAAGGAAACGCAGAAGGTCTTATTGGGGTCCTGGTTCTTGATGGCCAGAGCCTGGCAGCCGAGCACCGTGTGGGTGAACAGAAAGGCTGTGGAATGGATTTCGGGGATGTATTCTTTCTGCTCAAGGAGAAAGCCGTGGTAGGTTGAGCCGATGGCAAACGAGGTCATGACGCTCCGTTCTTAAAAAGTTTTATGGGAATCCAAAAGAATGGTGACCGGGCCGGAATTTGTCAAGGAAACGTCCATCATGGCCTGAAAAACGCCGGTTTGGACCGTGATCTTGCATTGCCGGCAGAGGTCGATGAACTGGTCATACAGTCGGCGCGCCAGCTCGGGCGGCGCTGCCTCATTCCAGGAAGGGCGGCGGCCCTTGCGGCAGTCGCCGTACAGGGTGAACTGGGAGACGACCAGCAATTGGCCACCGACATCGACGAGCGAGCGGTTCATTACACCGTCCGCATCATCGAAGATGCGCAGATGCTGGATCTTTTCCACCATCCAGGCGAGATCCTTATCGGTGTCTCTGCGGTGCACGCCCAAGAGGACGACCAACCCTTCGGTGATGGCTCCAGTGACCTGCTGGTCGACCTCGACTTGGGCCTGGCTGACTCGTTGAATGACGGCTCTCATGGCTGTATACGCTGAAAAGCGGGGAGAGAGAAATCCGAGAGGAAATCCGCTGACAAATCCCTTGTCATCATCCACCTGCTCCGGCGGCAGGCACACCCTTCGTAGCGGCAGGCCGCAGGTTGCCTGCAAGATATTGTACAATCGACAGCGCGGCCAAGGCTGCGGTTTCACCGCGCAAAATTCGTGGTCCCAGAGAAAAGGTGCTGAAGTTCCAATGGAGTAACACCTGCAGATCCTCTTGGTGCAGGCCACCTTCTGGCCCGAGGAGCAGGCACACCGCTCCTGGTTGATCAACAAACGCGGTGGGCAAAACGGCGTGCTGCTCGCCCTCCCAGGCCGCCAAGCGGTGCGGATAGGAGGAGCAATCAATCCGCCGGATTGGGGTAGCCGGCAGGATGAGCATGGGTGAGGCGCGATGGCTCTGTTTGCAGGCCTCGAGCATGATCCGTTGCCAGCGCTCCTCTTGATGGTCTCGATCGCCATGGTTTTCGCAATAGCGGGACACCACCGGCAGGAAGGCATGCACACCCAGCTCGGTGGCCTTTTGCACCAGCAGGTCCATTTTCTTGCCCTTGAGCAGGCATTGGGCCAGGGTCAGCGGCGTGGCCGTCAGCGCAGATTCCTGCCACGTTGCCGTGATCCCGGCCGTCACCTGATTTTTATCCGCTGTGTGCAGAATGGCGGTGTACACCGCCCCCTTACCATCAAACAGCTCGATGGTCTGACCGGGCTTGAGCCGCAGCACCGAGGCGATATGCCGGGCTTGTGGTCCGCTGAGAATAATCCGGTCGCCGGCAAGGGCATGGGGAGGGAGAAAAAAACGTCGCATGGCTTCTCTGTAGCAGAAAACACTAGGAAATGCATCCATTCCCCTGGAACAAAAGGAAAAAGATCAGGGTCGCTGGCTACCGTGGCCCGTGGGATCGTCTGTTCTCCTCCGGTAGGTTTCGATGACCACCGGCAGCGCGGCCGGTAAATCCCGGCGGTCGATGAGGACAAAGGGGTAATCGGAAAAATCGGGAAAAAAGACGTCACCAGCGTAGTCGCGACCGATCACGGTGAGGATCAGGGTCTGGGCCAGGGGCAGGGCCGCCCGGTAGATCTGCTCGCCGCCGGCGACAAAGGCCTTGTCCGCGTCGGCACAGCAGGCGATGGCTGCGGTCAACGAGGCAACCGCCGTGCAGTCCGGATGCGGCCTGAAATCGGGATTCCCGCTTACCACGATGATGCGACGGCCGGGCAGGGGCTGACCGATCGACGCATACGTTTTACGGCCCATGATCAATGGATGGCCCATGGTAGTTGCTTTAAAATGGGCCATGTCTTCCGGTATCCGCCAAGGAATGGTATTATGACAACCAATGACCCGGTTGGTTGCCATGGCGGCGATGATGATCAATTCCATACGCGTTGGTGGGCAGAAGTGGCGGCAAAAGCGCGCAGAAAATGCCGGGGTGGGACGCAATCCTGGAAAAAGATACGGTATTTTACATGATCCGACAATAGGGATCGGGCGCATAGGGAGGCGGCATGCACATTCTGATCTATGGGGCAGGAGCTTTGGGCCAAGCGATCGGCTGCCTGCTGGCCGCGGATGGCCACCAAGTGGACCTGGTGCTCAGACCGCGTTTTCTCGAGGCCCTGAGCAGCTCCGGTCTTACGGTGACCGGCATTTACGGCGAACACCGGGTCACGGCGGAGCGGCTCGGTCTGATGACCAATCTCAAGGGCCGAAACGGCGCCGCGTATGACGCGATTCTCCTCACCACCAAGACCTACGACACCGACGCCGCCATCACCGCCATTGCCACCCTGTCCCAGTGTTACTGTCCGGTGGTATCGATGCAGAACGGCTGCGGCAATCTGGAGAAGCTGGAGGAACGCCTTGGCCGCGAACGGAGTCTGGCGGCCAGAGTGATTACCGGCTTTGCCATTGAGCGTCCCGGCGCGGTCCGGATCACCGTTTCAGCGGACGCCGTCCATGTGGGCGGTTGTGTACGCGGTGTAATTCCCGCAGCGGCCAAACGGCTGGCGGAAGCCCTGGCCCATGCCGGTCTGCCCAGCATCGCGGTGGCAGATATTTATCAGTCACTCTTTGCCAAGCTCCTCTACAACTGCGCCCTCAACCCTTTGGGCGCAGTGCTCGGGGTCCACTACGGGGCTTTGGCCGAAAGCGATGAGACCCGAATGCTCATGGACCAGGTGATCGACGAAACCTATGCCGTCATCACCACCATGGGCGGATCCACCCCTTGGCCGGATGCGGTAGCCTACCGTAAGGTGTTTTACGAACAGCTGGTGCCCGCGACCTACAACCACCGGCCCTCGATGCTCCAGGACCTGGAACAGCACAAACCGACCGAGGTCGAGGCCATGGCAGGTTATGTCGCGGCCCAAGGGCGCAAATACGGGGTCCCGACCCCCTGCTGCGATATTCTGGCCGCCTTGGTCCGGTTCAAGGAGCAACAGGCGCTTCAGGTTGCCTGCTGATCTGGCTAGTCCAACCGGTTCAGCAGGGTTTCGAGCAAGCGGTTGATTGCTGCAAACAAGGCGGGATCGGCAGAGAAAATCTCGTCCGCGCTTTGGATATATTTTCCCTTCACCAGCTCATGACCGCAGTGGGTCAGAATCTGCCGCACCGTCTCCGGGGTCGATTCGAGATGAAACTGGAGGCCGAGGATCCGGTTGTCGTAGAGAAAAGCCTGGCTCGTGCAGCCCTCGCTCTCGGCCAGATGGACTGCGCCAGAGGGAATATCGAAGGTGTCGCCGTGCCAATGAAAAACGGTGGCCGTCTCCGGCAGGTCTGCCAGAAAACCACTCCGTTTCCCCGCCTCGGTCAGCCTGATCGGCCACCAACCAATTTCTTTTACCCAACCGGCAACTACCGGTGAGCCCAAGGCGTCGGCCAGCAGCTGCGCTCCCAGGCATATGCCGACCGCCGATTTGCCCGCCGTGATCGCCTCCCGGATCAATGCCCGTTCCGCCGCCAGCCAGGGGTGTTTGTCGTCCTCGTAGATATTCATCGGCCCGCCCATGATCACCAGTCGGTCAAAATCCTCCAGCCGGGGCAAGGGGTCGCCTGCGTACAAACGGGTCAGGGTTAGGGAATGCCCCTGATCGGCGATCCACCGGCCGATGTGGCCCAACCCCTCAAAGTCGACATGTTGCAGGGCATGGATGTGCATACCTGCCTCCTCCAATGTGTTCCTGATGCACGTGCTACCAAACACCAACGACAGCGGGCAAGAGAGTCGTCAAATGGCGCTAGGCGGGAAACCGCCCGCACCGGTTGACAGATGCGGGCGGTCTTGTCCTGATTGCTGGTCAGCCGGCAGCAGGCGGCGGTTCGGCATCAACAGGCATGCCGAAGGCCAGGCGCAGCTTGCGCTCGATGTTGGCCAGGGTTTCCGGGTGTTCCTTGAGAAATTTTTTGGCGTTTTCCCGGCCCTGGCCGATGCGTTCATCCTGGTACGAATACCAGGCGCCGCTTTTATCGACGATTCCCTGGGCCACACCCAGATCCAGCACATCGCCGGTCCGGGAGACGCCCTCGCCATAGATGATATCGACGTCGGCCTGCTTGAAGGGCGGAGCCACCTTGTTCTTGACGATCTTGATCTTGGTCAGATTGCCAATGGCATCCGTTCCTTCCTTGATCTGGGTGGTCTTGCGGATGTCGATGCGGATCGAGCTGTAGAACTTGAGGGCGTTGCCGCCGGTGGTGGTCTCGGGATTGCCGAACATCACCCCGATCTTCATCCGAATCTGGTTGATGAAAATGAGCACGGTGTTGGTGCGCGAGAGCACGCCGGTAAATTTGCGCATGGCGTGCGACATCAGCCGCGCCTGCAGGCCGACATGCTGATCGCCGACATTGCCGTCGATCTCGGCCCGGGGCACCAGGGCTGCCACCGAGTCGATGACCACCACGTCGATGCCGCCGCTGCGGATCAGAATCTCGGCGATCTCCAAAGCCTGCTCGCCGAAATCGGGCTGGGAAATGAGCAGATTGTCGGTATCCACCCCCAACCGTTGGGCATAGTTGGTGTCCAGCGCGTGCTCGGCGTCGATGAATGCGGCATTGCCTCCACGCCGCTGAGCCTCGGCAATCACGTGCAAGGCCAGGGTCGTTTTTCCCGAGGACTCCGGGCCGTAGATCTCGGTCACCCGCCCGCGGGGCAGGCCGCCGACGCCGAGGGCCAGATCAACCGACAAGATGCCCGTGGGGATGACCGGAATATTCTCCCGCTCGGTCGACCCGAGGCGCATGATCGAGCCCTTGCCGAACTGCCGGTGGATCTGGGTGATGGCGTTGTCGACGCTTTTCAGGCGGCCTTCACTGGTTTCAGTGGCACTTGTCATGAAATTCTCCTTTTCTCTGACCAATTATCAGTAGTGGGGGCAAAGGGGGCTCGCTTTTCCACCGGAAATCGGTGCACTCAGCAGTACGCACACAAAGGCGTACCTCCTTTTTTGGATTCTGGGACGCTCAGCCCGGCTCTCCGGGTCAGTGTTTTTTGTATAAAACCTGTTCCTGCAAATTCTCTTTGACCGGCCCTCCGAGCTTGATGTACTCCGCGCTGATCTCCGGTGCGCACAGGCTGGTGGAGGTTGAGTCGGCAAAGACCCGGTTGGCCACCAATTTGTTTCCCTGGAGGGTATAGTGCGCCTGATAGGACTGGACGCTGCTTTGGACTTCCATCGCATTGGGGATCGACAGCACATTCATGGCGTCAGGGAGTTCGATCTCATAGCTCTCCTGGAACAAGCCGTTCGAGCAGGCTACATCATAATCAATTTCCTGATCCATGCCAGGGTCAACATGGGCATCGATCGCCATCATCCCTCCCGGAGGATAAAGATAGAACGCTCCGCTGCCCGGAAATTTTACATATTTTTCCGCCCGGTCGATCATCAGGATGTAGTGATAGGTGTCGGTCAAACCAGTGGGATCATCCTTGAGCAGGCGGCCGGTGGCGACCATGCCCGCGGATCGGAAGAGATCCTTGATAAAATCTTCTTCTTTCTCCTTGGGGAGATCGCGTGCCCATTTCCTCAACGATATCGCGGCATCGCCCTTGAGAAAAGCTTCAACGGTTCCGGAAAGGGAACCGTCTTCAGCTATTTTCAATTTGCTGACCACACGCTGTTCGGTAGCCTGAGCAGGTGTTGGTGTCCTGCGTTGCTCGTTGCCCGTCCCGGCCAGGAACGCAATCTTCCCCCGAACAGAGGGTGGCAAGATCCCGAAAGGGGCTTCCTTCGAAGTGGCATCGAGAAAGAGATCAAAGGTTGGAAGATAATTGATGACATGGTTGAATTGGGAAACAACCGGAATTTTGGGCAGGGTATAGATCGACCGCGCATTGACAAGAGCCTGGGTACTGTCGATGCCCCGCGCGGCAAGCAATGCCTGCAGCAGGGTCGCGTGATCCTTGCAGTCCCCCATTTTGTTATCCAGGACAAACGAGAGCTCTCGCGGGACCACCGTGCCCACGCCCACGCAGTTGCCACCATAGGTCAAGGTTTGGGCAACCCATTCATACAGGGCTTGGGCCTGATCCCGAGGAACGGTTTTGTCGCCAACAATTTGGGTCGCGAGTTCCTTGATCCGATCCGTGACCTGGGCCTTGGGCAGGGCACGGGCGCCGTAGGCTGCGGCTATTTCTTGATAGTTCCTGAATGTTGAGAAAGAAACACCCGGCTCCTTATCGGGATCGATTGCCGAATAATCTCTTCGTTCGCTTTTTATCGGTTGCGGGTTGGCGTACGTCCATTCCACAAGTTTGCGGCCTTGCGCAGGCGAACGTACCTTTTCCTGCATCTCCCGGGCCGCATACTGGACCCACATGGCTTCAGGATACTCGATTTGCACCCGTACCGAATCAAAAGCCACCTGCCTGGAAAAAAGTTCAGACGCGGTAAAATGGTTGGGAAAAATGGCTTCACTTTGGCTGATGCGATAGGAAAAAACAACAGCATCACCGACTGCGACATCAGGAAAAACAAGCGAAACGGAAGAGAAATCAGAGAATACAGGTGCAGTTGGATCATCACCCTTATTTATTTTTACCTGATAATTAGCTTTCGGTACATCAATTCTGCGGCCATCCGCCTTCCTTGTATAGGCCTCAACAATTTCGGCTTTTTGCACGCTGGTGCTGTAGCTCACGGAAGCATGTTTTACAGAATCTATCGCAGACTGTTTCAGAACTTTTCGAGACCATTCTCTCGATTCAACCAATGTGGCGTCATCATGCAGAACATAATTGACATGGTAATACTCATATCGAATGGGAGGGTCCATTGGGACCGAGGCCAGAACATTCATCCCCAAAAAAAACTGACCCAAAAGAATGAGCAACAGCAACGCATAACGCATGATACGCCTCAATCATCTTGATTATTCTTCCGTTCACTGATCATCGATCGTGAACCGTGCCTCATTGCCAACCTGGATAATTGAGGTAATTAAACAGTAACTGGCACCATCGAGTCAAGGTGTGAGCAAAAATCGGCGTACCATATCCACGGCCGTTTGAGCGGTTTTCTCCTGAATCTGCCGGCGGGACCCGTAAAATCGGCACAACCGGTCCATCACGGTGTTGTGATGGCAAAGCCCCAGATAGACCGTCCCCACCGGTTTGTCCACCGTGCCGCCGTCGGGTCCGGCGATGCCGGTCGCCGAGATGGCGATGTCGCACCCCAACCGCTGGACTGTCTGCACAGCCATGGCCCGGGCTGTTTCGGCGCTCACCGCTCCGTGGCGGGCGAGCAAAGCAGGATCAATGCCGAGCAACTGTTCCTTGAGGTCGTTGGCATAAACCACCACTCCGCCCTTGAACCAGCGGGAACTGCCCGGGGTTTCAGTGACAGCGGCACCAATCAGCCCACCGGTGCAAGACTCGGCCGCACCCAGCATCAGCCCCCTCTCCTGGAGCAGGCGGCCGGTCACCGCGGCCAGGTTATCCTGGTCAATGCCGTAGAGATTGTCCCCCAAGGCTTCGCGAATGAAGGTGTCGGCCTTGCGGAACAGGGGATCATCGGTGCCACCCGCGAGGTTGTGGGCGGTGAGACTGACATGCACCTCGCTGCCCACCGGATAATAGCCGATTTCCATGCCCTGTTGCTCCAGGGGATGGAGGCGTTTGTTGATCTCAATCTCATAGAGGCCGCAGGTGCGGTAGACCCGCTGGCTGACGGGCAGAGCCGGCGATGCGTCGAAGGCCTGCAAGCCGGGGAGCACCTTGTCGCGCAGCAGGATTTCCATCTGTGGTGGCACACCGGGGAGAAAATAGATGGGCTTGCCCTGATAGCG
>Ga0209016_1001057_pt1 | contig 24674 bp, 17 predicted proteins | sample EPASupsiteSAE305_FD_187265 | JGI IMG/M metagenome (GOLD analysis project Ga0209016, IMG submission 187265) | Bioremediated contaminated groundwater microbial communities from EPA Superfund site, New Mexico - SAE3-05 (SPAdes) (version 2) | ecosystem: Environmental > Aquatic > Deep subsurface >...
AGAGCGGGATTTCCGGACTTTTTACCGTCTGTGTGCTGCCCCCCCCGGCGGGTTGGAGCGTCCAGTCCATTGCTGGGAAGGAGGATTTGTCTATGGCGAACGGAACCACCGTGAAGGTGTAGATGTTGTCTTTTTTCTCTATCGACACGACGGTGAACTGTTTTGAAGGCGAGGAACCCGTGGACGGCGCTATGGAGTATCCCTGAGGCAGGACGGGAGAAAACTGGAGCGGGAACGGTTGGGCGTTTTTAAGGTCGCCCTGCGGTTTCCTGACTTCAAAGCCGACGTCCTGCGCCCGCGCGGAGCTTGCGGCGAGCGCGGCGCACAGATAAAGCGTTATGCAAAATGCCTTTAAAAGTTTCATCCCTTGAATTTTGAAGACCTTTCCTTGAAAAACTGGACTACCGGGTCCACGATGGATTCGCTGGATTTGATGTCTATCCAGTCTATGCCGGATTTCGAGAACATGCTTTTAAGGTCGTTCCGCCTCTGTTCGGCGGAAGCGCGGTAAAGCCTGTGGAAGCCCTCATCCGAAAGGTCGAAGGTGTACGGCATTCCGGTTTCAGGGTCTTCCGTGTCCAGTATGACTGGCAGGCGCGGTATTTTCCTTTCCATCGGGTCCTGGAGCATTATGGGTATGAGGTCGTGCTTCTTCGCCGCCATCTTCAGTGGTTTCTCGAAATCCCTGCCGAGGAAGTCCGATATCAGGATGAGTATACCGCGGCGTTTCATGACGCGGTTCATCGTGTCTATGCCGAGGCCGATGTTGGTGCCTTCGCTCTTCGGCTTGTGGGCCAGCAGTTCGCGAATGAGCCGCAGACAGTGCCGCCGGCCCTTGCGGGGAGGGATGTACAGCTCCACCTGGTCGGAGAAGAGCAGAAGCCCCACCTTGTCGCTGTTCTGCAGCGCCGCGAAGGCGAAGAGGCCGGTCAGTTCGGCGGCCGCCTGGTTCTTGAAGCGCCCGCTTGAGCCGAAATGCTGCGAGCCGGAAATGTCGCACGCGAGCATGAGGGTGAGTTCGCGCTCTTCCACGAACCTCTTCACGAAGGGGCGGCCCAGCCTTGCCGTAACGTTCCAGTCTATGGAACGGATGTCGTCGCCGGGCGCGTATTCCCGCACTTCGGCGAATTCCATGCCGTGGCCCTTGAATACGCTCAGGTATTCTCCGGCGAATGTTTCCGCCACGAGCTTTCCCGTGCGTATTTCTATGCGTCTGACCTGGCTGAGGACCTCGGCTGTAAGCATGGCTTTTCCCGTATCCGTCCGTTACGGTACTTCCACGGTTTCGAAAACCATCTTGAGGACCTGCTCCGAATTTACGTTCTCGGCTTCGGCCTCGTAGGTCATCAGCACCCTGTGGCGCATGACGTCAAAGCCTATGGCCTTGATGTCTTCGGGCGTCACATAGCCCCTTCCGTTCAGGAAGGCGTAGGCCTTCGCGGCCTGCGTAAGACAGATTGTGGCGCGGGGGCTGGCACCTATGTTTATCCAGGGTTTGATTTTGTCCAGTTTATAGTCTTGCGGGCGGCGCGTGGCGAACACCAGGTCCACTATGTAGTTCTTTATCTTGTCGTCCACGTAAATTGAGGCTATCGTTTCCCGGGCGGAAAGTATATGCTCCGGCGTTATCTTGCTTGTTACCACAGGCTTTATGTTGCGGGTCATTCTCTCCAGTATTTCCCTCTCCTCGGCCTTGCCGGGATAGGAAACCTGAAGCTTGAGCATGAAGCGGTCGACCTGGGCTTCCGGCAGGGGGTACGTTCCTTCCTGCTCGATGGGGTTCTGGGTGGCCAGGACCATGAAGAGCTTCGGGAGCTTGTAGGTGTTTTCCCCCACCGTGACCTGCCTTTCCTGCATGGCTTCCAGCAGCGCGCTCTGCACCTTGGCGGGCGCGCGGTTAATTTCGTCGGCCAGCACGAGGTTGGCGAAAATGGGGCCTTTTTTCGGGGTGAACGTGCCGTCCTTAGGATTGAAGATGAGCGTACCGGTTATGTCTGCGGGCAGCAGGTCTGGCGTGAACTGAATGCGTGAGAATGTCGATGAAATGCTGTCGGCCATGGTCTTGACCGCCAGCGTTTTAGCCAGGCCGGGAAGGCCTTCGAGCAGAATGTGCCCGTCGGCAAGAATGGCGACAAGCATCTTGTCCACCATCTCTTCCTGGCCCACTATGACCTTCGCTATCTCCCTCCTGAGGTCCTGGAGGAAGAGGCTTTCCTGCTGAACTTTCTTGTTGATTTCCCTGATATCCATAAATTATAGTCCCTCCGTGCTCGCGTTGCCGTTAATAACTCCGCCTTTCCGCGTGGGCGCGGGCGGTTCGCCCTTGTTTTTCGCCTTCGCCGCGGCTGCGGCTTCAGCCTCCAGCCGTTCCGCGTCCTGTTTGGCTAGCCTGCCCTGCTCGTCTTTTTTGCGCTGCTCAAGCGACGCGTTGACCGTCTTGAGCGTATCCATGGCCGCCAGTTTCACATCCTGCTCCTCGTCATTCAGGGCGCGGGAGATGATTGGGATAGCTTCCGGATAGTTGAATTTTTTCAGGTTCCGCAGGGCGGCCAGGCGGACTTCCTTGTTGAAGTCCTTTATGGCGACCGCGATTATCTTCAGGCTTTGCTTGTCCTTGTCCGCCGAAACCATCTCGATAATCCTTGTCTTGACGCCGGGGTCCGGGTCCCTGCTCATGACGGCCATGAGTATTTTAGTTATGTTCGGGTCGTCTGTTCTGTAAAGCAGTTCCACGGCTGTCCAGCGCACTTTTTCGCTGGGGTCGGAGGTCAGCTCATACAGCGTGTGCAGCGTTTCCCTCGTAAGGCCCATTTGTGAGCCGTGGGCGACCTTGTCCGGCAGGGAGGTCGTGAGGACGTTCTCCTCCGCGCGGGTCGCGTAATTTTCCAGCGGCTTCTGCTGCACTTTCTGCACCGGGGCCTGTTCCGGCGGATTTATAACTTTCTGCAGCTTGACTAAAGTGAAGCCGCCAATAAGAAAGGCCAGTATCACAATCCATTTCATTGCCGTGTCCTCCTCTCAGGTCTGTCCAAAGGGTTCAAACTTGTCGACTGCCTGACGTATCCGCTGTGGGCAGAGGGGTGATTTGTTCCCTCACTGCGCCATTTTTCACTGAGGCCGTAAGTATGCTCTGCGCTGGCATCTTCCGCCACTTGCCCCTGTCCAGCGGTTCGCTTGCCACTATAAGCCGTCCCTTCCTGCAAGCGTAAGCTATGCGGCCGTATTCCCATCCGCGGGTAAGCAGGGAATAGATTTCCTGTTCCATGCTGAAATCGCACATCACGGCCAGGGTGTTGCCGTCCGCGACGAAAATATTAAGTCCCTTGTATGGAGCCTTCCATTGTTTTCTGCGCGGTCTTATTTTCGTCCATAACTGCAGGATGTCGGCTCTTGTTCCGGCCAACGCTTTAGCCAGGTCGCCAGTGATATTATACTGGCGCATGAACATCAGGAAAAGAACTTCGCTGTCGTTGTTACCCCGTGGCTTGGCCGAGGGACCTTTCAAAAAAGCCTTTTTCGCGTCGTCCGGTATGTTGAGCGTTCCGTTGTGCGCGAACAGTATTTTGCCTTTGCCGAATGGCTGGGTATTCCGCTCTCCGCACAGTTTTTCCGGAGGCAGTTTCTTCGGGTTGGAGGCAAGACGTATGTGCGCTATGGAAAGTCTCGAAACGGAATCCTCGCATGCGGCCGCAAACCGGTCCTTTTCCCGATACACGGCGCGGGGGCTTTTGCGGATTTCAAGTTTCCCCGAATGATAACAGCCGATGCCCCAGCCATCCTTCTGTAGACGACGGCTATTCGCGTTGCTTTGCCTGAGCAACGATTTGCTGGCCCCTGAAAGCAGGTCGCCGAAATTCTGTTTGACGGGCGAAATTTCCGCCGCTATTCTGCACATGGTGTAACGCTAGTCCTCTCGCAATAATTATATTAAGATTTAGGTCGCTAGGCCATACGCCGTTGACGCCAGGAGTCTGTCATGGGGGTTTAAGCGCGGTTTGGCGCGGTAATAATTCAATAGCATTATGTTATAATGGAATTTAGAAAATTCCTAAAACGAGACTTTTGGGGACCAAGCATGTCAGAAGCCAACATTCCGCAGGACCTTAAAATTCTGTCTCCTCAGGAGATGGAAACGGCCGCCGCGCCGGCGGCTGCAAGCGCGGCGTTTTCCGCCCGCTTCGTGGCGTATGTGATTGATTCTTTCCCCTTCCTGCTTCTGGCGTATGGCGCCTTGTGGGCGATGATAAAGTTCATGGGCGTGCAGTATACCAGGAAACTGGAATTTACCTGCCTGATGTCAGCGGTGGCGCTTTATGTCATCTATGTGACAATCTTCAACTCCGGCGGGCGGGTGACGGTCGGGAAAAAGATTGTAGGCATAAGGACAGTCGCGGCCGACGGCAGCAATCTCGGCGTGGTAAAGTCGTTTATCCGGGCGATAGGCTATTTTATAAGCGGGCTTCCGTGGAATCTGGGTTTTGTGGCTGCTCTTTTCGGCCAGAAGCGCGCACTGCACGATTATTTGGCTGGGTCGCGTGTCATTGACGTCCGTCCCAAGAGCGATTTCATCCAGGGGCTTGTTTTTTCCGCGGCGTGGGGCCTGTTCGGACTTTTTTCCGCCGCGTGGTACTACACCAATGTAGTGCAGCCTCCCGCCAAGGAACAGGCGCGTATCAGCGCCGCCAGGAACGAGCTTGAGCGCATCGGCTATTTCGAAACGATGCACAAGAAGCAGTATGGAACCTATACGGACGATATCAGGCGGCTTGCCATACTTTCCGGCGATGTCGAGGCCTTTAAGGCAGGTTTGGAAAAGGTTATCAATCTGGATTCGCTTGAAATCGGGTACAACGACAGGCAATATCTGCTGAAAGCGCGGGTCAAGAGCCGCAGAGGTTCTCCGGTGGAAGTGCTTGGTCCGCAGGATATCTCAAAATAAGTTTTAGCGACTGATGCAAAACCCCCGGGGCTAACAACGCCCCGGGGGTTTTTATTTAAATGCGGATGGTATCAGGCCTGTTCAGCCGGCGGCGCGGCCCGCAGCACTTCGTTGGAGTTCTGGCAGGTGATGCAGTAGCGGGCGAACGGCATCGCCTTGATGCGTTTTGTCGGTATCGGAGCCCGGCAGGATTCGCAGATGCCGAAAACGCCTTTTTCTATGCGTCTGAGCGCGGCTTCTATCTGCTCAAGCATCTGATGCTCGTTGTCCGTGACTTCGAAAAGGAGCTCCTTGTCCAGATTCTGGGTCGCCACGTCTATGGGGTCTCCCACTTCCGCTTCCGGCATATCCAGCGTTTTCTTTTCCTGCAGACGGGTGAGCGTCTCTTTTCTCGCGTTCAAAAGGTAATCTTTTAGTTCCTTCAGCTCCTGGGCTGAAAGGGCCGCTTCTTTTTTCGCCGCGGCGGGGGCCGGATGATGGACGTGAACAGCCGGGTTGGCGTGCGCGGGCTTGTGCGCGGACGGTGAAACCTTTTTAGCCGGTGCCGCCGGCTTGCGCACCGGGTGCTTTACGGCTTTAGCGGGAGTCTTTGCTTTCTTGCTGGAGGATTTGCTGGACATGTGCTGTCTCCTTATTTATGCTTTGCGGAAAACGTTAAATCGGGTCCGGCGGTGCGGGCTGCCGAAAGCTTGAACACTCAAAGTATGAAATTCTGTGTGTCCGTGTCAATGGCGAAACAGAGACGCAAGTTTTCCCGGCCTGTCCCCTTCTCTCACAGTTATCAAGCCCCGCCTGTTCAACGGCGGGGCTTGTGTGAAAATACCTGGAACGACCCCTGTCTACATGGCCTTCTGCTGGGGCTGCACGAATTCCTCGACGCTTGTGAAAACCGTCGGGTCCTTCCTCTGGAATACTGGGCTCCAGAACGGAAAGTCGAAGTTGAGCGAGAAACGATGTGTGCCGCCCAGTTCTCCCATGGGGACATATGCGTAGTCCACCGTGAAGTACTGAAGACCCACTCCGGCTCCGAAAGAGATGCCGCTGAGGCCGCCCTGTATTCTGGCTGTCTGCGAATTGTAGCCGGCGCGTATCGCCACGCGCGACTTGTCGGAGGGTTCCGCCCAGACCTCGGTCCCAAGCGCGAAATAGAACTTGTTCTGCTTCGGGAACACCAGGTCGCTGGAGAGCAGGAAGTTTCTGAACGGGGACAGCGCGCCGCCTACTTTTATCTTGAGAGGGAGGCTGTCGTAATCCTTGTCGAACTTCTGTCCGCGTCCCAGGTTCTGGACGGCGAAGCCGAGACGGTACGGTATTTTCGTGAAGTGATACGTCATGATGCCGAAGTCCACCGCATAGCCGTAGCCGCGTTCCACAATCTTCGAGGTTATGTACTTCGCGCTGACGCCCAACGCGACGTCATGGTCCCGGTCCGAGAGTTCCAGTATGGCCCGGCTGTAGGTCAGGGTATACGCCTGATCTCTCGGCGTGAAGGAGCCGAGGGAGTTGTTCATCGTGTCGGTCCGTTCTATTTTTCCGATGTCCGTGGCCATCATGGAAATGCCTATCACCGAGTAGGGGCTCAGCCTGTGGGCATAAGCCGCATACTGGTAGGTTATGTCTTCAAGATAGGATGCTCTCATGAAAGTCGCGGACATTCTGTTAATCTGCACCAGGCCGGCCGGATTCCAATAGGCCCCGGACGCGTCTTCCGCAACGGCGGTATATGCGCCGCCCATGGCCATGGCTTTTGCGCCAGCGCCCAGATTCAGGAAGTCAGAACCGACCGTGCCGACGGCATCGGAACTGAAGGATGCGCCGGCGCGCGCCGGAGAGGCCCCAAGAACCAGCGTCAGGGCTGTCGCTAAGATGAAACCGTATTTGGCGGCAGAATTGTTTGTCATTTTATCTCTCCACCGCCAACTTGCGTATTTTCTTCTGTCCGGCGCCGTCTATAAGCACCAGGTAGATGCCGCTGGCGACCTGCTCGCCTGCAGAGTTCTTCCCTTCCCATATGAGCGGGCTGGCGTTCGTTTTCGAGCCTTCCCATACCTTTTCTCCGGACAACGTGTATATGCGTATGTTGGAGGGCACGGGCATTCTGGAGAACGTCACGAAGCCGTTGCCGCGGTTGGGGTAGAACGGATTAGGATATATGGCCACGTTGTCGAGCGTGGACTGCGCCGACATCATGCTTAACTGGAAAGTGGACAGGTGGTTAAGCGTGGTGGACACCTGGCGCGGCGTTTTTGTTATGGTCGTCTGCAGCGGCAGACATTCCTGCGTGTTCTCGTTGAGCAGGGAGAACGCGAGGTCGTTCATCGACCTCCCCCCCAGTTCATCCGGAGTTCCGGGGAAGTAGGAGAAGCTGAGCGTCATGGGTTTAGTCGGCTGCATCCCGTTGGTCGAGAATATCTTGAAGACCGGCAGCACCGTAGGGTAGTCCGTGGTGTAGGTCTTGCACGGGTCTCCCGTTGTTTCCCCGAAGGCTATTTCCACCGGGGAGGCCACATCGTTTTCAAAGGCTCCGGTCGGAATGGTCAGCGTCATGGTTCTGCCGGAAGGCAGCGTGCCGGTTATCTGTCCGCTGCTTGTGAAGCCGGAGATGTAACCCGCGGGTGTGCCAAGCGGTCCGGACAGCGTCGTGGTGCTGGGCGGAAGCATGGCCGTGGGCGCGGAGAGAATCCCGTCGCCGTTGCGTGTACGGACCTGGACATAGTACTGCGTCGAGGTCAGCAGATTGCTTATGGTGACGGTCGATTTGGTCACTGCATTCGCGAAGGCAAGATTGGTCGCCGCAGAATACGGACCTGTCTGTGCGCTGGCTATCTCAACCTGGTACTGCGTGGTGTCCGGGTTGCCGTTTTTGTCCCATATAATCTGGAAGGATGATGCCGTGATATTGGAAGGCACGACGGATTTGACCAGAGGAGGTTGCGACAATGTATATATGCCGGTAGAAAGCCAGATCGTATCGGTTTTGACGCTATCCTGGTTCATGGCATAGACACGCATATAGTACTTGGTGTTTGGTGTCAGGCTGTCCACCGGATAGCTGAGGAAGGACATGAAGTCTTCATCCTGCGTAACCTGTGCGGACGCGAACACGTATGGAACTCCGCTGGAGTTATTCTTCAATGCCTCAAGGATATACAGCGTTCCCTTTGGGTTAGTGGCAGGAGACCAGTAGCCGGTGGCTGTCAGCGCCGTGGTGACGTAGGGGCTCAGCACGTATGGAACGGGAGTGTCCGCCAAGGTGGAAACGGATCCTGACTGGACCATCATGCCGTATACAGGAGTCGAAACGGTCAGATTTGCGGCCTGAACCTGTATTCCGTAGCTTGTGTTTGTGGACAATCCAATCTGGCTGAATGAGGGATTTGTCGATGCCGTGACTGTTGAAAGCAGCACATTGTTTTCATCGTATATGTAGTAGTGCGTCGCTCCGGTGACGGAGGGCCAGTTCCAGAATATGGAGGTGGGACCGTTCGCCGAACCCTGTATGGAGCTTGCCGAGCCTATGGTAATTGTTGACACATAAAGATATGGCGACGTTACTACTCCTTCATTGTTTCTTGCCCTAATGCGGAACGAGTAGGTCTTTCCAGGTTCGAGATTGGATATCTCGGCCGAATTGTCCAATGTGGGGCTGAAAGGCATGGGCGTTGATATGGTGACGTCATTGGTGGCGAAACCATTCTGTGACATGCTTATTTCATAAGCCGTGAAGGTGGAGTTGACCGTTTCCCAGTTGAGCATGGCCGACACAAATGAGACCGTGCTTATGTAGAACTTCGTAGGAGGGGCGGCCAGCGTGTAGAAGGTCGAAGATTTTGTTTTTGGACCGCTGCCCGAGATGTTGAAGCCTTCCACGCTTATCGAGGCGGCCATGTTGGGCTTCAGGTCGTGCTCAAGGAATTTTATCTGGGTGGTTTCATCTCCGGCCGGAATCGTTGACGTGGAAATGAAGACTCCGTCGGTCGAATTGTATATGTTATATGCTTCCATGTATTTCAGCGGCGCTGCGGCGCTGGTCGCCTTGGTCCAGACCCACGCCAGTGTGGTGGTGGTCTGGTCAACCGAAGAATCCCGCGTTATCGGGCCAGGCTGCCCCTGAGGCATCGGGGAACTGACGAACATGGAGTAGCCCGATGAATAGACGCCGCCGTTGGACGCCCTGAGATGATACCAGCCGTATGGCATGTTGGGTGTGGTAATCGTCATCGAGGACTGCATCGTGGCCCAGCTCGTGTTTGTGGTATTGCCGTAAGCCGAGAACGGCGCGGTGCTCAGGTCTTCAATATAGCCTGACGGATTGTCTATCATCTGCATCGTGATTCGGGGATGACTTTGCGATGAATTGTTTGTCCCGCCGCTGCCCGCTTCGGTCACACCAAAGAAGTTGTGCGAGCTTGTATATATCGAAATTGTCGCTATGTGGTCGAACGTGGTCGTGTCGGATTGAAGGATGGGCATTCTTTCCGATGCCGGGCTGGTATTCGCGGAGGCGGCGTCGTCCGGGCTGCTCATGAAATACATTGACTCCGTCTTGTTCGTGTAGCCGGCGTTGGTTTTTCCTCCTATGGCATAGATCATGCCGTTTTGCATAAGCGTAACCGTATGGTCGCCTCTTCCGAGGACAAGGGTAGGCAGTTGTTTGAACCTTCTCGTCAACGGAGAGTAAACTCCGCCTGCTGTAAGGGACTGATTAAGTGAACTGAAGCCGCCGGTTATAAGAACTCTGTTGTTTGGAAGCAGCGTCGCGGTGTGCCGGAATCTGGGTAAAACCGCAAAGTCCTCAAAGGTCGCGTCATAGGATGGAATTCCCGATTCAGCCATCCACACGCTGGCCGTAGTGGAGAAAATCTCCGCGGCCATGATTTCGCCCGTTCCGTCGTTTCCGCCGAACACAAAAACTCGCCCGTCCGGCAGAAGCGTGGCTGTGTGCGAATGTCGAGGGTGGGAAAGAGAGCCAACAGTTGTCCAGGTGTTTGTGACCGGATTGTAGATTTCACAGTTGGAGAGAACGCCGTTTACAGCGTTAAGTCCGCCTGCGACCAGAATGCGTCCGTCTTTCAGTGTCGTCGCCGTATGGCGGGAGCGTGCCGTAGTCATCGGCTGCAGTTCGAACCAGGTGCTGGAAGTTGAAACGTAGACTGTGACATTTTTTAGGTAATCCACGGACTGTCCGCCTATCATGGCTATGTTCCCGGCCGATTGGCCGAAGGGAAGGAAAACGGCGGTATGTCCCTGCCGGGCGGCGGGCAAAGGCGTTGTGGGAGACCAGGAATCGGAGGCAGGATAGTAAATGGAGGCGGAACTCAGTATGACCTGTTTGGTCGCATCCTTATAATATCCACCCGCAGTAAGCACATTGCCGTTGGGCAGCAACGACGCGGTGTGCCCCGCGGAAGAGACAGGCATGTTTTTGGATGTGTTTACCCATGCCGCGCCGTATGAGGGCAGAATCTCGGATGAGTTAAGTGTTTGCGTTGCGTTCGTGCCGCCCGCCACCAGAATCCTTCCGTCGGTCAGCAATGTCGCCGTATGTTGCGCCCTCGCGAAGTGAAGCACTTGCGTATCTTCTCCCCAGGCTTCAACGGTCGGCTCAATCGGTTCCATGTCGTTCATTGTGGTCGTGCGGGAACAATCGCTTGTCTGGCAGGTCCTGCCTCCGGTAAGGATGACATCACCGCTTGGAAGCAGCAGTGAACTGTGCGCAAATCTGGGATAAACATGAAAATATGTCTTATTATCAAACCATAGCCCAAGCGGGGAGCCTATTGCCCAGGCACCGACTGCTCCGGTTGTCGCGGGAGAGAATGTCATGTTGTCCGCATAGTTGAAAAGCCTGACCGTCATCGTAGATACTTCTTGCGGTTTGAGATTATAGGTCGTGGGAGTTATGCGGTTGATAAAGTACCGTATGGTAAGACCCAAGCTGGCGATTTCCAATTCGCCAGTGAAAGGAGATGAAAGCGTGGCGTAGGTGCTGGTGTTCACCACCGTGCCATTGAGCCCCGTGAAAGTCATCGGGATTGTTACCCCGTAGTCGCCTGCAAACCAAAAGGTATCCGTGACCCAGACACGGTAAATTGGCGCGTTCGCGGCGCTGTTTATAGCCTGGCCTGCCACATCCGGATAGGTTCCTGTCAGTGTTATTTCTGCCGATGTCGCCGCGGTTAGCGTCGCGGAGTTGTTGATTTTGGCAGAGAACTTGGTTACATACGAACCAAGATCCACGTAATCGGAGGCATCCACTTTGAAGGCTACCACCACAGACATGCTGCTGGACGCAGGAACCAGCGTTCCTGTCGCTTCTGGCGCCAACGACGAAGGCGTGAAGGCAATGTTAGGAAGAGAGGTCATTGCTCTCGGGAATCCGGCGATGGTTCTCGCTGGGAAGGAAACGGTCGCGACCAGTGTGGAGGTGTCGAAAAGGACGGAATTTGTCGCCTGCCCCTCCAGAACGGTTTGCCCGTTGAGCCAAGTCTGCAACGGACTGCTGAGCGTGATTACCGCGTCGCCTGTCTCTATTGTGCTTCCGGGAGGTACAATGATTCTTGCGTTGACGAATTGACCGCTTACTGCCGGGGTGATGGAGATGAAATCCGCGTTAAGTTTCGCCAGAACAGTGCTGTCGGCCGCGAGAACGGTTCCATTGTTGCAGTCTGTCAGCGTGCACGTGGCGTTCTTCGTCAGGGTCATCGTGGAGTCACTAATGACAAAGGGCAGCTCAATATGATTGTCGTCAAAATTTCCGCGACCTCCTATTACGCTGACTGTACCCTGCGGGTTGAGATGTGCTGTGTGGAGAGAGACTCTTCCCGGCATGGGGGCGACGGGGATGGATATGTCGGAATAAGGGTCGTACATCTCGGTGGTGTTTTCGTAACCTTCAGTTCCATATTCGACGTAGCTGTTGTCTGTCGTTCGCTGACAGGGATTGGTTCCCGCGTTTGTGCATATACCGCTAGGGTTATAAAAATAGTTCTTGTTATTTTTCCCGCCGGTCGTGACCACGTATCCGTTTGAGAGAAGCGTAGCCGTATGATTGGCCCTTGCCCGCCAGAGTGCGGCCTTGCTGGCGATAAAAGAGCCATAGGTGCCTTGGGTCGGGTCAAAAATTTCGCTTATGGGTATGAAGCCGCCGTCGGCAAACGACGGATTGATGCCGCCGGTTATGTAAACCATGCTGCTGCGCAAAAGTGTCGCGGTATGTTCCCATCTCGGCGTGAGCATGGGTCCTACCGGGATGAAGGAAAGCGAAGCCGGATCGTAAAGTTCGGCGTATGTAGAAGGCGTGTTGGCGGCCTCTGCGCCTCCCGCTATGAGGACGCGACCGTTCTTGAGCAGGGTTGCCGTATGGCCCGCGTGCGCATAGTTCATGGCGCTTATGTCTGACACAGCGTTGGTCGCCGGATCGAAAATGATGGCTGTTTTCAGATATTCCCCGCCTTCGCCGATGCCTCCGGCGATAAGCACTTTGCCGTCAGCCATAAGGGTGGCCGTGTGCGACGACCGCTTAAACCTGGCATCAACAACGTTAGTGAATGCGGAGGCGCTGGAACTGTAAATCTGCATGCTGCCTACGGTGGTGTCAGTGTCGTTCTGCCCTCCGACAACAAGGAACCTCCCGTCCTGAAGCAAAACCGACACATTGTTATATGTGGGAGTGCTGAGGTGAATTCCGCTGGCGCCGGCGTAAGCCGAAGCAAGAACGACTAGGGCAAAGGTCGAAAAAATTGTTTTGAGAACGGAGTGGCAGGAGTTTGCGATTCGCTTTATCATAGTTTACAGTTTACCAAGAAAGGCTATTTTATGGCAATACAGGATGCTGTTGTCAGGGGACCAACAGGAACGATCTTTCGGGACCCTTTGCCGGGGCAGCCGGGTCGGCGATGGTTTTCCCATCCACTATGAGGCTGTATTCGTATTTGCCGGAGTGGATGTAAACTGTCGCTTCCCAGTAGTTCCCGTTCTTATGCATGGGGATGGGTTTCCAGATTGTAAAGCTGCCAGTGACAGCCACGGATTTGGCGGCGTTATTTTGATAGGTGAAGTAAACAGGCCGGGCTTTGGCCGGGGCGGGCGCGGTTTCCTTTGCTTTCGCGCCATTCGCAATGCCGGAGTACTTGCCGTTGTTTTGCGGCTTATGAGCGGTAGTCTGCTGGGCCGGTTTGGTTTTGGCCGGTGCCGCCGCCGGTTTGGTCTGAACCGGAGGTTTGGCCGCTTGTGTCTTTACCGGGGCTGTCTTTTGGGGCGGTGCGTCGGTGTGGCTGCCGTTAGTCGCGGCTGTCGACTTCGGCTGAGCGGGCGACGCATCCACGTGCTGTGGCGGGGCGGCTTTTGGCGATACCGCAATTTTTTCTTCCGGCTTGGTTTCCTGGGTTTTTGCCGCCGTGCCGGATGATTCCGAAATTTGGTTTGATGTTACAGCGGTTGATGATTTGACCGGAGTCTGGGCTTCCTGTTGGGGTGCCGGAGCCGTAGTCGGTTTGTTTTCTGCTTGTTGGGCGGGCGTGGCTACTTTTTGTACCGGAGCCTGTGGAGGCTGGTCGTCCAGGTATCTGTAGGCCAGGAATGAAAAAAGCGCAAGGGCCGCGCAGTCTACAGCAATAAGCGCAGCCCAGAATTTCTTTGTTTTGGGTTTCCCGACCGGCCCGGGAATTTCCGCCTGGTTTTCTTCTTCCTGCATTATTCATGGAGCGGGCGATGGGAATCGAACCCACGTCTAAAGCTTGGGAAGCTCTCGTTCTACCATTGAACTACGCCCGCGTTTGTACAACGCGTTTCTGTGATTATAGCAAATAACACGCTTACTTTAGCGCGGCTTCAAACCATTTGCCCGCGCCCCGCAGCTGCTTGCATGTCTTTTCAAGCGCCGCGGCAGTCTGCTCAACCTTTGCCGCGGTTTCCGCCTTTTCGCCGGACAGGGTGGGCTTGGAGCCTTTTTGTGCGGAGGGCTTCATCCCGGCCGCGTATGCGCTGACCGCGGCGTGTATATCCTCTGCCGTCCTGCTCATGTTTTCCGAATAGGCTGTCACCGCCCGGGCCAGTTTCCTGGCCTCGTTGTCCTCCGGCGTGTCCTTCTGCATGAAGCCGCCCATCAGTTCCTTTTTTATTTTTCCGGCGTCTTCGTTTATGAGCTGAAGGCTTTCCATGTAGGCGGCAAGTCCCACTGTCGTGGTTTTCGGTCCCAGTTTTTTAGCCGATTCAAGGTTTTCCGTAAGCTGTTCCTGCGCCGCCACGAGTTTTTCAAGCACATTGTGCAGCCTGATCTTAAGGGGTATTTCCTCGGCGGGCTCTTCAGCGGAGGCCTTTGCTTTTTTTGCGCCTTTGGCGGTCGGCGCGGCTTTATCCGCGGCGCTTAACTGAGCCGACAGCGTGACGGCGAAAACGGCGATTATCAGGTTTTTCATTTCCCCCCCTTTTTCAGCGAAGAGAGCCAGCGCAGCGCGTCTTCCCTCGTCCTGATTTTTCCCTCGGCCTGGCGTGCCCTGATTTCTTCCAGTATCTCCCCGATTTTCGGTCCAGGCTCAACTCTGAGTACCTTCATGACGTCTTTCCCGTTGACCAGTTTCTGCGGTTCAATTTCCTCCCGGCGCAGCACTCCTGCTTCCAGAAGCAGATACACCACCTGAAGGTGCCTCAGCGTTTTTGCCGGGCTGTTTTTGCTGAATTGGAAATCTATTTTCCCGGGAGGATGGCGGTGCCCCTTTTTCATGAGCCCCGCAAGGACTGAGGGCGTGACATAGCTGGCGTAATCCGCCCAGCACAGCGCAAGCAGCGGAATGGCGTCCGGTCCCATGTCCCTGAAGAAGCGGTAAACCGCCCGCTCCGAAATAGATGTGTTCGCCGAGAGATTGCCCGGACGCAGGTGTTCCCTAATGATGTGAGTTATGAGTCGGGTTTCGGCCCGGCTTGACTTCAGTCGTTCCAGGACGGCTTCCGCCAGCGCGGCGCCTTCTTCCTCGTGCATGAAGAACCGCAGCCTTCCTTCCCGAATCTGGGCCGTTTTCGGCTTGGCTATGTCATGCAGAAGCGCGGCGAGCAGCATCGTGGCTTTCCGCTCTTTCAACTGAACGAGGCCCTGCCTGAATTCCGGGTACAGCTTTTCCGCGTTGGAAATAAAATGTTCCAGTCTCTCTACAACCGAAAGTGTGTGCTTCAGCACGCCGCCTTTGCCGTAATACCGTATCGCGCAAGTTCGTTGCGGCTTGAGTTCCGGGAAAAGCGCGCACAGTACGCCTGTCCTGTCCATCATGGAAATCCATTGCGCGGCTTTGTCCGCCCCGAGTATGCGGCGCAATTCTTCCCGTATCCGCTCTCCTGAGGGATTGGACGTCAGCTTCGCGCGGCTTTTTATGGCTTTCAGCGTGGCAGGTTCTATTTTGAAGCCAAGTTCCGCCGCCGTGCGGAATGCCCGCAGGAGCCTGAGCGGGTCCGCCTTCAGCACGGATGCCGAGTTCATTCGCACTATCCCCGCTTTGAGGTCCTTAAGCCCTTTGTTGCGGTCCTTCACCGACTTGCGGTCGAAGGAAACAGCCAGAGAGTTTTTTCCGAAGGCGATTCCGACTTCGGAAAGAGGGACATAAAGGGAGTTGATGGTAAAATCCCTGCGGGTTATGTCTGCCGCTTCGTCCTTGCCCTGATAGGGTGAAATATCCAGCTGAAACGGGAAAGGGTTTTTTGCCGCCACGCGCCAGGTGTCGGTTTCGTCGTCCAGAAGTATCGGCACGCCCCCGCACGCTTTCGCGGCCGCGGCTGCGGCTTCGGCCGCCGAATCTTGTCCGGTGCAGAGGTCCAGGTCCAGCACCGGCCTGCCCAGCAGCGCGTCCCTTACCGAACCGCCGACCAGATATGTTTCAGGGGCAACGTTAAGCACCGCGGTCTTGACGGCCTGCGCCGGGCGTTTGGCGGCGTTTTTAGGCATGGGCGTGTGCCGCCTTTTTTGCCTTGAGCTTTTCCATTTCGGTCTTGCGCAACTCCCTCTTAAGAATTTTCTGCATGGAGTTTTTAGGCAGCTTCTCCACTATTTCGATGTCGCGCGGACGTTTGTACGGGTCAAGGTTTTCCTTTATGAAGCGCATCAGGTCCTGCCGGGTCAGGGACTGCCCCTCTTTCGGAACGATAAACGCCTTTATTATTTCGTCCCCCTTCCCGTCCGGTATGCCGATGACGGCAGCCTCTCCCACCGAAGGGTGTTCGCACAGCACCTGCTCAACCTGCGCGGAAAAGACCTTGAGGCCTTTTATGATAATCATGTCCTTCTTCCTGTCGCGTATGAAGAGGAATCCGTCCCGGTCTATGGTGCCGATGTCGCCGGTCTTGAGCCAGCCGTCATTGGTGAATATTTCCGAAGTGGCGTTCGGGTTGCCGTGATAGCCCTTGGTTATATTTTCTCCGCGGACGCATATTTCCCCCTCCTCTCCGTGAGGAAGAACCTTTCCGTTCTCGTCCACTATGCGCACGCTGACTTCCGGCAGCGGCCTGCCGACCGAGCCGGTCTTGCGCGAAGCCGGCCTGTTTACGCTGACAACGGGACCGCTTTCCGTAAGGCCATAACCTTCAAGAAGCGGAACGTTGAGGTTTTCCTCGAAGGTCTTCATCGTCTCGTCGCTGAGCGGAGCCGCGCCGGATACGGCGAAGCGCGTTTTCCGGAAGGCCCAGAACTGAAGGTAAAGGCGTTTGAAGCCCTTCGCTTCCTTGGCCAGAAGCGAGAATACCTGCGGTATCGCCGCCATGACCGTAACGCCTTCAGAGCCCATCATGCTCAGCCACGGCTTGGCAGGAGTGATATGGGACACCACAAGGGACGAAGCGCCGACCATAAGCGGCAGCACCGTGGTGGTGGTCCAGGAAAAGGTATGGAACATGGGCAGTAGGCAGAGGAACACGTCGTCCGGTTTTACATGCAGCGCTGCTTTGCTGGAACGTGCGTTGGCTATGAGATTCCCGTGCGTGAGCAGCACGCCTTTCGGGTGGCCGGTGGTGCCGGAAGTGTAGAGGACCGAGGCCACCGTGTCCCTTGAGGAGTGCTTGTAGTGGGCCAGAAGATCGCTGTTGGCGGGCGCGCTGTCTATCAGCTTGCCGAAATTCAATATGCCGTCCCTCTCCGCTCCGTCGGTGGTTATCAGGAAGGAGATGGAGTGAAGCGACTGGGTCAGTTTCTTGTACGGCGCGATAAAATCTTCCTGCGTGATTATGCCTTTCGTGCCGCTGTCTTCCAGTATGAAGCGTATCTCCTCGGTCTTGGAGATGAGGAAGTTGACCGGCACTGCGGCCGCGCCTATTTTGGCCAGCGCGTAGTGGGCGATTATGAACTCCGCGCCGTTGCGAAGGGTTATGGCTACCCTGTCGCCGGAGCGCACTCCCATATACCAGAAGGCGTCCGCAGCTCGGTCCACCGTAAGCAGAAGGCGGTCGAAAGTCCAGCGGCGGCCGTTTAGTTCAATAATGGCTTCTTTGTCGGGATAATTGGATGCGCTTTTGAGCAGGGTTGAATACAGGTCTCTGAATTCGTGCATATCGTCCTCTAGTATTGTCTAGGATCAAGGATATCGCGGAAGGCGTCGCCCAGCAGGTTCCAGCCGAGCACGAATAGAAATATGGCGCTTCCGGGTATCAAAACGGTGTGCCAGTAGGCGAGAGGGTTCCCTGCGCTGCCCAGTATCCAGTTCCGGGAAAGGGCAATCATCTGCCCCCAGTCCGAATATCCCGGGGGCGCGCCGAGGCCCAGAAAGCTGAGTGACGCGGCGGTCAGGACCACCGCGCCGATGTCCAGACTGGCGACTATAAGAACGGGATAGATTGAGTTCGGCAGTATGTGGCGTGTAAGAATCCAGAAGCTGCCGGCTCCCATCGCGCGGGAGGCTGTTACGAAATCGCGTTCCTTCACGGACATGACGTCTCCTCTTACAAGACGGGCATAAGCCGGCCATGACACCACGGCCAGTGCCGCCATCACTTTCATCAGGCCCGGCCCCAGCATTGACACTATGACCACCGCCAGCACCATGCCGGGCAGGGCCAGTACTATATCGGTCGCGCGCATCAGCCCTTCGTCAAGCCAGCCGCCGAAATAGCCGGCCAGCGCGCCAAGCACTATTCCTATCAGTGCTGAAATAAGGACTACCGTGATTCCGATTTTAAAAGCCGTTCTTGCCCCCCACATGACCCCGTGGAAGATATCATACTGCTGTTCCGTGGTTCCGAAAATGTGCGCGGTGGACGGCTGTTCCGGTTCCGGCGCGAAGCCCGCCTGCGGCATGAGGTAAGGGTCCCTGGAGTTCGCTCCCGCAGGGGCAAGGCATGGAGCAAGCAGTGCCGCCAGTCCGAACAGGGCAACCAGCACCAGCCCGAACAGGGAGGCCTTGTTTTTTTTGAGCCTTGCGGCAAAGCGCGAATCACCGTTCATCTGAGCCTTATCCTCGGGTCCACCAGCGCGTAGAGCACATCGGCCATAAGATTGCCAACTACGAAAAGCGCGGCGGTCAGCAGGGAAAAGCCGAGGACGCCGGGAATATCCAGCTGCTGCGCGCTCATTACCCCCCAGCGTCCTATGCCGGGGAAATTGAAAACGGTTTCGGTTATTACAACTCCGCCCAGCAGGCGCACGAACTGGAGACTGGCGAGCGTGATGACAGGTATGAGCGCGTTGCGCCGCGCGTGGACGTTGACCACGACATTTTCCGTCAGGCCCTTGGCGCGGGCTGTGCGGACATAATCCTTGCCGAGCTCCTCCAGCATGGTCGAGCGCGTGACTCTCATCAGCAGGGCGACGCTGCCGTAACAGAGCGTTGCCGCGGGCAGAATAAGATGCTTAAGGGCATCCCAGAACACCGCCGGTTTCATATTGATAATTGAGTCCACGGTCAGCAGGCCGGTGTACTGGCGGAACTGCCCCCCCGCCAGCAGCATGTCCGTCGCGAAAGAGAATCGTCCCGGCTCGAACCATCTCAGCTTGCCGTAGAATACCATCAGCAGGAGCAGTCCCAGCACGAAAGTTGGCAGCGAATAGCCGGTTATTGAGACGAAGCGCGAGAAGTGGTCCACGAACTTTCCCTTATAAACGGCGGACTGCGTGCCAAGGAATATGCCGCAGAGGAGCACCGCCAGCATGGTCACGGCGGCAAGCTCCAGCGTGGCCGGAAGGTAGGATTTCATCGCATCAGCAACCGGCATCTTGGCGGTTTCTGAATAGCCAAGCTCCCCGTGCGCCACTTTCCCTATCCAGCGGGCGTACTGCGTAAGGACGGAATCCCTGAGCCCCTCCCGCCGGATTATGTCTTCCAGAGAGTCCAGCTGTCGCGGGTCTTTAATGTATAACGACGCCCGCATTTCCGGCGAGAGCAGTTGCGTCAGGGCAAACAGGAGGAAGGTGACGCCTATGGCCACCAGCGGCAGAAGTGCCAGCCTTCTTCCTATATATTTGAGCATGCTATGTCAGGCTTTCTCCTGTTTCTTCCCGGAACGCATGGCGTACCAGTAGAGCGTTCCAGCTATGCAGGCGTACAGCAGCGAGGAAAGCAGGGCTTCGGGAATGGTGGTCCCGCCGGGCAGGTCCCGGAGATGAAGATATTCCGCCAGATGTGATTTCCGCCAGTCAGAGAAGGCTATTATGCCGGCTATGCCTATGCCCATGAGCGCGTCGCCAGCTATAAGACCCGACGAGAAGAGAGAACCCTGGTCGTCCTCTTCTCCCATCGCGGACTTGCGCTGCCTGGAAACTACGTATGCGATAAGTCCGCCGAGCAGTATCATCGGCCAGTTGGTGATGGGGAGATACAGGCCAATGGAGAAGGCCAGCGCGGATATGCCGCAAAGTTCGCACACAAGGCCTATGCCCGCGCCGAGCCCGAGAAGAGCCCAGGGCAGGCTGCCTCCGGTCACGCCCTGCACCAGTTTCGCCATCAGCTGCGCCTGCGGCGCTTCAAGCGGGTTCGGATGTTCCGGTGTCGCCATTCCGAAGCCGTAAGCCTTATAAAGAATAAGCAGTATGAAACCCGAACGCACGGCCGAACCCAGCGTGCCCATTATCTGCGCAAGCTGCACTTTCCACGGCGTAGCGCCTATCAGGGCGGCGGATTTCAGGTCCTGCGAAAGGTCTCCAGAAAGCGATATGGCTATGCAGACAATCGCGCCGCCGGTTATGGCCGCTATCTGCACAGTTCCGGGGGCGTGCTTCGCCGCCACGAACATCAGCGTAAGCGTAAGCAGCGCGGCTATGGTCATGCCAGACACGGGCTGGTTAGTCGTTCCTATAAGACCGACCATTCTCGCGCTGACGGCCACGAAGAACATGCTGATTACTATGACGATGGCGGCCTCGAGGAAGCTGAGTTCAAAACCCGGGTAGAGCCACAGGAAAAGGAACATGGCGAACACTCCCGCTCCCACGATGGAAAGCGGTATGTCCTGTTCCGTCCGCAGGAAGCGCTGGCGCAGCGCGGCGGACTTTTCCGCAACTATGTGGAAAATCCCGCCGAAAATGAAGCAGGCCAGGATTGCGCATCCAAAGCGTATTGCCAGCGCTGCTGGCATTGAGAAGCCGGCGGGATCGTAGGCGAAGCCTCCGGTAAGGAAACCCAGCAGGGCGCCGCCGAAAACTATATATTTGTGTTCCGGGTCCCTGACGGCTTCATGAGTGGCGGCTTCCAATTTTTCAGTGGCTTTTGTGGCCGAGCGCAGCAGTTTTACGCTGTGGGAGAGCGAGCCGAAAATATCGGGGAGCGAGCGTATGAGGCTTATAAGGCCGCCGAAAGCCACGCCGCCGGCGCCTATGTAGCGCAGATAGGTGCTGCGCATGTCCGCGGTGCTCATCTGGTCTATGGGTATGGTGCCGGGGGCCACTATGTTCGCCCCGCCGAAGGAATGGATGAGCGGTATTATGACCCAGTAGCCGAACATGCCGCCTGCGAAAATGACCGCCGCGATGCGGAGCCCTATCAGATAGCCCACGCCGACAAACAGCGGGGATATTTCGTAGCCGAAACCGGCCTGATGAAGTTTCGGGAAGGTCCACATCAGCGTGTCCTTGAAAAGGTTCAGGCCGCTCATGGCGAACTTGAACAGTCCGCCGAACAGTATGCCGATGAAAACCGGCTTCGCGCCCGTGCCGCCCTTGTCGCCGGCCATGAGGACTTTCGCGCACGCGCTGCCTTCGGGGAAGGGCAGGTTTTTGTGCTCGTGGACCATCAGCGACTGGCGCAACGGAATCATCATGAGCAGGCCCAGCAGGCCTCCGACCATGCCGAGCAGGAACACGTTGTGGTTAGACATGTCCCCGCCGAGGAACATGAGGGCCGGGACCGTGAATATGATGGCGGCGGCGAGCGATTCTCCGGTGGAGGCGAAGGCGTGGACGATGTTGTTTTCCAGGATGGTGCCGGTCCTGCCGAGCAGTTTCGGCAGAATCATCCTGAGCGTGGCCATGGAAATGATGGCGGAAGGTATGGAGGCCGACACCGTCATTCCTATCTTGAGGCCCAGGTACGCGTTGGCCGCGTTGAAGACCACCGACAGTATGAGGCCCAGAACCACGGCCTGTATGGTGAACTCCGCCACGCCGTCTTTCTGCGCGGGTATGTATGGCGCCAGGTGTTCCGTGTGACTTTTTTTCTCGTCGCTCATTTCCTCTCCCTCTTGAGGTCTCGCAAATCTATCCGGCCTTTTCCATAACGCCAATCACCAGATCGGCGCAGTCGAACATATCCTTAAGCTCCAGAAATTCCTTAGTGGAGTGCGGCTCCCACATCCCGCAGCCCAGGTTCGGAGTAAGTATGCCGTGCTCGAAATAAATATTGGCGTCGGAACCGCCCCCGCCGGTGGCAAGGCGTATCTTGAGTCCGCGTTCCTCCGCGGCCGCCAGCAGCAGCCTGACCGCCGGGGTGTCCGGCTTCAGGACCATGTTGTTATAGTTTCGCTCGGCCTTAAAGTCGCACCTGGCGGCAAGGATTTTTCCGTCCACTTTCACCTTCGCCTCGGCGCAGGCGTCGCGGAAGGCTTTTTCCATGGCCTTTATCTGCCGGTCAAGTTTCGCGACGCTGTGGCTGCGGGCTTCTGCTCTGAGGCTTACCAGCGGGGTTATCACGTTCGTAGCCGTGCCGCCGTTTATGACGCCGATATTGGCTGTCGTTTCGAAATCTATGCGTCCGAATTTTAGCTTCGCCATCGCTCTGGCGGCTGTCTGTATGGCCGATATGCCGCGTTCCGGGAACATGCCGGCATGGGATGCCACGCCGTGAACGTTTATTTCCATGCGGGCGACCGCCGGGGCGCGCACGGTCAGGTCCAGCGGGCTTTCGCTGTCCAGCACCAGGCCGCTTTTCGCCTTTATGAGCGAGTAATCGAGGTTCTTGCTTCCCTGAAGCCCGACTTCCTCGCAGACTGTTATGGCTATTTCCAGAGGAGGGTGCTTGAGCTTCTTCTCGCGGATGACGGCGAGCGTTTCAAGGATGGCGGTTATGCCTGACTTGCAGTCCGCGCCCAGTATGCTGGTGCCGTCGGAATAGATGCGCCCGCCCTTTTTGACCGGCGTTACCTTCGCCGCCGGGCCGACAGTGTCCATGTGCGAGGAGAGAAGGAAGGGTCTGCCGCCGTATGAGGACGGGAGCGTGGCTATAAGGTTGCCTGTTTCCCCCCCTATTTTCTTGCCCGCGCCGTCAAAGCGGACCTTGCAGCCCAGCGCCTTGAATGCCTTTTCCAGATGCGAGGCTATCTTTCCCTCCTGGCGGGAAAGGGAAGGTATTTTAGCGAGGGTGAGGAAGGTATCCGTCATCCTGGCTTCGCTTTTTTTGTCTATGAATCGGCGCATGTTCTCCCCGTGAAATGAAAGTATAGCAAATCGTCAGGCGGCGGCCCGTGTGAGCGCCGCGGCGCTTGGTTTTTCCGCAAAAGGGCGTATCCTGCACGCGGCCATGTGGCCTTCGGCTGTTTCCTCCAGGCGCGGGTCTGACGCGGCGCACTGCGGCTGGGCGTACGGGCAGCGGTCGCGGAAGCGGCAGCCTTTGGACAGGAGTTCCGCGAACGGTATTTCGGCCGAATCCGCTCTGGCGGTAATGCCGTTGCGGAGCGCCTTGGGGTCCGCCAGCGGTATGGCGGAAAGCAGGGCTTCCGTGTATGGATGCTGAGGGTTCTCAAGCACCTTGCCTGTCGGGCCGCTTTCGACTATCCTGCCCAGGTACATCACCGACACGCTTCCGCACAGGAAGCGGACCAGTGAAAAATCGTGGGTGATGAACAGGTAACTGAGGTTCATCTGTTCCTTGAGTTCCTTCATCAGGTTCAGTATCTGCGCCTGCACGGAAACGTCCAGGGCGGATACCGGTTCGTCCGCCACCACGAGTTTAGGGGAAAGGGCCAGCGCCCTGGCTATGGCTATGCGCTGCCGCTGTCCCCCTGAAAATTCGTGCGGAAATCTGGTCAGATGCTCTGTCTCCAGCCCCACTTTCTGAAGCAGTTCGGCCGCGCGGGCCTTTCGTTCCCCGTTCCCTTTTCCGGAATTGTGTATGCGGAGGGGTTCGGTTATGAGCTCCTCCACTGTCATGCGCGGATTGAGGCTTGAGAACGGATCCTGAAACACGACGGAAAGTGTGGCTCTGGCCTTAGCCAGTTCGCTCCCGCCGAGTTTTTTGAAATCCTTTCCGTGGAACATCACCTGCCCCGATGTCGGGGCCTCAAGGCCCAGAAGCACTTTGGCGAGCGTGGTCTTACCGCAGCCTGATTCTCCCACTATCGCGTGGGCCTGCCCTTCCGAAACCGAGACGGACACTCCGTCCAGAGCGCGGACCTCATCCGCCTTCGGGGCGAAGAAAGAGGATGTCCCCGAATATACCTTGGTTATGTCCCTGCCTTCGATTATCGCGCTCATGGCTGTTTCCCGCAGAGCCAGCAGCGCGAACTCTGTCCGCCCTCCAGCCCGAACAGCGGAGGCTCTTCATTGTCGCAGACGGACATCTTGACGGGGCAGCGCGCGGCAAAAGCGCAGCCTTTGAAGTTGAAGGCCGGCGACGGATGGCCCGGTATGGTGGAGAGCCTGTCTTCCGTTTTGAAAAGGGAGGGTATGGAGTTGAGCAGTCCTTTCGTGTATGGGTGGGCGGGCCGCTCGAAAATCCTGGCGGTGTCCGCCGTTTCCATTATTCTGCCGGAGTACATTACCATGACGTGGTCGGCGTGCTCGGCCACTATGCCGAGATTATGGGTTATCAGCACTACGGCCATGTCGGACTGTTTTTTCATGGAATCTATCAGCGAGAGTATCTGCGCCTGTATGGTTACGTCCAGCGCGGTGGTGGGTTCGTCCGCTATGAGCACGTCCGGGTTGCAGGCCAGCGCGAGGGCTATCATCACGCGCTGGCGCATACCGCCGGAAAACTGGTGGGGATAGGAGGACAGCTTCTTAACCGGGTTGGGTATCCCGACTTTCGCCAGAAGCTGCGCCGCGTGCGCGGAGGCTTCCTTCGGCCTGCAGGCATCGTGGGCCAGCAGCGTTTCGGTAATCTGGCGGCCTATTGTAAGGACGGGATTCAGGGAGGTCATCGGGTCCTGGAAGATCATCGATATTTCCGCGCCCCGTATCTTACGCAGTTCCCCCTGCGGCAGGCCTAGAAGCTCCCGTCCCTTGAACATGACGCTGCCGGAGCTTATTTTTGCCGGCGGGACCGGCAGCAGCCCCATTATGGCGAGGGCGTGCACCGTCTTGCCGGAGCCCGATTCCCCCACCACGGCCAGCGTT
>Ga0209016_1001060_pt1 | contig 24647 bp, 25 predicted proteins | sample EPASupsiteSAE305_FD_187265 | JGI IMG/M metagenome (GOLD analysis project Ga0209016, IMG submission 187265) | Bioremediated contaminated groundwater microbial communities from EPA Superfund site, New Mexico - SAE3-05 (SPAdes) (version 2) | ecosystem: Environmental > Aquatic > Deep subsurface >...
GGTCGCCGGCAGGACGGTCAGGCAGCAGAGGGCTTTCTTCATGGCCTCCGGCCGCGCCATGACGCAGGACGAGACGGAAGGGTTCGTGCAGGTGGTGAGCGACGCCGCGACCGGGGAAATACTCGGCGCGCAGATAGCTGGCGTGTCCGCGACGGAGATGATACACATATTCTCCGTGGCGATTAAGGCCAAAATGACGGTTTCCGACCTCAAAGGCGTGGTTTTCGCGCACCCGACCATGAGCGAAACCATACACGAGGCGCTGCTGCGCTGAAAACGGCCGGGTTGTCCGGCTGGCTTGTTTGCTTCAGCGGTTATATGTTATAAAAAAGGTAGATTTTCAGGCTTCTGGAGGTTGTGTGACAAATCAGGCTGTACTGAGCCGTACCCCGCTCTACGAAAGCGCCGTAAAGGCAGGCGGGAAGATGGTTGATTTCCACGGCTGGGAGCTCGCCGTCCAGTTTTCCAGCATTCTCGATGAACACAAGGCCGTGCGTTCCGCGTGCGGCATATTCGACGTGTCCCACATGGGGCAGGTGTTCGTGACCGGGCCGGATGCCCACAAATTCGTCCAGCACGTCAACGCCAACGACGTAAAGCCCGTGCCGGGCAAGGGCGTCTATTCCCACGTCCTCAACGAGCGCGGCGGCGTGGTGGATGATGTTATCAATTTCTGCCTTTCCCCGGAACGTTTCCTTATAGTGGTCAATTCAGCCACCACGGACAAGGACTTCGCCTGGTTCCAGAAACATGCCGCCGGAATGAACGTGAAGCTGGAGAACGCCAGCGCCCGCTTCGGCATGATAGCCCTGCAGGGCCCGAAAGCGCCGGAACTGATGAAGGAACTCTGGCCCAAATCGGTGGAAGTGTCCCGCTTCGGCATAATGGAAGCGACCATCCACGGCGACGAGGGCTACATAGTCCGCACCGGTTACACCGGCGAGGACGGCTGCGAGATAATCGCCTCCAATGCCGTCATAGTCAAGGTCTGGGACGAGCTGCTGGAAAAGGGAAAAAAGTACGGCATCCTCCCCTGCGGCCTCGGCTCACGCGACGTGCTGCGCCTGGAGGCGGGCTACCTGCTCTACGGGCAGGACGTTGACGACGAGCGCACCACCTACGAGGCCAGCTACGGCTGGGTGGTGAAGATGAAAAAGCCCGAATTTGTCGGCAAGGAAGCCCTTCTCAAGCGCAAGGAAGCCGGTTTTAAGGAAAAACTGACCGGGTTCATGCTTGACGGCGGCGGCGTGCCGCGCAACGGCTGCGCCATTTACCACAAGGGACAGAAAATCGGCTCTTTCACCAGCGCCACCTTCTCGCCCCTTTTCAAACGCGGCCTTGGCGTGGGATACGTTACCCCGGTTGACCTTCCGATGGGCGAGCCCGTCGAGATAGAGATTCACGGCCGCCGCGCCCCGGCGAAGGTGCACAAGACGCCCTTCTACGACAACAAAGTCTGATTTTCTGAACTTTCACTAACAGGAGAAAATATGGCAAACCCCGAACTCTGCAAGTATTCCAAGACCCACGAGTGGGCATTCGTCGAAGGCGGCGTCGCCACCGTAGGCATCAGCGACTTCGCCCAGCACGAGATATCCGACATCGTGTTCGTAGAGCTGCCCAAGGTGGGCGCCAAGGTCGAGGCCGGCAAGGCCTGCGCCGTGGTGGAATCGGTCAAGGCCGCTTCCGACTTCTACTCCCCGCTTTCCGGCGAGGTCGTCGAGATAAACGCAACCCTGCCCAACGAGCCGTCCCTGGCCAACCAGTCCCCCTGCGACAAGGGCTGGTTCTTCAAGCTGAAACTGTCCAACCCCGGCGAAGTGTCCGCCCTGATGGACAACAAGGCCTACCAGGAATTCATCAAGACCGCCGGCCACTAGTTTTCCGGCTTTGTCCGTCCGGGCTCCGTTTATAGGGCCCGGACGGCTTTCCCCTCTCCCCAAAGAAGGTTTCTCAAATGTTCATTTCAAACACAGCGAAAGACAGGGAGGAAATGCTGAAGGCAATCGGCGTTTCTTCCTTCGATGAACTTGTAAAAAACATACCGCAGGCGCTGCGCAACCCGAAACTGGGCCTGCCCGCCGCGCTCGACGAAATAGAGCTTTCCGCCCATATAAAGGAGCTCGGCTCCAAAAACGCGAAGGTAGTCAACTTCGCCGGCGCCGGAGCGTACGACCGCTTCGCTCCGTCCGTGGTCAAGGCGCTGGCCTCGCGCGGCGAATTCGTCACCGCCTACACCCCCTATCAGGCCGAGGCGAGCCAGGGCATGCTGCAGGCCATCTACGAATACCAGAGCTCCATGTGCGCCCTGATGGACATGGAAGTGTCCAACGCCTCCATGTACGACGCGGCCAGCGCGCTGGCCGAAGCCGTCAACGCCGCCCTGCGCATTACCGGCCGCAAGAAAGTGCTTCTTCCCCGGGCGCTCCACCCCCATTACGCCGCCACGGTAAAAACCTATTTCGACGCGGCCGGCGTTTCCTTCGTCGAGATTCCATGCCCTCAGGGCGTCATCGACCAGAAGGCGCTAGACTCGATGCTCGATGAGACGGTCGCCGCCGTCGTGCTGCCCAATCCCAATTTCTTCGGCTGCATCGAGGATTTGGATACGATTTCAGCCAAGGCGAAGGCCAAAAAGGCCGTTCTCATAGCCGTGGTGCAGGACCCCGTCAGCCTGGGCCTGCTCCGCTCGCCAGGCTCCTTCGGCGCCGATATCGCCGTGGGAGAGGGGCAGGGCCTCGGCCTCGGCCTCAGTTTCGGCGGGCCTTACCTCGGAATATTCACCTGCAAAAAAGAGCACGTCCGCCACATGCCGGGACGCATCTGCGGCATAACCGCGGACGCTGACGGCAAGAGGGCGTTCGTCCTCACGCTTCAGGCGCGCGAGCAGCACATCCGCCGCGAGAAGGCCGCCTCCAACATCTGCTCCAACGAGGCGCTGTGCGGACTGTATGCCACCATGTACCTGGCGGCGCTTGGCCCGCAGGGCCTCAAGGAGGTCGCGGAGCTGAATCTGGATCGCGCTCATTACGCGGCGGAAAAGATTGCTTCCGTAAAGGGCTATTCGCTCAAGTTCAAGGGGCCTTTCTTCAATGAATTCGTTATAGAATGTCCCCGCGACGCCAGGGTCGTGCGCGACGCCGCTCTAAAGAGCGGGATGCTCGCCGGAGTGCCTCTGGCAGACTTCTTCCCCGAGATGAAGAACTCTCTCCTCGTCTGCGCGACCGAGATGCGCACCGAGGCCGAAATAGACGCGCTTTGCGGCGCGCTGGGGAGGATATAACATGAACGCCCCTACCGGTAAAAGCGCGATGCTTAAACTTTCCATAGAAGAATCAGTGCCCGGCCGCAGGGCCGTGCGCTTCCCCAGGGCAGGCAGAAAGGCCGAAGGCCTGCTGCCCGCCTCCGCGATGCGCAAGGCGGCCCCGAAGCTGCCGGAGTTAAGCGAGCTGGACGTGGTCAGGCATTACACCAACCTGTCCCGCCTGAACTATTCGCTGGACACGCATTTCTACCCGCTCGGTTCCTGCACGATGAAGTACAATCCCAAGGCCTACGAGGAACTTTCAGCACTGCCGGAATTCTCCTCCGTGCATCCGTTCTCGCCCGACACGGTTTCCCAGGGCACGCTGGAGTTCCTCTACAGGATGGAGAAGCTCCTTTGCGACATCTGCGGCCTGCCCGCCGCCACGCTCCAGCCGGCAGCCGGGGCGCACGGCGAGTGGACCGGCATACTGCTTGCCCGCGCCTACCATAAGGCCAAGGGCGATTCCGCCCGCACCGAGATAGTGGTTTCCGACTCTTCCCACGGCACCAATCCCGCCTCCGCTTCCATGGGCGGCTTCTCCGTGGTCACGGTAAAGTCCGGCCCGGACGGCCGCGTGGATATAGCGGAACTGAAGAAGCATATAGGCCCCAAGACGGCGATGGTCATGCTTACCGTGCCCAATACGCTCGGTCTGTTCGAAAATTCCATCTGCGAGATATCCAAGGCCGTGCATGACGCGGGCGCCCTTTTCTACATGGACGGCGCCAACTTCAACGCGCTTATAGGCATAGTCCGCCCCGGCGATTTCGGCGTGGACATCATGCACCTTAACATGCACAAGACCTTCTCCACTCCGCACGGTGGCGGCGGTCCCGGCGCGGGCGCAGTCTGCGTGCGCGCCGACCTGGAGAAGTTCCTGCCCGTTCCTCGCGTCGCGCTGGAAAACGGAAAGTACGTCCTCAGGACGGAATCGAAGGATTCCATAGGCCGGGTGAAGGCTTTCTACGGCAATACCGGGGTTCTGCTGCGCGCCTACTGCTACATCCGCCAGCACTCCTCGCTCACACTGCGCGAGATAGCCGAAAACGCCATCATCAACGCCAATTACGTCCGGGCGAAGCTGTCGCCGCTGTTCCCCGCCGCGTACAACGACATCTGCATGCACGAATGCGTCCTCACCACCGACGCGAAGCTCGGCGTGAAGACGCTGGATGTCGCCAAGCGCCTGCTGGATTACGGCTTCTACGCCCCCACAATATACTTCCCGCTGATTGTGCACGAGGCGATAATGATTGAGCCAACGGAAACCGAGTCGAAGGAAACTCTGGACCTTTTCATCGAGGCCATGACAGTAATTCACGATGAGGCCAAGGCCGACCCGGAAAAGCTGAAGACGGCTCCGCACACCCTGCCCGTGCGCCGCATGGACGAGGTCGCCGCCGCCCGCAAGCCGAACATCTGCTGGCTGTAATGATTGCGCCCCGTCCCGGAATCGGGACGGGGCTTTTTTTATGGAAGGACGGATTATAAACACGCCGCCGCTTGACGTTTACCGCCATATGGCGGCCGACGAACTGGCGGCGGAATCGTTTGACGGTAATATGTCGCTGCGCTTCTTCCGGTGGAAGGGGCGGGGCGTCACGTTCGGTTACGCCCAGCCGTTTACGGATGTGGACAAGGCCCTTTCCCCAGAACATAAAGCCTATCCCCGCGCAAGACGCCCGACCGGCGGCGGCATAGTCATACACGACAGCGACCTCACTTTCGCCCTTGTGCTCAAGGCGGAGCGGTCGCTCAAGCCGCTGGAGATTTACGCGCGCATACATGCCGCGGTCAACGCCGGCCTGCGGGAGCGCGGCATCGGGGCCGAACTGTATTCCGAAAAGGCCCCGCCTTCGGTGTATAATCCCAGCAGGGACGGTCTGGCCTCAGCCTGTTTCCAGAATCCTGTCGCTCTGGACCTTGTGGGCGGGGGAAAGAAGCTTCTGGGCGGCGCCTTGCGGCGTTTTGGCGAAACGGTCCTGTATCAGGGCTCTCTTCAGGTTCAAAATGCCCGCGCAAGACAGGCTGAACTGGAACTGGTAATAATACGCTCCCTCGCGGTGGAATGGAACGTGAAGTGGAAGGTGTCGGACATTTCTGAGGAAACCCTGTCCTCCGTGAACGCACTTGCCGAATCCAAATACCTCACCCCCGACTGGAACACCAGGTTTTAACTGCCGTGTTCCGCGGAATCATTCTAATTGGTTTGTGTGGAATTATAGCTTTTGGGATGGCATAAATTACTGTAGCGAAGTAAAATGACTCGGATTCCTAAATCGTTGTGGTGAAGGGCATATTATGAATGAAATTGTTTCCCGGTTACATCAAAGTGTCTGGCAGAATGTTAGGACTGAAAAGAGCAATATGGTCCCATACTTGGTAACATTGGCATCTGCCGTGGTTTTGTCGGGTTATGGATATTTTTTGGACTTATGCCACGGATAATTCCGATTGGGAGGATGTTGATACCGATGAGTAAATCTAGATATTACATATCCAGCGCGCTTTTGTTAATTATTGCTCTACTGGGAGTCCAGTTAAACAGTTTCGCTCTGGATGAATGGACCAACTACGACGCCGTACTGCCTGGTCATCACACGAAAGTGCTTTGGGAAAAAGATATTCAGGTATTTAATCTCGCGGTCAGCCATGATGGCACCCGTATTGCGGGCACCACAACGCAGAAATGTGACCAGAAGCCTGGTAAGGATTATTTCCGACCAACTAGTTGTGGCGATTCCATATATTGCGACAAACAGACTTGCAGTAACGATTCCGTCCTTCATTTATTCGACGGGAATGGCAACGTGGTTTGGACCTATCCGCCTACACGCGATCCAAACATCCTTGGCCTTTACAATGCCGCCATCTCGGATGATGGGCATTATATCGCGGCATCCGTGAGCAAGGCGCCCTGTCATGATGAGTTTTGGCAAATAGATCAAAGCCACTATGATCAATTTTTAGGTACAGGGACAGTGAGTTTTGCGCTGGAAGAGGAATTGTTCGGAGCCGGAGATGTCCTGCTTATGGAGAAGTATAACCGGTTCGGGAGCAAAGAGACTCGTTCTGTTTTCAAAAGAGAGGACAAATTATTCGTACGTTACCATAGCGTTGCTAAAAAAGCGGAAATATGTGGACGAGAAACGGTCTTGCTGGATGATAAAGGAAAGCTGTTGTGGCGACATGAAGGCCGGGGCATGCCCAAAATAAGTCCGAATGGTCAATATGTGTTGGTGCTGCCATATGTTTCAATGCGGGGAATGCCGGTATATGGGAATTCGTGGCAGCTGATTGACCTGGCAGGCAAGGTCCTCATGGAGAAGAAGATCAACAATTATGAAGACGCAGTGCCGGCTCTCAGCCTTGATGAAGACATGTTCACTAATGGTCCCTTTTCCGCTGATGGCAGATATTTTCTGTTTGACGGGCAGCTTTGGGATTATAATGGCGGACGGCCCGTGCAAATAACTTTCGCAAATCGGCCTGCGGACTTTAATTTCCTTCGTCTTTCGTCTACAGGATTATATGCCATTGGTTCCTATAGTTTGTTTGATATAGTTACAAAACATGTTTTAGAGGCGGTGCCAATTCTGTCGGCCCAGCCGGGTATGTGCAGTGAATACTATTCTACAGGAGTTGATGCATTCTCGGAACAGTCGTGCAATCACAAGGAAATATTTGTGGGTAATCGCATAGCTGTCGTTTCCGAAGATAACCTGCCTGATGACACCTCTCTAGATGAGGGCGGATACGAGCCTTGCGGGCATGTGGAAGTTTTTGACTTATCCATAAGTTCCGTGCCGGTTGCATCTATAAGGGGTATGTTTGCATCACTCTATCCGAATACGTCAAAGAATCTTGTGGCAAAAGCGTTTTCCAATCAGATATGTGCATATGACTTGTCTTCAGTAAAAGAATTGTGGTGTACTCCAAACAGATGCATAAATGGAGTCCCATATGGAAATGGCAAAGGAATACTGTGTGCCACCGCGAAGGGGATTGTTAATTTTGGAGTAATACCATGATAAAGTTCTTGCTCCATTTAGTGTTAGCGATTTCTATTCCGGTCAGTGCAAGTGATGAAAAGGAATATCTATCATAATAATTCATGTGGGTTTGTTTGCTTCAGTTCGCAGGTTCGATTGGTAGGGCGTGTATCTGCTGACATGGGACTTATGGGCAGGGGGGAGGGGGCTTACGGTCCTTGCGCGGGAAGTTGCGCAGTATTACAATCTAGATAGAACCGGCAAGCCTTGCCGGGAGGAGATTGTTTATGAAATCGCGTTCCGTTCTTCACTTTCTGGCCTCGGCCGCATTGCTGTTTGTCGCGCCTCTCTCCGCGCTGGCCAATGACTACGGCAACCGTCCCATCATTCTGACCGTTCACGGTCTCGATTTCAATAAACTCGCCTGCGAGGACGCCATCGCCATCAACGCCTCCTACGGCCTTACCTACTCCCGAGAGGGGGCCTGCAAACTTCTCGGCATCACCATAGAGGCCGGCACCGGCGGCGTGGCCAATTCCTCCCACAGCAGCGACTACCTGACCAATTCCCTCCGCCATCTCTGCTCCGACTGCGATTTGCGCACCTTCGGCTGGAGCGGGGCCATGAAGGAGTCCCGCAGTGTCATCGAGCAGCTTAAGTCCAGCATAGTCATGCTGAATACGGAGGCCAAATCCTCCGGCCGCCAGTTCGTCATAGTCGGCCACAGCTGGGGCGGCGTCCTGACCACCGAAGCTCTCGACGAGATGGACCGCGACGGCACGGCGAAGTATTATGACCTTTCCATCGACCAGGTTACCTCCATCGGCAGTCCTATAGAGGGGCCCCTCTACTCCGCCGCGGTGAACATAGTCATTACCAACCAGAATTTCTACACCAAGACCTTTCGTCCCCGCAGCGTGAAACGCTGGGCAAACTACTACGCCGACCGCGACCTTATATCCGGTCCCGTCTCCTTTGCCGACCAGAACGTCAAGATAGACGCGGACGTGGACCTGAGCGGCGCTTTGGACAAGATAAAGGATTACATGTACGCCCAGACCACCGCCGGCAACGTTGACAATGTCCGCACGGCTCGCGCGGACATGGCCAAGCTTGTGCGCGGCCCAGAAAGCACCTTCTACTGGCACAGCGCGTATATGGACTCCATGAGCTTTTATCTTCCCACCACCGGCGGAACGCTGACCGTTGATCTGGCGTCGCGCTACTTCGCGGATTATCTGAATCCTCCGCAGCTCTATTTCGTCAACCCGGACAAGAGCCTTAACCGGAACGTCAAAAAGAAATAACAGGTTTTTCCGGACTATAAACGCCGCTCCGCACGGGGCGGCGTTTTCGCTTTAATATGTGCTAGAATGCCTGCATAGGCAGTTCAAACCAAGGCAGGGGGAAAAATGAAAACAGGGAAATATGTGCTGGCGTTTGCCGCAGTTGCTTTGCTGTCGGGTGCAGTGTTTGCCGCGTCTCCGGCTTCAGTTCCGCCTCAGGCTCCGGGCAAGGCCGAGGAAAAGGCTCCTCCGAAGCATCATGACAAGGCGCCGATGAAGGCCATGCCGGACCAGAAAGGCCCGCGCAAGGCTGCCGCATCCAACTACAAAATATCGTTCAAGATAGCCGCCGGCGGCGTGGAGAATGCGGCCACCGTCACGGTGGTCGACGGCGTGCAGGTCAACTATAACGCCGACAAGGAAATACCGGTGGAAACCGCCGACGAAACCGGCAAAAAGACCGTCACGGATGCCAAACGGGCCAAATATGTGGCCAACTTCCTGCCGGCTTCCGACCCCGCCAACCCAGGCTTCGCCATGGTGCAGGCGCAGTTCGAGATGTCCACCTCCAACAAGAAGGGCCGCTTCGTAATGGTCCAGCTCCAGACCGAATTCCGTGCCGAGAAGGGCAAGCCCGTAGTTCTGGTGGAGGATTCCGACAAGCATATCGAAGTTCTCATCGAAGACGCGCAGTAAAGTCGCTCTCTTTGACAAAGCCCTCCGCCTGACGCGGGGGGCTTTTTGTTTGCCCCGGTTTTGCGGCAGCCGCAGTGAAATTCCCGGGCCGTATTTGCTAGTATGAGAGCGTTGTTAAGCCAAATTTTCCGCGGGGGTATATGAAACATCATGGTTTTGCGTGCCTGGCGGCCTTGCTGCCGTTTATGTGCGCGGCGGAGGTTTCCGCCACGGTGTTCCCTGACGGCAACATCCGCAAGAACGACGGCTTCTGGAACAATATCAACGTCTATCACATGATGCACACCGCCAATCCCTTCGGCGCAAGCTATGACAACACCTATCTTGAGGTGGAGGGCGGGGCGCGTTCCGGCGTGCTGGACCTGTACTACTTTTTCGACGTGAACGAGATTTTCGGCTGGGGCAGCGATAAAAAGGAAGCCGGGCAGTTTTTTACCAAGATAAAACCGCGCTTCAGCATAGACGCGCTGACCGGCAGGGATTTGGCTATCGGTCCGGTAAAGGAGTGGTACATAGCCACGCAGTACAAGGGCTTCAACGACGGCGAGTACTACGCCGCCGGCATAGGAACGGACCTCGCGGTTCCGGGTGTGGATTTCCTCCAGCTTTGCTTCTGGCCCACGTTCGTGCGGTTTTCCGGCTCCAGCAACACCAGCTATGCCGGGTTCGAATTCAGCGTAAACTGGTACAAGAAGGTGTGGCGGATGCCGGGCGGCATTGTGTTCAGCTACCAGGGCTGGATGGATTACGGTTTCTCAAACGAATATGCCAGAACCGGAGGCGTTCCCAATTCCACGCCTGACCAGTTTCAGATGTTCAACGGGTTCTTTTTTACCAAGGACAGGTATTCGATATCGTTCGACGTAAAGTTTCATCATAATTTCGGCTACGTCAATCAGTATCATTCGGACGACACCACCTACTTCGCCGGGGTGCATTACAAACTTTGATGCTTTTGCGGATTAAGCGGGAAATGATGGCATGACACCGGAGGAACTGGTCAACCTGTGCGGGGACGGCATTTTCAACCTGGCCCTGCGTCTGTGCGGCAACACTTCCGACGCGCAGGACATAGCGCAGGAGGCTTTGCTCAAGGCCATAAAAGGCCTGCCGGATTTTCGCGGCGACTCTTCCATTCATACATGGGTCTACCGCATTACGGTTAATACCTGGAAGAACTGGCTGCGCGCCAATTCCCGCCACGGCGGGGCGGCAGTGCCGCTCGACCCTGTGGCGGACGCTTCCGGTCTGCCGCCGGATACCGGCTGCGATGTGGGAAAAGAGCTGGAAGCCGGGGAAACCAAAGCGGCGGTGGATGCAGCCTTGTCCGAAATGTCGCCGGAGGACCGGGCCATATTGACTCTGAGGGAGCTGGACGAATGTTCCTATGCCGAGATAGCGCATATACTCGGCCTGGCGGAAGGAACCGTAAAATCTCGATTATTCCGGGCGCGGGAAGTGCTGAGGGGAAAGCTGTCCGGCCTGTCAAAAGGTGGCACCTATGACGCATGAAGAAATCCGGGAAAATGTTTCCGCTTTTTTCGACGGCGAGCTGGACGACCGGCAGGCCGCAGAAATCCGCGCGCATCTGGAAAATTGCGCCGAATGCCGCCGGTATCTGGAAGAGCTGCGCGCCGCTTCGGGCGCGTTGAAGAAAGAGGGCCGGGCAAAGCTGCCGTTTGCCGTGCGCGCCGCGGTGCTGGCTGAGGCGGCTTCCGAAAAGGCGAATAAACGGCGCTATATGCCAGCCGCCAGCCGCTTCCTGGCGGTGGCCTGCTGTGCTATTGTGCTTGCCCTGCTGATGGGGCTGCTCGCCAGAATATACCTGCCTACCCTGTTTGGGCAGATGCAGGGATTGATAGGTGGGGCGGTGGGAAGTCTGGGTTCTAGTTCGGGCGGCAATTGACAGGCAGGGAACATTTTTGACCTTTCCGGTGTCTAATCAGCGTAGATAAACGCTGATTTTACTGGAGGGGTTATGAAATTCCTTGCACGCATTTTCCGGAAAGAGGGCTTTTGGGGCAGGCTGGCTGACAGGCGCGGCCAGAACACGGTTGAATACCTGCTGATGCTGACCGTAGTCGTGGGCGTGGTTCTTGTCGCCGGCATGGCGCTTAAGCATTATATGCCGGACCTGTTCAGCAATATTTCCAACAAGATAACGGAAGCGGTCAACAGCCTTGGCGCCACCGGCGGCAATAATTCGTAATATTAAGGCTGGCGGACGAGCAGTAAGCCGTGTGAATCATTAAGTTACAGGGAGGGTGCGGTGCAGGTTGCAAAAACAGTTTACAGTGTGGCGCGGTTTCCGAAAGCCCGCATACTTTTTTCCGCGAATGATGCCGCATATGTGGAGGAAACGTATGCCCATTTTTCAAAAGGATTGGAAGTAGCGGCAGCATATTTCGGCCCCGGTGAACTGCTGCCTTTTTTCACAGTTTATCTGGCTCCGGAGCGGGAGGAGTATGACTTTTTAGTATCGCACCTCACTACCGTTCCTACCGGCAAGGGAAGACTCGGGCAGCCGCAGGGAAGCGAACTATATCTGTTGTCGCCGGGCGCGTATTCCCGAGATGCGCTGGCGGCGTATCTTGGTCCGGACGGGAAATACGACAAGGTCTTCTATCATGATGTTATCGCGCATGAGGTTGTGCATATGATGGAGGAGTATTTTTCTCCGCGTGGAGCCATGGAGGTTTTGCCCAAGTGGTGGCAGGAGGGGTTGGCGGTATATCTCTCCGGACAGTACGAAAAAGATGTTTCCCTCCGAAAATATATGCTGGCTGATTTCTCCAAAGGCGGTGTTCCGGCTATTGGGGATCTCCGGGGAGGTTCATCTTATGTGTGGGGCTGGTCTATTGTGCAGTTTATTGAAAAGTGGTTCGGGAAAGAAAAGATACGGGAAATTGTGCGCAACAGCATGACAATAGATGTGGAAAAGTCTCTTGGAATGGAACCTGCCCGGTTTGAGCGGGAGTGGCGGGATTTCGCGGCGGGTTGTTTGAACGGGGAGCCGGGCCGGGCAAGACCCTAAATCCGTTTTGCCTGTATTTGCTATAATATATATACATGACAGCTACCGAAAAAGCTTTTCTCGCCAAAAAGATTGTTGAGCAGATAAGCCGCGGGGGATGCGTGGCCCACGGGCGCGGCATTACCGCCAGAACGGAAGCTCACTGCATTTTCTGCGGGAAACCGATAACGGACAACCGTTTCCTTTTGATTAAGGACAGGGCTTCCGGCTCTTATCATATCGGCTGCGTTCACTGCGGCAGTCCCCGCGAGATGGTGCCCAGCGTAAATCCTTTTATGTTCTCCCGCCTTGCAAGGCGCAACGTCAACTGAGCAGTTCCCCAACCGTTTATGTCCCAGGATCAGGATTATTACCTTCTTTTAGGCGTTCCCAGAAATGCGAGCGAGTCCGAAATCAAGTCGGCCTACCGCAAGCTCGCCCTTAAATATCATCCGGACCGCAACCCGGGCAATCCGGAGGCCGAGGAGAAGTTCAAGAAGATCAACTCGGCCTATGAGGTGCTGTCCGATTCGGAAAAGCGTTCCCTTTACGACCAGTTCGGGCAGGAAGGCGTAGCCGGCGGCGGACGCCAGGGCCCCTTCGGCCCGGGCGGCTTCGGCGGCGGCACGGCTGATTTCGGCGATTTGTTCGGCAGCATTTTCGAGGATATGTTCAACGCCGGAGCCGGTGGCGGCGGACGCTCCCGCGCGAGGCGCGGGGCGGACCTCAAGCACGATATAGAGATAAGCCTCGAGGAAGCCCACACCGGGGTTTCGGTTCCCATAGAGTACGACCGCACCGACCTTTGCGACAACTGCAAGGGCTCCGGCGCGCAGCCCGGGCACGAGCCCAAGCGCTGCCCATCCTGCAAGGGCACGGGCCGCATACAGCGCGTGGTCGGTTTCTTCGCACTGACGGAGCCCTGCCCTGAATGCGGCGGCGCGGGCGAGAAAATAGATGTCCCCTGCTTTGAGTGCCGCGGTTCCGGCAAGCAGAAGAAACAGGTGAAGATGACCGTAAAGGTCCCGCCCGGCGTGGACCACGGCACTACGCTGCGCATTTCCGGCGCGGGCGATTCCGGCGGACGCAGGAGCGAGTCAGGCGACCTTTTCGTGGAAGTCCACGTCAAGGCGCATCCTCATTTCGACCGCGAGGGCGACGATTTGATTTACAAGCTGTCCCTTACCTTCCCGCAGGCCGCGATGGGGTGCGATACGGAAGTTCCCACCATAGAAGGCCAGAGGACTCATATAGAAATACCGCCCGGCACGCAGCACGGCTGGACCTATCGCATGCCCAACAAGGGCATGAACCGCCTCGGCCTGAAACGCAAGGGCGATATGCGCGTTGTGGTCAAAGTGGAAGTTCCGCGCCACCTTTCTCCGCGCCAGAAAGAGCTGCTTGAGGAACTGGCAAAAAGCCTCGCGGAGGAGCCGCCGGAGAACAAGGACGGCAGCTTCTTCAAGAAAGTATTCGGTTCCTGACGGTGCCCCAGTTTTTCGTAAACCCGTCGCAGATATCCCTTCCGGCCTTCGATATAACCGATGACGAAGCCGCCCACATACTGCGGGCGGCCCGTCTCCGTTCCGGAGACGAGATAACCGTCTTCGACGGACGGGGCCGCCGCGCTCTGGCTGTAATAGAAAGCGCGGAGAGGGATTCCCTCAGGTGCCGGGTCATCCGGCCTTTGCCCTCACCGGAACCTCCCGTCAGCATACAGCTTTGTTTTGCCGTGGTTTCCCGCCCGGCGGTGGAGGAAATTATAGATTCCTGCACGCAACTGGGCGTTCATTCCTTCCAGCCGGTTCTCACCAAACGCTGCGAGCGGGGCTTCGCCGCGCGCTGGGATTCAAAGAGCGAACGTCTTGGCATGATTGCCCTGTCCGCCTGCAAGCAGAGCATGAGAGGCCGAGTGCCGGACCTTCTTCCTCCAGCTGAGTTTTCCGCTTTGCTCGCGTCTTCCGTGCCATCCTTAATCGCCTGGGAAAAGGACGGCGCCAACTCCGTCAGAAAGGCTATGGAATCTCTCGCCTCCGTTGAAAGTCCCCGGCCCTTGCGGGTGTTTGTCGGCCCGGAAGGCGGGTTCGAGGAAGGGGAAATCGCCTCCGCCCTGTCCGCCGGGTTCCTGCCGGTTACTCTTGGCCAATACATATTGCGCGCGCAGACGGCTTGCGCCTGTGCCGTGTCGCAAATACTATCATGAGAATTTACGTCAAGACATTCGGCTGCCGCGTCAATCAGGTGGAGAGCCAGTCCCTCTGCGAGCAGTTCGAGGCCGCGGGGCACGAGATATGCTCGGAATTCGATACCGCGGATGTCTGCGTCCTAAATACCTGCACGGTCACTGCCGAGGGCGACAAGGACGTTGAACGCACACTGCGCCTCATATCGCGCCGCAATCCGGCCGCGCGCATATTCGCCGCCGGATGCTATGCGCAGGCCCATCCGGAGAAAGTCCTTAAAAACGCCCCCGGGGCCGAGATATTCGGCACGGAACGCAAGAAGGATATCGCTAAAATCCTCGGGGGAGCAGGTATGTCCGGCTTCGGCTGGAGGACAACCGGCCACCGCGGACACAGCCGCGCGTTCGTCAAGGTGCAGGACGGCTGCGCCGGGGGCTGCGCGTACTGCATTGTCCCGCTGGCCCGCCCGACCCTTTCCTCCAAGCCTATGGCGGAAGCGGTAGATGAAGTATGCACGCTGGTCCGCAACGGGTTCGCCGAAGTGGTTCTGTCGGGAATCAATATCGGTAATTACAAATGTCCCGACACCGGCGCGGAACTGCCGCAGCTTCTGGCGGCGTTGTTTGCAATTAAGGGCGATTTCCGTATCCGTCTTTCTTCCATAGAGCAGGGCAACATAACCCCTGGGCTTATAGATATATGCCTGCGCGCCGGCGATATGTTCTGCCCGCATTTCCATATACCGCTTCAGCACGGGGCGGACAAGGTCCTGGCCGAGATGGGGCGTCGCTACAAGCGTTCTTCCTACGCGGAAAAGGCGGCTCTTGTCCGGTCGGCATGGCCTCTGGCCGGGATTTACGCGGATGTAATCGCCGGCTATCCCACGGAGACCGAGGCCGATTTCGCGGACTGCGCTTCGTTCATAGAGCGGAACGCTCTTTCCGGGCTTCATGTTTTCCGCTTTTCACCCCGTCCAAAAACCCGGGCCGAGGCCCTTAAACCTCTGCCGCCGGAAGTGGTGCGCCACCGTGCGGAAGCGTTGCGCTCATTGGATGCCCGTCTCCGTTCTTCCTTCGCGGACGCGCTGTGCGGAACATCACAGCGCGTGCTTGTCGAGGAACACTGCGCGGAAGAAGGCGTTGCTCAGGGCGTGTGCGGCAATTTTCAGAAAGTTCTTATCAAAACCAACTCCAAACTTTCCGGCCTTGTTTCTGTGCGCATAACCAAATCGGATAAACAGCTCTGTCATGCTGAACCTGCCTAGACCCTCCTCGGACTTCGCGGAACTCCCGCTGCTTCCTTTGAAAGATGTCGCGGCCAGTATGGTCATTGGCGTTGCACTCGCATTAGTTTTATACATCCCCGTCATGGTGTTCAATCTGCGTACGGAGTTCCTGCTGACTGGTCTGGCTAATACTGCAGTCCTGGCGGTGTTGTGGGCGCGCGCGGAGCGTGCAGGGATTCCGGTTGTGTCCATTCTGCGTGGATGGAATGAGTCCGCTAATTCCCTCATATGCATGGCCGCCCGTTACTGGGGCATATACCTTTTGCTTATGCCAGCATTTTTCTGTGTTGTATACGCGGGAGTATGTCTGGCTCAGCATTTCGGCTGGATTACGGAGACTATGATCGGCCGCTATGGCGATATCGTTGCCGGGCGCTCAATAAGTGCGGAAAGCACGCTCATTTTGGGTCCGGCGGGGATATTATGGTTTCACGTTGTCGCTTGTATTGCCGCTCCGGTCTTTGAGGAAACACTTTTCAGACGAATACTGTATGTATGGTGCCGCCAGCGCATGCCATTCGGAACTTCATTAGCCATAAACGCTGTCGTTTTCGGGCTTGTGCATGGCGCGACGGCCGTTCAAACCGGAGTTGTGGGGATATTGTTGTGCATAGCCTACGAACGGGAGCGCAGTCTGCCGGTGAACATATTGCTTCACTCCTTCATAAACATCACCGTGATGATAGTCCATAGCGTAGGATATTTCTGGTAAGGTAATCTGAAATTCGTGAATTTATGTGAAAAAGGCCGCCGGTGAGGGCGGCCTTTTCGCTGAATTAAAGATTCTCACCAAGTGATGTTGTAAGTACAGATATCCGCGCCTTTTTTGCGGCAGCTGTCGGCGGCGTGCGTTATCTTGACGCCGGGAGAGTCCTTCGGCTTGAACATGGTGGCCATTGTGGTTATTATGCCCCGGTCAAAGTCGCAGGGATAGGGGTTGTTGCATATTATCTGCGCCGCTCTCGGACCGGCCTGAATGAAGCGGTAATGGCCTATCTCGCCGTTGCGGTGGTTTATGTGATAGGCGATATCTATGGAGGCCAGCGCTTTGCGTATTGAGTCTATGCTGGGGGGAAAAGTAGCGTGAGCCGGTATTTGCATGCCCATGCTGAACAGGATGTCTGTCCCCACTTGGCTTTCAATCTCCTTGAAAAAGTCGAGCCACGCCTGCTGTGGATACCAGCGTTCCGGTTTCGGATGCCCAATCTTGTTGCGAAGCAAAATCTCCTCCGCCAGACGTCTGAGCGGCATGACTTCCAGAACGGAAAGAACAGTTCTTCCGTTCACTTCCGCGGCTGGTGAAAGAGCCTTGTATGTAGCCATTTTTATCCCCGAGTTCGATTATTCTCCAAAATATAGCCATTATTTGCAATATGGGGGATGCCGCCGCTATTATGTATTAGTGTTTGTCGGGGGTTGCGGGTTCTCTCAAAAACCGCTAAAATCATATGGATGCCAGATTGCATTTTCTGCAGAATAGCCAGCAAAGACATGCCGGCGCGCCTTGTTCATGAAACCGACAATCTTGTCGCTTTCCTGGACCTTAATCCTCAGGCGCCGACGCATATTCTTATAGTTCCTAAGAAGCATATAGCCTCTCTGGCCGCCGCCGGACAGGCGGATGCCGCCCTTCTGGGAGAGATACAGCTTGTCGCGGCGGAACTGGCGAAAAAATACAGTCTGGAAAAAGGCTTCCGCCTTGTCACTAATAATGGCAAGTGGGCGGGGCAGTCCGTGGACCATCTGCACTACCATTTGCTTGGCGGCAGGCGGATGAACTGGCCTCCGGGCTAGGTCCGAAATCGTTTTTGCGTTGTTACTCTCCCCGCCCGCAGACGGCGGGGCCGGCGGTAAAATGCCGGCAGCCCATAATACGCAAGGCAGGTGAATCAGCGTGGTATTTGTTAAAGTTCGCGAAGGCGAATCCATCGAAGAAGCCGTGAAGCGTTTCAAACGCGAGTGCGAAAGAAACGGCGTTCTTAAGGAAATCAAGCGCCGGGAGTTTTACGTCACCCCCAGCGTGAAGCGCAAATTGAAATCCCAGGAAGCGCAGCGCAAGGCTCGCAGAGCAAGACGCCGCTCCTACTAAGACGTCAAAGGAAATATTGGGCGCGGCCCCTTAGCAGGCTTTCACAGGAAGGCAGGCGGGGGCCGCATGCCCCATTTTTATGGACAGGTCAGCGGTAGACTCCATCAGGGAAAGGCTTAACATCGTAGAGGTCATACGAGAGTATGTCCCCTCGCTGAAAAAAGCCGGCAGGAGCTACAAGGCCTGCTGTCCTTTCCACAAGGAAAAGACGCCCTCGTTCCACGTTGACGAGGATAAACAGCTTTTTTACTGCTTCGGCTGCCAGACCGGGGGCGACGTTTTCGCCTTCGTGATGAAGATTGAAAACATTTCCTTCGCGGAAGCGGGGGAAAAACTGGCCGAGAAAGCCGGAGTGGACTGGCGTCCGCAGGCTCCAGCGGGACCGGCGGAGGCCGAACGGGCCGATATCAAACGGGCCATCGATTTTGCCGTCCGGTATTACCAGACGGCTCTGAAGTCCGCCAAATACGCGGAACACGCCCGGAAGTATCTCGAGGGGCGCAGCCTCTCTGCCGCGATGCTGGAGAAATTCCGCATCGGTTACGCCCATACGGAGCCGGACAGTTTCATAAAGGCCGCGCGCGGGGAAGGTTTTTCCGACTCCACGCTCTTGAAGGCCGGACTTATGGGGCGCGGGGACGGCGGACGGGTCTGGGATTATTTCCGCGGACGGGTTCTTTTCCCTATACAGAACCACAGGGGAGACACTGTGGCTTTCGGCGGGCGGGTGCTCGATGACCGCGAGCCGAAATACCTGAACTCCCCCGAAACCCCGGTCTTTTCAAAGGGGCAGGTTCTGTTCGGGCTTTCGCAGGGGGCGCAGGCGGTAAGGCGTGCCGGCGTACTGATAGTCTGCGAAGGCTATATGGATGTGATTGCCTGTCACCAGGCCGGGGTGGAAAACGCCGCCGCGCCGCTTGGCACCGCCTTCGGGCCCGACCATGCGCGGCTTATAAAGCGCTATTGCCAGCAGGTGGTCCTTCTTTTCGACCCGGACCCCGCCGGAGTGCGGGCCGCGTTAAGGGCTGCGCCGATACTGATAACCGGCGGATTGCAGGTAAAGGTGGCAAGCCTCGGCGGCGGGCTTGACCCGGACGAATTTTTGCAGGAACGCGGCAGGGAAGCCTTCGACGCGGTGATTGCCGGCGCGAGGGATATAATAGAATTCCATGCCGACGTGGTAATGGCGGCTCTTCCGCATCCCGTCTCGTCTCACGACAAGGCGCGCGCGGCGGACGAGTTGCTGCCGACCGCGCTGGTCCAGCCGAACCCTATTGTTCGGGCCGACTGGATAAGAATTATCGCGGACCGTCTCTCCATAAGCGAGGCCGTCCTTCGGCAAAGGGCCTCCTCTCCCGCGATAGCGGCGGCCGCGGGGCCGGCCCGGGAGGAAGAGGGGCCCGCCAGAGCCCGCCCGGACGAGGGAATACCCCCGCCGGAACGGGAGTTGCTGCGCATGGTGGTGCGCACTCCGGCTTTCGCCACGGTATGCGGAAAGCTTTTGGAGGGTGTTGCGCTGTCGCCAAAGGTTTCATCGCTTTTGTCCGCCATGAACAAGGTATGTGAAGGCGGATGCCCGGATGCGGAGGTCATAAGTTCCCTCTGCGCGGAAAAACCGGAATACGAGGGGCTTGTGCAGATGCTCGCGGTTGAGCCGGAGCCTGCAAGCCGCCTTTCCGGAACGGGAGAAAAGGAGCCTGAAGGCGAGGCCGCGCGCGCGGCCAGGGCCGAGGAAGAGATGGCCGGCAGGATGCGCGCGTTCGAGGAACTGTGCCGCCGCATAAGGCGCACGGGGCTGGAAAGACGGCAGGCCGACCTTAGAGCCAGCCTGGCCGAATTGGGGCGTAAAGGGCAGGATACCCGCGATATTCAGACGCAGCTTCAGAACATCGCGGCAACGTTGAAGGGAAGCGGAAAAATATAAGGGGTGAATATGGCGCAAGTGAATAAGGCCTTGAAAGATCTCATCGAACTGGGCAAAGAGCACGGTTATCTTACTCTAGAGGAAATAAACCGTTCGCTCACCTCTGCCTCCATGTCCAGCGAGGACATAGACAGCCTGATGACCACGCTGGAGGACCTCGGCATAGCGGTCGTGGACCGCAAGAAGTACAAGGCCGTGGCCATGGCCGAAAAAGAGGCCTATACGGAGGAGTTCCTCTCCAGCCCGGACATATCCAATTCCATCCGCATGTATCTGTCGGAGATGGGCAAGGTCCCCCTGCTCACTCGCGACGAGGAAATCACCCTCGCCCGTAACATCCGCGAGCGCGAGCGCGAACTGCGCCAGCTGGTGCTGGAATCCCCCATCACCATGCGCGAAATCTGCAACTGGGAAGACCTGGTCGAGCAGCAGGAAATGACGCCCAAGGAACTGATGCCGCGCGGCCGCAAGTCCGTGCAGGAGCTGTCGGCCATGCGCCGCAAGCTCAAGCGCGTTTCCAAGTTCATTTCCAAGAACGAGAAGCTGATTACAGCGCTGATGGCTGACCTGCGCAATCCGAACCTGCAGGAAGCCGCCCGCAAGAAAATGACCCGCGAGCTGGACAAGCGCAAGCGCGACGTGGTCGGCAACATCATTTCCCTTAATCTGAACCAGGAAAAGATAAAGCGTCTCACCAACAAGATAAAGAGCATCGCCTACAAAATCGCGGAATGCCGCGACGAGGTGGACCGTTACGAGAAGCGCTTCGGCAAGTTCGTGGAAATTAACGCCGCGTTCAACGCCTTCAAGAAAGGCCGCCTTAACGCGGAGGCTTTCCGCAAGCAGACCGGCTATGTCCCCACGGCGGTGGAGTCGGCCATCGAAAACATCAAGGCCGTTTTCGAGCGCGAGGCCCGTCTTACCCATCTCTTGCCAGTGCCCGTCAACGAGTTCATGGCCCTCAACGACCGTATTCTTTTCCTCGAGGACATGATTCTTCAGGACAAGCTGAAGCTCATCAAGGCCAACCTGCGCCTGGTTGTTTCCATAGCCAAGAAGCACGTCAATTCAAACCTTGAGCTGTCCGACCTGATTCAGGAAGGCGGCCTCGGCCTCATGAAGGCCGTGGAAAAGTTCGAGTACAAGCGCGGATTCAAGTTTTCGACCTATGCGACGTGGTGGATTCGCCAGTCCATAAACCGCGCCATAGCCGATCAGGCCAACACCATTCGCATTCCCGTCCATATGAAGGAATTGGTGTCCAAGCTGACCAAGGTCACCAACCGCTACCGCCAGGAACACGGTCGCGAGCCGCTTCTTGAGGAGTATTCAAAGCATCTCCATATCTCCATCGAGAAGGTCAAGAACGTTCTCAAGATAATGCAGGACCCCATCTCCCTGTCCACCCCGATAGGCGAGGATGAGGACTCCCACCTTGAGGACTTTATCGAAGACCGCAGCGGCCCCGGGCCGGCGTCGTCGGCCATAGATTTCCTGCGCAAGCAGGAGGTCACGAAGGTCCTGTCAACGCTGTCAGACAGGGAGGCCAAAATAATAAAGCTCCGTTTCGGCATAGACACCGGCTACCCCCGCACGCTTGAGGAAGTGGGCCGTATGTTCAAGGTCACGCGCGAGCGTGTGCGCCAGATAGAGGCCAAGGCCGTCCGAAAACTGCGCCATCCGTCACGCAGCAAGCTGTTGCGCGATTACATGGACTAAGCGTCTGCAAACAGAAAGAGTTTGAAGCGGCTCCCGGGAAATCCGGGCGCCGCTTTTGATTGTATTGATATGAAAAAACCCGCTTGTTCAGGCGGGTTTTTGTGTCGTATTTAATTTGTGCGGATATCGGTCAATCGTCGAAAAAGGTCCCGAAGTAGACGATTCTTCCTTTCAGGTTCGTTCCGTTCGGAACCCCGTCGAATGAAATGCCGGACTTCTCCAGGAGGGAAATCTCGCGAACCGTTAGTCCGGTGCGGGGGGCCTCGATGATGGTATCTTTGCCCGTGTACATCATAACATGATGCATGTGGCGGGGCTTGTCTTTAGAGGCTATGAAGATGAAATCTCCGGCCCGGAGGATGCTCCCCGTATCTTTCTTGCGCGAGGCCAGGTACTGCTCATGCGCCGTGCGGGGTATCGAAAAACCTACCATGCGCATGGAGGTGCTTGTCAGGCCGGAGCAGTCTATTCCGCGGAAAGTGGTTCCGCCCCAGACATAAGGAACCCCGATGAATTTGCGGGCTGTTTCAACCACACGCAGGCGGTAAGCGTTTGGTTCGCCATAGCCTTCATAGACATCACCATCCTGAAGATATGCCGTCCTGCCGTCTGGCAGTTCAAACGCGCCGTCTCCCCCGCCGGAAGCCACGCGCAGTGGCGTGCCCATGAAGAGAACCAGTTCCTGTTCCGCTCCAGTGTCAGTCTTGACCCGGGCGGTGGCCGTGGCTGAATTTACCGTAAAGCTGCCCTTGTATTCCTCTCCTTCAACCAGGCGGGAGAAGAATACGTAACCGGGGCGGTTTGACCACTTGTCCTTGTCAATGCTGGTGGCGTCGCCGGCGGCTTCATCCGACACATAAGGGGTGTCTATGCATTCCACCTTTGCCCATTTGCCTTCTATCGAAAGCACCTTTACCCTTGAGCCCATAAGGAGCTGGTCGGTTACCTTTGGCGGTTTCTGCGGGTCTACCGATGCGAAGGGCTGCTCGAAGAGTTCCGCCACGGGGGCGCCAACAAGCATTATTTTCGGAAGCTTTGGTTTGGCTTCCTTCGCAAGAGGAACGCGGGCGTCTTTCGAGGAAATGCTGACGCCAAGGTCCTGCATGGCCGAAGGAGCCTGCTCCTGGGCCAGGGCAAAGGGCGCGGAAAGTAGAGCCGTGGCTGCGAACAAAAAGGTGAATCTTTTCATTTTATCCCCATAATTACAAAGGATTAAGTTGCTAGAATAGCTTAACTGTATTTGAATGTATGGGGCAAGGCCTATCTGGCCTATACGCAAGGGGGCCAAATGGGTGTCGCAGGTGGATTCCAGCGCAAGCAGAGGATAAGGTGACGCGCGGACGTGTCCATCAGATGAAAGCCAAGGCCGTGCGCAAACTGCGCCATCCGTCCCGCAGCAAGCTGCTGCGCGGCTACATGGACTGACGGCGCATTCAAAAGTAATCTTAATGCGGCCTCATAAAACAGGGGCCGCGTTTTTTAGTGAATACGGACGGGTTCTGCGATGCAGACAGAATCTCTGTCATCATATTGGCTCCCCCGTCTTTCTTGAACGGGCGCGGATCGCTTAAGCGGGAACTTTTGGCGGAGCAGGGTGCTGTTTTTCAGGAGAAGGGGCGGAGTTCCGCGTCTCCGTAAAGGCTCAGATATGTTTTCCATATGCCGGAGCAATCCGCGGCTTTGCGGCAGTAGGCGCAAGACTTGCCGAAACCCATGTTGTCTGACAGATAGTTGAACAAGTAAGGACTTTTTACGCGCGGTATGCCGTATATCGCGTGCTTGGTTCCGGCTGAGCGGCGGCTACCTTTTTCAAATATGCAGGGGGGGACATAACGTATTTCCGTTTTGCTAAAAGCGGAAGCTGCGCGGAGGAATGGGACTATTTCGCTGACGCGGGGAACTATTGCCCGGGATTGTTCAGGGGTGAAATATTCCATGGGCCGGACTAGCGTGAAGGCTACGTTGTCTATTGTTTTCTTCCCGGCGAACAGGGCCGCCACGGCCGGCATCTCACGGTAATTTTGTTTGGTTATGACGAAAATTACTCTGGCCTGTTTGGCCTTGGCCTTTACTACGTTATCAATGCCTTTCATTAACAGGGCGTGCGAGCCGGGGCAGCCCGTGAGAGCATCGTGAGTCTCCGGCTTGAAACCATGCAGGGAGAAATTGATGTTGTCGGCTCCCGCATTTACAACGGCTCTTGCAAAGTCCGGGTTGGCAAGCAGCTTGCCATTGGTGCCGAACGCCACGCCTTTGAACCCCGCTTTGCGGCATACCATTATGAGGGTCAGGGCGTCCCTGCGCACAAGGAATTCTCCCCCTGAGAATTCTATTTCCTGAAATTTTCCTCTGGCGGCGTGTATCTCAGCCAGTATGTTCTGAAATGGCAGGGAATATGGATTGCTGCCTGTTTTCCCCATGCAGAATACGCAGTTGGAATTGCAGGAGTTGCCGGTGATGATGGAAATTTTATGTCTCATAGGTATTGCCTGCTTCGTGAGGTAGTCCTACGATTATTGTTCAGACCAGAGTTTCCGGCGTTTGAATTCCGCTTTGTTTTTTCAGATATGCGGATCGTAATTGTCGCCAATGCCGGCAAACGCGGATTTCGCTATCTCCCTGTCATTCATCATGGATGCGTAGAGCGCGGCTTTGTTCAGCAGGCGCAGTGAATCAGGATGCAGGCTGACGGCATCAATGAAGCTTTCTCGCAGTCTGGGCCAGGCGATCCGGCTAGTGTCGAAAATCTGCTTATTGTTGGTCAGCTGTTCCGGCAAGTCGACGGATACCAGCAGGGCATAGGCCGCGGCTGTGTAAATGGGATAATCCGTCTTGTTGGCGTCGATGAACTGGCACAATTTTGCCGCATTATTGCTTCTGTCGAGCGCTATAAATGAAACTGTCGGATTTTTTGTGGCCTTATAAATGTTTTCAATTGCCACAAGGAATTCTGCCGGATACGGATACGAACTGTTCCACATGTAAAGGATAACCGGGAAACCGCGGTGGTCCGAAAGTTTTACTCGGTTCCCGGAGATGTCCATCAGCTCAATTTCTTCCGCGGGGAAAGACTTGCTTATATTGAATTTTTGCAGCGTTCGTCCGGGGGTAATAAAATAGCAGGCCAGCAGAACCGCCATGAGGATGAGCGGT